>QWCY01003700.1_pt1 | contig 17080 bp, 11 predicted proteins | sample 1972631 | NCBI WGS metagenome assembly QWCY01 (sample SAMN09866696, study PRJNA288562) | Human gut metagenome isolate pre1_stool, whole genome shotgun sequencing... | isolation source: gut | host: Homo sapiens | place: USA: California
TAGGGGATACTGTTCAAAGGCCATCAAATTTCAATCCACGCTCTCCATGAGGAGAGCGACCAACTACTCAACCCGCCAAAACCGCCGACACTCCACATTTCAATCCACGCTCTCCATGAGGAGAGCGACCAGGCATTCCGCGTTGGCTCTTGCCTTTGCGAATTTCAATCCACGCTCTCCATGAGGAGAGCGACCCAACCATTCGTGCTTGGAAACCGCCGTAATCGATTTCAATCCACGCTCTCCATGAGGAGAGCGACCCGCTCACGACAGGGGTCTGCGCATCCTGCAGGATTTCAATCCACGCTCTCCATGAGGAGAGCGACAGCCTTCCCGCACGACGATGCGTGAGTCGCTGCGATTTCAATCCACGCTCTCCATGAGGAGAGCGACCCGGGCGCCCACGCCGGATCCACGTAGCCGGAATTTCAATCCACGCTCTCCATGAGGAGAGCGACGAACTTGTGCCATAAGCCTTGTCGCATTTTTTGTATTTCAATCCACGCTCTCCATGAGGAGAGCGACTCGGGCGAATGTGGCGCGTGCCCTCGCCCCCGCTATTTCAATCCACGCTCTCCATGAGGAGAGCGACCCATCGCTCACCGTCACCTGCGGATAGCCACCACCAGATTTCAATCCACGCTCTCCATGAGGAGAGCGACATGGCTAGGCTCGTTCAAGCGGGCTGGCGCCGCACGATTTCAATCCACGCTCTCCATGAGGAGAGCGACCGGCGTCGTAGCAGCCCCAAAGGCCATCGGGGAATTTCAATCCACGCTCTCCATGAGGAGAGCGACTAGTGGTAGAGGTCTGCGTAGGTGCTGGTCTTGGTATTTCAATCCACGCTCTCCATGAGGAGAGCGACATGCGAGCCATCCTGCGCCCACATGGTCAGACCTATTTCAATCCACGCTCTCCATGAGGAGAGCGACTGCGGATTATGCCATACGTAACAAATTCCGCGACATTTCAATCCACGCTCTCCATGAGGAGAGCGACACATGGTGAGATTGCAGTTTTCCCGCAAAAGATTGATTTCAATCCACGCTCTCCATGAGGAGAGCGACCAGCTTGCACAGGCCACAGCGCAAGGTGATTATGAATTTCAATCCACGCTCTCCATGAGGAGAGCGACAGCTCAGGGAGCAGCTTGATAATCTCGCCAAAGATGAATTTCAATCCACGCTCTCCATGAGGAGAGCGACCGGAATTCTCGCGGTCGATACGGACGGTAAAACTATTTCAATCCACGCTCTCCATGAGGAGAGCGACAAAAAGTTTCCTCATTCATTGTTACTTTTTGAGAATTTCAATCCACGCTCTCCATGAGGAGAGCGACGATTCAAGTGGATTAATTTACCTCCATACATTGATATTTCAATCCACGCTCTCCATGAGGAGAGCGACCGAGCATTCAATATAGGCGTAAGGGGCTGTGAGATTTCAATCCACGCTCTCCATGAGGAGAGCGACCCGATTTTCGACGAAAAGTATAGGGCAAAATTATTTCAATCCACGCTCTCCATGAGGAGAGCGACCTCAGAATGTCGCCGACCGTGCCGTCAACGGCCGTATTTCAATCCACGCTCTCCATGAGGAGAGCGACTTCAACAACGCGGAACTCGGATGCAACTGGAAGATATTTCAATCCACGCTCTCCATGAGGAGAGCGACCACCTTGCTACCGTCAATCGTCGCATTGACATTATTTCAATCCACGCTCTCCATGAGGAGAGCGACCCTGGCTCCACCGTCCGTCCAACCATGCCTGCCAATTTCAATCCACGCTCTCCATGAGGAGAGCGACCGAACAGCAGCTGGTGCAGGATGATGCGGGCAAATTTCAATCCACGCTCTCCATGAGGAGAGCGACAGGTGGCGCATGAGGTTGCGGCGGTGGTGGAGGATATTTCAATCCACGCTCTCCATGAGGAGAGCGACGAAATAAGCCACCAAAGTGAGCGTGAGATATGCATTTCAATCCACGCTCTCCATGAGGAGAGCGACCAAATTATCCGAGTATTTCGGTGTAACGATTGAAATTTCAATCCACGCTCTCCATGAGGAGAGCGACCCAACCGCGAAAATACATGACTAATCCCTATCTAATTTCAATCCACGCTCTCCATGAGGAGAGCGACTATTTCTCCCGTCGCATGATATAATTTTAATGATTTCAATCCACGCTCTCCATGAGGAGAGCGACTTACTTTCGACCACTACTATCCGGTCACCATCCCAATTTCAATCCACGCTCTCCATGAGGAGAGCGACTACGTGATTACGCAAAATCCAGACGCTAGCGCTTTATTTCAATCCACGCTCTCCATGAGGAGAGCGACTGGTGCGGCAAACTCTTCCGAAGCGGACGCCAAATTTCAATCCACGCTCTCCATGAGGAGAGCGACTGTTCCATCACGATGAATACAAGTACTTCAGGAGATTTCAATCCACGCTCTCCATGAGGAGAGCGACCGTTTCCGCAAGGTGATTGTGCTTGTGGCCCGTCAATTTCAATCCACGCTCTCCATGAGGAGAGCGACTGGCGAGAGCACCCAAGGTTGGGTGCTCTCAATATTTCAATCCACGCTCTCCATGAGGAGAGCGACCGTCGCCTTCTGTTTCAGTTCGCCCCATTCATCGATATTTCAATCCACGCTCTCCATGAGGAGAGCGACTCAGCCTGCCATGTGATAGCGGTTGGTGTGACAGTATTTCAATCCACGCTCTCCATGAGGAGAGCGACCACGATACCGTTGCAGTCGAACGTACCGCCCGAATTTCAATCCACGCTCTCCATGAGGAGAGCGACTTAACGGTAAGTCGGTATTCTTCGGGGCATGTGCTTATTTCAATCCACGCTCTCCATGAGGAGAGCGACACGTCACATGCGATTCGATAGTGCCGACTCGGTTCAGATTTCAATCCACGCTCTCCATGAGGAGAGCGACATGGTGATACGGCAGTTTTCGCGCAAAAGATTAATTTCAATCCACGCTCTCCATGAGGAGAGCGACAACACCATCCAGTGACGCTTTCAACGACATCGTATATTTCAATCCACGCTCTCCATGAGGAGAGCGACAGCAGACCGAAACCGTGGATGATGAGGTCAAACTATTTCAATCCACGCTCTCCATGAGGAGAGCGACAGGATAGTAACGTGGTTGGCGTTCCTTTGTAAGAATTTCAATCCACGCTCTCCATGAGGAGAGCGACCGCTGATACCCCTCACTGTTATCTCGGAAGACTATTTCAATCCACGCTCTCCATGAGGAGAGCGACGGGGACATGTGGGGGTTGCCAACGAGAATGCCTGATTTCAATCCACGCTCTCCATGAGGAGAGCGACGGCGAAAAAGGGCAGGTGCATAAGACTTCGTGGGATATTTCAATCCACGCTCTCCATGAGGAGAGCGACCTACGTTATCACGCAAAACCCAGACGCCAGCGCACTATTTCAATCCACGCTCTCCATGAGGAGAGCGACCAATGTAATCCAAGTCGTTATATCCAGCCGTACCGATTTCAATCCACGCTCTCCATGAGGAGAGCGACTCAATAGCATTAGTTGACCTTTCAAGCTTCATACGAATTTCAATCCACGCTCTCCATGAGGAGAGCGACGTTGTCGGTGGTGGTGTAGTCGTTTGCCATTTTATTTCAATCCACGCTCTCCATGAGGAGAGCGACTCTTTTATAAGACAACGGCCAACAATTTTTCGGATTTCAATCCACGCTCTCCATGAGGAGAGCGACAGTGCAGCTGGACATTTTTGTCCGCTTTTTGAGACGCAAGCCAGCTGCCTAGCTTTAAGCATATCAAACAACACCGCCGATACGACGAACAACATGTCTAAAACGAGCAACTGGCTTTCTGTCTCATTTTAATGTCCATTATTTAGTTTTCAAAACGCCCCACGAAAATCACAATTCGGATTTCGATAGTTTTTCAGGTGCGAAAGACGTCCCTTATCATGAGCGCTTACACTTCGCACAAACACCATTCCAAGACCGGCCACCTTGCCGAAAACACAATACTGCTGGCTAGAAAACACACTCTGAATACCGGACGGCACACTCAAACGCTCAACCCAGCATACCCCACACCATATCGTTATGGCACCATGCCATTTTGCCTGTGCTATATCATCATCACATCATTAACCGGCAAACTCCGTTCACGTCCATAATGCTCAATCCTATCCGCATATCGAGCGCCAAGTTTATAAAAGCGCAGGCTGTCCTCATCGGTATTGGCAATCTTCAGCAAATCGTGCACCAACACCAGATAATCGGAAGGACTCACCGAGCATTCGAAAACACTGTTCTGCACACGCTGTCCGTATTTCACGCATGTCTTCGCCACCAAACGAAGACGACGCTTCCCCTCAGGGGTTTCCGTACTCACATCGTACGCAACCACAACCATCATGGTTTTTCACCTCCAATAACGTATCACCACGAATCATCGCATACCGCCACACACAGCTACGCACCTTTTACTTCCACATAAATGGCGGGTAATCATCAAGATCACCCCGCAACGATCGAGCTAGCAGCAGCGCTTGCACATACGGAACCAACCCCCATGAAATTTTTTCTTGCAGGAACGGATGAAGAATCTGATCGCTCTTCTTTTTCTGCCACGCCGTAAGCACTTTCTTCCGCCCGGAATCAGACAGCAGCACACCACCATTCTCCCGTATTTCAAAATCCCCCGGCTTAACAGCGCCCGTATTAACCAATGTCAGCACAAAGCGGTCAGCCAACACCGGGCGAAACTCTTCAACCAGATCCAATGCCAGAGAGGCTCTCCCGGGCCGATCCGTATGCATAAAACCAACATACGGATCCAGCCCCACGCCTTGCAAAGCCGCAATGCAATCATTCGTCAATATGGAGTAGCAAAAAGACAACAATGCATTTAGTCTGTCCAGCGGAGGCCTCCTCGACCTATTGGTGAAAAAGAAATCATCTTTATTCTTCAGGACCAAATCGTCAAAAGCGTAGAAATAATCTTTGGCAGCAAGCCCTTCGACACCCCTCAACTCATCAACCGTCAAACTTTTCCGAGCTTCTAACAATGCCGCCGACAATTTGCCGCTCTGCTCGGCAAGTCGGTCAATATTCACCCGCAAAGCATGATCACGTTTCGTACGTTCGAGCACCCATTTCGCATTGTAAAGTTTTCCAACAATGAAAGATTTCGCGTAACACAAAGATTTTTGTTCGTCATCCGCGACTCGAAATTGTTCACGGCGAAGTAGCACATTACGATTCTCCTCCCCTAACACGGAACAGTAATAATGGCCTCTCGGTGAATAGAATGCCATAGAAACGCCCAGTTTGCCGCAGCGCCCCATAAGAGCAGGCGAAGCACCCTTATACGAGAAACACATGATTCCCTCAATTGACCGTAACGGCACTTTCGCCAAGGTTTTGTCATTCTGATGAATCACAACATTGTCGTTCTCCAAAGCAAGATAGGCATCTTCCGTCATCACAAACAGCGTGTTTAACAGCTGCTTCATCACTCCCCGCTTTCCTTGAGCCGTTCTTCGATATATGCTTTTGCCGATTTCACCTTCCGTAATTCAGGCAGGCACAAATCCCGTAGAGAACATGACGAACACGATCTGGTCTGTTTCACTTTAGGAGTCCATCCGCGGGAGAAAAGATCATGCATTTGCAAGAAGTCAGCTTCGACCATGTTGCGAAGATCTTCGTCCAATTTTACCCGCTCACGACGTTTTGTCTGCCGATAGAACAAAGCACCTTCAGGAATATCACACGCGAGCATTTCTTCCAAGCACATCGCTTCCGCGCATAGCTGTAAACGATCAGCATCAATCGTTTTGGATTTGCCGTGTTTGTATTCAATCGGATATGGCAACCACAATCCATCTCTTCCGTGAAGCGGAACACCATCATTAGACTTATGGAATTCCACAACATCACAGGCTCCAGTTATGCCGAGCGCTCGCGAATAGACTCTCAAATCCCGCATGATCAGCGTATCGCCGCGAGATTCAGAAGTCGCATAATCGTGGGCGCGTTCATGTTCCAGATGCCCAGCTGTGGTCAAATAATTCTCTGACCACAGCTGTTCGATATGGATAAGAGCCCACTGTCGTTTGCAGAATGAGAAATGCTGGATGCCCGAAAGGGCCAGCCAATCTTCTTCCGGATATCCTTCTGGCCCTTTCATGCAACACCCCTTACTCTCTCAATTCCAAACGCTTCAGCGTCCTTCAATCACTTCGTACCGCAAGTCGGGAATAGAAGATCCATTCACTGCCACCGTTCCGTCCACATTAACGGAAACGGAACGATGAACTTTGGCGGAAGAGTATTGCCCTGACTTGCTGTTGTGCGTGAACCACACAACGTCCAACACTTCCATGGACCCCGCAGGACGAGCCGAACTTTCATCATTCTCAAACAACGTGACGAGAGCTTCCTTGATTTTTTCGGCGTCTTCTGCAGTAATCCCGGTTTTTTCGGCAAGCTGTGGGCTGATGCTGCCATACGTCGCATACACCGCACGGCCGGAAACACGGTATTTCATTCCCATGGTATCGGAGGATTTCTTACCGGTGTCCGTGGTTTCACTGTTCACTGACTTAGTGATCTGCACGTCGTCAATGGCGATGGGTTCAACCGAGAACGCAGCCTGAATGGAAACCGGACCGCGCACGCCCAAGGAAACTTCGTCAACATCCTTAGCTTTTTTGAATGCGAATACTTGTCCGAACGCACGTACGTCAAGCCACTGTTCGCACACTTTCTGGAACACCAAGTTCTTCTGTTTCTGCTCTTCTTTCGGCAAGGTTTTCAAATATGTGTTGAAACGGTCCGACAATGATTTTGCGCCGTCATCGGAACGGTCATCGGACTGCACGAAAATCGTTTCACCAGCATCTTGCAGGCGATTGCGAATCTTCCTTTTCAGTGCAACGTCAGAAACCTCGCCCAGCCCTTCCGATGTGGTTCGTGGACGATTGCCATTCAACGGATCACCATTAGGATTGGCATTATTAGACGCAAAAACGACTGCGAAATCAATCTTGTTTTCCAAAGCTGCCATGATATGACTCCTTAACTTTTTCTTTGATAATCAACGTCGATAACTTCAAAAACTAAACACTAGTTTTCTTTGCTCTTCTGGGATGCTTCTTGCGCTTTACGCATAGACTCCCTTCGCTGGCATGAATAACCGAGCAGAAAGAGCGGTGAAAGTGCACGGTTATCTTCGAAGTCTCCTTCTTTGAAAAGCGCCATGACCTCATCCACGCTGTTCTGGAACCAGGGCGCGCCATTCGCCGATTTCAGGTAGGGCATCAGTTGCTTCCACAGCGTTCCCCATGTTGTAAACGGCTTTGCGACGAAATTGCTCATGAGCTTAACGGCATTGGTCGGACGGGTGTCACTGATTCCTTGCTTATACAGGACACCGTTTTCAAAGCGGTCCGCGAGTGCCAGCAATCTCCCGTATAAGTAGTCGCGGTCATTTCGTGTTGGTTCAAGGTACATGGATATCGTGTCCTCCTGTTTGTTTTGCTTCCTCGCGTCGTCAATGTAATGTTTTTTCCATAGGCTGCATGCGATTTCAAAATCTCTTAGCCATGCTCCTGGAGCGTCATATCCCATAGGTTTAGTGACTCTGTGGTATGTGGCGTCCAATATGAAGCGGGGAAGCGATTCTCCTCCGAACATGCATTCTATAAGCTGCTTTTTCGTGTTTTTCGCAAAACGTTTATAGGCTTTGCTGCTTCTGTCTGACACGTCATATGCGCAGCTGATGATGTCGGCAAATGGTGGCGCACCTTCATATGCGACAAACTTCTTTTTTTCTTTGTCGTACATTTTCAACGGCCATGCCGCATCAACATGCCACCGCAGGATACTTTCGACATATTCGTCTTTTGAAAGTTCACGGTAATATGTAACGCTCAAACGCCCTGATGTCGCCGCATCCAGAATGACAATCATCATTGGGTCGGCATGCTTTTTGAGTTTGTTAGCATTGCCATATCCGCGTAGTACCTTCGAAAAAACTTGTGCGTATTGAAAGTTTGTTGCGGTCAGCGCATCTGCAATATCGTTGCGGGGAGCTTCCGGCTCGTCCACATCCGATGAGAACAAAGAGCCAAAATCATAAGAACCTTCCTGAGGGTCAAGCTTCGGCTTTTCGTTGGGGTTTTTCACCGAGCAGATGACTATGGCCTGGGTATCGGTAATCGTTCCATGATTATTGACCAACCATTGCAGCGTCGAATGTATCTTCTGCGATGTTTCACCATCGACTTGCAAAGCCTCCTCTTTGGATGCGAAGCGCCCTCGATAGGTGAAATTCGTTGAATCGTTTGCCGATAACAGTTTGGCGTTGCCATTTACGCTGACAATTTTCTTAGGGAAGTTCAATATCGGAGCATATAGGTCCTCTCCGAACATATCCTTCCCTTTTTTCTGTCGATCATGGTACAAATAAGAAATCCATTGCGCCTGTATATCGGGATCGTTCGAGACATCTGAGTTTTGCAGCCCAATTTCAACTTCGAAGCAAACACCTGCTTTCCGGTCTTTTTCGGTTATTTCCACATTGAATCGAGCGGCTTCTTCGCTGATGCTGTGTTCCGAAACGCATCGATAGATGGCATTGAGTTTGACGTTGTCGCCTTTCCAAGCGGCAAGCTGCTCCAAATACATGGAGGTTTTCTCCTTGTCGAAATGCAAGTCGAGATATTGGAGCTGATCAAACAGAGGATGCGGTACCGGCTTGATGGTGCGTCCCATGGAACTTTCTGTGCACGGGATAACAATCGTTTGTTTTTCCCTCAGAAGCCGTAGTATCTCACCATTCTCGTTTACCCCTAGCGTCAATAGTGTCGGAAGTGTCGTATGCCCCGGAGGAATCAAGGCTTTCCTAATGTCAAGCGTAGAACCGTCGCCACTTCTCGGAATTTTTCCGGCGGCGTTGTGCACAGATTCGTTGATAAGCAACAGATTGTTCGACAGGCTCATCACTCACTCCTCTCCCACCGGCTGCAGATTGCTCCCCAAAGCGAATTCCTTGACGCTCTGGTTTTTCCTGATAATTCGTCCATCCAATTTCGTGGATTCCGGACGCTCAAATTCGATGATGCCGTCGGACATAACAGGCGACCAGAATCGGGCGATAAAATCGTGGTCCTCGTTTTCATCCGGATACGTGAATCCATGGAACATGTATCCCATATTCCACTCGCCATAACCGTCATAAAACCCTTCGCCAGATCCGAACTCACATGGTTCCACATACCCCTGGCACTCGCGCGTCCCCAAGAATATGTCTCGGCGACCGCCTTTCTGAACGGATCTCAAGGCGATATTATGATGTTTGTTTTCGTCGCGGTCAGCGACAAGATCTTCACGCTGATCATTCCATTCGAAATGAGCCAAAACCTGATAACGCACGTCTTTGAGATACGTGTAGTACGAAAGATCATTGCCACCGCTCATTTTGATGGGTCGAATTCCCTTTCCTTCAGTCTGAACTCTGTTCATCACACGAACAGCGTCAATAACCCACATAAAAGTTGGCTTCCAATAGATGCTTTCCGTAATGCCTTTCAAAGCTTGGTACGTTGGCACCTGATACGAAAATTTCTCACCCCCAACACGTGTTGCTGCTTCCGAGAACAACGCATATCTGCCTGATACCTCATATTCAATTGAGTTGCGATGTCGTTGCATATAACTCCTTCGTTAATCGTTCCCTCAACCAGCCACTGTCAATATAGCACATTTTACGCTTATTGTACATAGAACTCTTTGAGTGTTTCTCAATCAACAATCAACCAGTTATTCTTGTATAAGTAGTTTTTCCTACTGTCGCCACATTCATGGCGTGGATTGAAAATATGTACAACATGCGTATTTACCAAACGAAACTCTCCTGCAGATTCCCATCGACCTGCAGGAGAACCACTGCCCTTTCATATCATCAACAGAGACATGTCCGTCTCTGTCACCACGCCATATTCGCCTTTGTAATAATCTCCATTCAGAACGCAAATATCGAAATCCTCGCTAGCGATGGAAATCGCATGTTTTTCGTTCAAAATCTTGTATTCGTAATCGAAAAGGGAAACCGTGTATTCCTGTAGCCGCCGCAGAATCGCAATCTTCTCCCTCAACTCACCGTGGCCCAACATATCCAGTAATTCCATCGCATTGCCATAGGGAACCACAACATTGTGCGTGATTTTCGGAATCACACGATATTCATTGCCGACCGTTTTGAACGCCTGGGCAAAAAACGGATTGTATCTCTCCTCCATCGTATTGTTCTCGAATTGCTTACGTTGGCTTTCGTTGTATGCCAGCAACTCATAAATCGTTTTTCCAGCGTTTTCCTTTTTCCAAAGCGGACCATCCAGCAAACTATTGCCGCCATCTCGATCCTCACTTTGAAGCAGCATGCCATAAAACTCATTGAGCATGCCAGTAGAAAGCAGATCAGCATCAGGATGCTCACCCATAATCTGCAAAGTGAGCTTTTTGCCTCTGTGAATCTCTGGAAGATAGTCCTTGAACCTTTCCTCACCTTGCAACGGATAGACATACACATCCTTGATTTCTTTCGATTCACCATTCCTGTTGCACCTGCCAGCCGCTTGCATAATGCTATCCAGACCAGCCATCGCCCTGACTACGCATGCGAACGAAAGGTCCACTCCCGCTTCGATAAGCTGCGTGCTTACGCAAATCACCGGCTTGGAATCATGAGGATCAGTTAACACCTTTATTCTCGCTAACTGGTCTGCCCTATGTTTGCCACACATGGCAGTACTCAAATGAATCAACTCAAACTGCCCGTCAGCATTGAGCTCTTGCAAACACTGATACATTTTGCGCGCTTCACTCTTCGTGTTGACGATAGACAGGCAATTGCCGTTCCGAAGTGCCTGCTCATATATGATGTTCGCAAGTTCCTCGCAACTCTTGCTTTCCTGTGAAGCAATAATCCGGGTACGCTTGAGCTTCTCTTCGTAACCATCAGTATTGTCGATAAGATCAGGCTCGTCTGACAGACGCAGATTCTTTCGCGCCGTTCGTTCCAATAAAGGCTGCGTAGCTGAGCACAGCAGAATAGTCGAGTCCAATATCGTCGAAAGAAAACTCACAACTTCATTAAACGGATTGATGATATTCAACGGAAGCGACTGAATCTCATCAAAAATGATGACGCTATTGGCCATGTTGTGGAATTTACGAAGTTTCGTACCACGCGCCGACATAACCGTTTCCAAGAATTCGACCATCGTAGTCACGATGATCGGATTATCCCAACGTTCAGACGCCAGTTTACGTTGACGTTCCTTCGCATCCTCTTCCTCACTTGTGCCGATAGATCCCGTGTTATCGGAATTCTGAAGGCCCGCGGTGGAGTAATGCTCCAGCACAATATTGCTGTCAGCATCCAGACCAAGCATATTCTGGAATGTTGCCACGGTCTGTGACGTAATAGACAAGTACGGAATCACATAAATGATTCGTCTTTTCCCTGTTTCCAAAGCATGATGCAAGGCGAAATTCAACGAAGCCAACGTTTTACCGCCTCCGGTCGGAACCGACAATCGGTAAATCCCTGTCTCTCTGCTCCCAGCTTGACGGCACTGTTCCGTAATCTGTTGACGGATTTTATTGATTTCGGATGTCGAATCGAATGATTTCATGCTTTCGTCAAGACGGCGAATCAGTTCCGACCAATCCGCCTTGATCGGATGATATTGCTCTTTCGTCTCAAAATAAGCCGTATCTGTTCTATCGGCATCAATCAAACGAGAATAAACGTATTTAACTAGTAATCCCGAGTAGAAATAACGACTATCTTTCGACAATTTCAGCGATTTAGTTCGTCCTGCAAAATCGAAAACATCTTTTTCGGCCTGCTGGAAGGTGTCTTGCAAGTCGAGGTCCAAATCATGTAGCCCCTGTTTGATTTCCCCATACGCATATTTAGGATTCTGTTTATCTGCTTCCGTAAAACCTGTGAGAAAAGCCTCATCACCGATTTCATTGATGCAATCAGGAAGCTCTCCATGATGTTTTGCAATAACAAGTTCAAGAATCTCTTTCACGATTTCCGCTGCCGAATTCGAAATCGGCAGGTCATTGACGACGAACGCACCCTGCCTCGCATGAGGAATCTCACCACGACGTCCCTTGCCTGATATCAGATACGTTTGAAACTGTTGCGCAACCTTTCCAACATCATGCAGGAGCGCTGCCATCCGTGAAATCTGAGAGAACTCCGATTCATAGCTTTCCGCCAAATCACCCGCATTATGAAGATGATCATACAGTGTTTGCACATTACCGTCCGCATCTTTGTGTGCCAGCAAAGTCATAATCTGCTCCTTCACAGATATGTTCAAGCACCCCTACATTACCATAGCGTTACAGTTCTCACGAGCATTGCAACGAGGTTCGGCCTATAGAGGCAGAAGACTTTCAAGTGGAATAATCCGCATATACGCATACTCATTGGTATACCTATTCATATCTTTCCATTTTCAATTCCAAATGGAAAGATATGAATATTTTTGCGTTAGCTACACTTAATCGAATAAGTGTAGCTAAATTCCGCATTAGCCACATTTATTCGCACATAGAAAAAACCGGACAGCGGATTCTTGGAATCCACCCACTTGGGCGAACCCGTTGAATCCGCCGTCCGGCGGCGCGACTGCTTCTCAAGAATGTGTGCTTGACTCACATGGATGGTACTGAGAACCATTCGCTTAACGATCTGTTTCCGTGCGCGCCAACCGCGTAAGGAACGCGGCTGCGCGGCACGGACACAAATCAAGTCTTGAGTGGACTCGAGCCGCGGTGGGCAACGCCACGGCGGCTCGAAAGCCAAGGGATTACTCTAGCCGCAGCTTGGAATAATCGCAAGCCGACCGAGCTTCGTTCAGTTCAGGCCTTGGCAACCTCCACGCTGAGCTCGGAGCCGCCTTCCTTCACTTCGAAAGAGGTGGCGAGCGTTTCGGAAGAGACGAGTTTCTTGAACTGTTCGACCTTGGCCACGTCTTCGGCGGGCACAACGAGCTTCAGTGCGATGCGGTCGGAGATCTGCAGATCGGCGGCCTTACGGGCATCCTGCACGGCGCGGATCACGTCGCGGGCGTAGCCTTCGGCGATCAGATCGTCGTTCAGCTCGGTGTCGAGGATTACGAAGCCACCGGTCGGCAGTGCAGCACTTACAGAGTTGGCGGCCTCTTCGGCGTTCTTCTCCTCCACGCTGTTGATCAGCTCGTATTCGCCTTCCTCAAGCACGATCTCGCCGTTCGGCGTCTCGCATACCGGAGCGCCGTCTGCGTTCACATGCCATGCGCCGGACTTGGAGGCCTTGATGGCGAACTGTACGTCCTTGCGCAGGCGCTTGCCTGCCACGCGAGCGTTCACGCGCAGCTCGTTGATGATCTTTAAGCCTTGGGTTTCGGCATCTTCAAGCGTGCACAGTTCAACGTTCTTCACGTTCAGTTCGGACTTCAGGATCTCGTCGTATGCGGCCACGGCGTCAGTGTTTTCCACCACAACAGTCAGCTTGGACAACGGCTGGCGCACACGAATCTGCTTCGTCTTACGCATAGACAGGGTGCCGGACACGACCTCGCGCACCTTCTCCATCGCGTCGACCAGAGCCGGATCGTCAACAAGCACACGGCCCAGTTCTGTTGCCTCTCCAGTCTGCTCGTCGGCAAGGAACGGCCAGTCGGCCAGATGCACGGATTCGCCACCGGTCAGACCACGCCACACTGCTTCCGCTTCCATCGGAGCAAGCGGTGCGATCACGCGCATGAATGCTTCAAGCACGGTGTACAGCGTGTTGAACGCGTTCTCATCCTCGTTCCAGAAACGGTCACGATTGTTGCGGATGTACCAGTTGGTGAGCATGTCAATGAAATCAGACACTGCTTCGCATGCGTCGGAAATCAGGAAGTCATCCAGCGAGCTTTGCGTCTTTTCAATCAGTCGGCGGGTACGCGCCAGCAGATAACGATCCATTTCCGGCAGTGCGGCAACCTCATCGGCACGCAGCGCACGAGCATCGAAACCAGCACCATTATTAGCAGCGTTCGCATACAGGGTGAAGAAGTAGTACGAGCTCCACACCGGCAGCATGACCTGGCGAACGGTGTCGCGAATGCCATCGGCAGTCACGATCAGATTGCCGCCGCGCAGAATCGGCGAGCTCATGAGGAACCAGCGCATGGCGTCGGAACCGAAATCGTTGAACACTCCGTTCACATCCGGGTAGTTGCGCAGATGCTTCGACATCTTCTGGCCGTCGGAGCCAAGCACGATGCCGTGGCAGATCACGTTCTTGAACGCCGGCTTGTCGAACAGGGCGGTCGCCATGATGTGCTGCACGTAGAACCAGCCACGAGTCTGGCCGATGTATTCCACAATGTAATCGCACGGGAAATGCTGTTCGAAGGTTTCCTTGTTTTCGAACGGATAATGGTACTGGGCGAAGCTCATGGAACCGGATTCGAACCAGCAGTCCATCACGTCGGTGATGCGGTGCATGTGGCTCTTGCCAGTCGGATCATCCGGGTTGACGCGGGTCAGTTCGTCGATGTACGGGCGGTGCATGTTGACGTTGCCGTCCTTATCGCGCGGATAATCGCCGAAGTCAGCCTTCAGCTCCTCCAAGGAACCGTACACGTCAACGCGCGGATACTTCGGGTCGTCGGAAACCCACACCGGAATCGGGGAACCCCAGAAACGGTTACGGGAAATGGACCAGTCACGTGCGTTGGCAAGCCATTTACCGAACTGGCCGTCCTTCACATTGCCCGGAATCCAGTTGATTTCCTGGTTCAGCTCAAGCAGACGATCCTTGATCTTGGTGACGGACACGAACCACGAGCTCACCGGCTTGTAGATAAGCGGGGTGGCGCAACGCCAGCAGTGCGGGTAGGAGTGCACATAGCTCTTCTCCTGGAAGAGAATCGCGCGCTGTTCCGCCGGAATACGCTCCAGCGGACCGTCACCGGCACGCAGGTTGCGCAGGATCGGCTTGTTCGCGTCGAACACATACATGCCCTCGTAATCCGGGCACAGCGAAGTGAACTTGCAGCCTGCGTCGAGCACGTCCACGCTCTTGATGCCCTTGGCGTTGAGCGTGTTCATATCGTCTTCGCCGTACGGAGCCTGATGCACGAGGCCGGTACCTTCGACGGTGTCGACATAATCGGCGGTGAAGATCTGGTAGCCTTCCGGCCCCGGCACCTTGCCTTCGGCTGCTTTCTCGTCGCCAGCGAAGTACGGGAACACCGGGTAGTAGCGCCAGCCTTCCATCTCGGCGCCCTTGAGTTCGCGCACGATCTCATAGTTTTCGCCGAGTTCCTTGGCGTAGGAGCCGAGCAGTGGCTTGCCCAGGTAGAACTTCTTGCCCGCGAACTTGCCTTCGGTCGGACGCACTTCCACATAGTCGATGTCGGCACCGACCACGATGGCGAAGTTGGTGGGAACGGTCCACGGCGTGGTGGTCCAGAACACCGCATAGGCGTCTTCCTCGTCGCGCAGCTTCACGGCCACGGACACGGTGGTGTCCTGACGATCCTGATACACGTCGGCGTCCATGCGCAGCTCGTGCGCGGAAAGCGGCGTCTGATCCTTCGGACAGTACGGCAGCACGCGGTAGCCCTGATATGCGAGGCCCTTGTCGTACAGCTGCTTGAACGCCCACATCACGGATTCCATGTATGGAATGTTCAGCGTCTTGTAGCCATGCTCGAAATCGACCCAACGTGCCTGACGGTGCACGTAGTCCTTCCACTCGTTGGTGTACTTGAGCACGGAGGCGCGGCAGGCATCGTTGAACTTGTCGATGCCCATTTCCTTGACCTGATCGACCGAATCGATGCCCAGTTCCTTCTGGGCTTCAAGCTCGGCCGGAAGACCGTGCGTGTCCCAACCGAACACACGGTTGACCTTGTGGCCCTTCATGGTCTGGTAGCGCGGAATCACATCCTTGGCGTAGCCGGTCAACAGGTGGCCGTAATGCGGCAGACCGTTGGCGAACGGCGGTCCGTCGAAGAAGACGAATTCGTTCTGGCTGTGATCGCCGGAAGGACGGCGTTCAATGGACTTCTGGAAAGTATCGTCCTTCTCCCAATAATCAAGGACGGATTCTTCCAGCTTCGGAAAACTGGGGTTAGGTGCCACATTAGCGCTCTGCTCACCCGCAGCTGCCTTCGGATACACGTTGTGTTCGCTCACCGTATCTCCTCGTAGGTTCTTACTACTTGTCTCCTACGAGGACGATGACTATAGCGCCTGCTGGACGCCGCCACCGCGGTACCACCTCGTTTGCCATGCTTTTGTTACGCGCACGACCGCTCGTATGTTCGGCTATTCGGGCCTTCCCGCCGGGTCTAATAAGTCGCTGACACGACCGTTCTTCCGGAAGCTCCCCGCTGATAACGGATCACCGCTCGCATTTCGGTTGCCACTATAGCATGCAGCGCGAACTATTTTCGCCTGTTTTGCATGATTATGGACGATTCACAATGGGCTTCATAGACGATTCACGATAGGTCTTATACAGGATTACCTACAACAGAAATGCCGATACTGACAGCCCATCAGTATCGGCATTGCAAACGTATTTTCAATATGTATTTTTAGAAAATACTATGTTCGATCATTCGGAGATTTCACCAGCGGCAAGCTTGGCTTCGAGCTCCTCGACGATCTCGTCGTGCATCTTCTCGGTGATCTTCACCTTGAAGAGGAACACGATCAGGCTCAGCACGATGATGCCCAGCGGCACGTAGAACGCGCAGACCTTGAACATGCCGATGTTCGCGGCGGTCATATCCGCGGCGGTTGCGTCACCGATCATGCCTGCGGCTACAGCGATGAAGCCGACGATACCGTTGGAGCATGCGCCTGCGATCTTGTCGAGCATCGGGCGGACGGACAGGGTGACGGCCTCGTTGCGCTTGCCGTTCTTGAGCTGGCCGTATTCGATGGAGTCGGTCAGCGACAGGATGGCGGTCATCTGAATGAAAGT
>QWCY01003704.1_pt1 | contig 17058 bp, 16 predicted proteins | sample 1972631 | NCBI WGS metagenome assembly QWCY01 (sample SAMN09866696, study PRJNA288562) | Human gut metagenome isolate pre1_stool, whole genome shotgun sequencing... | isolation source: gut | host: Homo sapiens | place: USA: California
TACTCCTTGTTGGTCAGCGTCAGCTGCTCGCCGCGCACACAGTGCGGTTTTTCTGTCAAACAGGCAGAAAAAATCCGCCCTGTATTCCAGAGCGGATCTTTCAGCATAATACGAGCGGTGCCCCGGCCAAAACGGCCGGGGCGCTTGTGCATTGCTGCGCGTTACTCGATCGCGATGGTGGTGTGCTTCGGAAGCTCCTTCTTCGCAGCCTTCGGGACGCTAATCTTCAGAATGCCATCCTCGAACTTCGCGGAGACATCTTCAGATTTCACATCGTCACCGACGTAGAAACTGCGGCTCATGGAACCGGCGTAACGCTCCTGGCGCAGGAACTTGCCCTTCTTATCGGATGCGTCCTTGTCCAGACCCTTGGCAGCGCTGATCGTCAGGTAACCGTCCTGCAGATCAACCGTCACTTCATCCTTCTTGAAGCCCGGCAGGTCCACGTCCAGCTCGTAAGAGCCGTCCAGTTCGCGGACATCGGTCTTCATCAGATTTCTGGCATGCTTGCCATACAGCTCACTGCTGACCTGCGGCATCATACGGCCGAAATCAAAGAAATCGGACAGCGAATCATCAAACAGGTTTTCACCAAAAATGCTCGGCAACATAAGTCATTCCTCCATTCATACCTTTCGTAGGCGCTGGGGAAAAACTCCACGCGTTGGCGAACTCTGTTACCGTTTGTACAACAATGCCTGATCTCCGGAGGCCCTCTGGAGGCCCTCCCTCATCGATCATCTTTATCATAGCACGCTTTTTAGCACTGTCAAGCGTCGAGTGCTAACGTTCATAAAAGGCGCTATGTTTGTTCACAAAATATGCAATAAGATACCTCAACTAAATTTCCGACGCCGCTTGGTGCTCCAGCAGCCAGTCGATTTCCCAGTCGATACAGTGTATCCCTTCCGGTATCTGCTCCAGCGGACAGCCGACATAACTCAGGCGCAGGAAATGCTGCGCGCTGCCGGTCAGACTGAATACGGTTCCCGGCATGAGCTTGACGCCCTACAGGCGCAGCCGCTTCCAGAGCAGGACGGCGTCCACGGCGTCCGGGATCTGCACCCAGAAAAACACACCGCCCGCCTGCTCCGGATATGGCAGGGACAGATGTTTTGACGCCCGGATCGCCTGTGACATGCAGCGGCGCTTGGACGCATACTGCGCAACCAGCCGCTCCAGATGCGCCGCATACAGCCCGCGCTGAAGATACAGCGCCAGCATGAAAGTCACGGACATCGCCGCCGTAGCGGACTACGCGCACGCGCAGAATCCGGACTGCCTCGTCATCGTGGACAATGCCTTCGCCACGCCGCTGCTGGTGCAGCCGCTGAAGCTGGGCGCGGATGTTGTCGTGCACAGCGCGACCAAGTATCTCAACGGCCACGGCGATGTGGTCGCAGGCTTCTCGGTGGCGCGCAAGGAGATCATGAACAAGATCCGCATGGTCGGTCTCAAGGACATTACGGGCGCGGTGCTCAGGCCGCAGGAGGCATTTTGATCCTGCGCGGCCTCAAAACGCTCAAGGTCCGTATGGACGCCGTCTGCGCGAACACGCAGAAAGTAGTAGACTTTCTTGCTGGCTCCAAGTATGTGCAGAAGATGTTCTATCCCGGTCTGGAAAATCACCCCGATCACGCCGTGGCCGTCCGCGAGATGATGCGGTTCGGCGGTGTCGCCTCATTCGAGATGGGCAGCTTCGAGGAAGCCAAGAAAGTGCTCAACCACGTGCATCTGTGCGCGCTGGCCGTCAGCCTCGGCGACTGCGAGACGCTTATCCAGCACCCCGCTTCCATGACGCACTCCATGTGCACGAAAGAACAGATCGAGGCCGCCGGCTTCTCGGATCGTCTGATTCGTCTGGCAGTCGGTCTGGAAGACCCCGACGACATCATCGCCGATCTGCAGCAGGCATTTGAAGCTGCGCAAAACTGAACAGAGGCAGCAAAAAACAGGCCCGCGATTGCGGGCCTGTTTTTCATTTCTTCACTCAGCACTGCCGGCATCGAGGCCATCGGCGATGAACATGGCATCGCCGAACGAGAAGAACCGGTAGCGGTTTTCAACGGCAATTTTGTATGCGTTGAGGATGTGCTCCCGCCCGGCCAGCGCCGACACGAGCATGATGAGCGTGCTCTCCGGCAGGTGAAAATTCGTGACGAGCGCATCCATGCACTTAAATTTGTAGCCGGGATAGATGAAGATGTCCGTCCAGCCGGACTGTGCGTGGAGCGTTCCGTCCACATCCGCAAAGCTCTCGACTGTGCGACAGGACGTCGTGCCGATGCAGATAACGCGGCCGCCGTTGGCCTTCGTCTCGTTGACCATGCGCGCCGTTTCCTCCGGGATGATGCAAAATTCCGAGTGCATCGGATGATCCTCGATCTCGTCCTCCTTGACGGGCCGGAACGTACCGAGGCCGACGTGCAGTGTGACGTAGCCGATCTTCACGCCCATATCCGCAATCTGCTGCAGCAGTTCCTTCGTAAAGTGCAGGCCCGCCGTCGGCGCAGCGGCGCTGCCAAGCTCGCGGGAATAAACCGTCTGATAGCGCTCCTGATCCTGCAGCTCCGCCTTGATATACGGCGGCAGCGGCATTTTGCCCAGCCGCTCGAGCACCTCCAGAAAGATGCCGTCATAGTGAAACTGCACGATCTTGTTGCCGTCGGCGACCGCGTCGACGACCGTGGCGGTCAGCTCCCCGTCACCAAACGAGAGCGCAGTGCCGGGCTGTGTCTTTCGGCCCGGTCGGGTCAGGCACTCCCACTTGCCGTCGCCAAGGTCGCGCAGCAGCAGCACCTCGACCGCACCGCCGGTGCTGCGGTGGCCGAGCAGGCGCGCCGGGAGTACGCGCGAATCGTTGAGCACAAGGCAGTCATTCGGGCGCAGGAACTGCGGCAGGTCGTAAAAGTGGTGGTGGGCAACGGCGCCGGTCGTTTTATCCAGCGTCAGCAGCCGGGAAGCATCGCGGCGCTCTAGCGGTGTCTGCGCGATGAGCTCCTCCGGCAGGTCAAAATAAAAATCCGATTTCTTCATGCTACATAAGCTCCGGTATAATAGAAACTAATGATCTCTTCGTAGGTTTTGCCGTGTTCCTGCGCCATAGCTTTGGCGCCCCACTGACTCATGCCGCAGTTGTGGCCATAGCCGCCGCCGACGACAGAATAAGCATCCGCAGCAGCGTCATACTCCACGGTAAAGTGGCGGCTGTTATAGCGCAGACCGCAGACGCTTGTCAGGAATGTGCGCACGGCGTCTTTGCTGTAGGTTTTGCCGCCGACCGTCACGGTCATGGCATTGCCGATGGGCGTATAGGTGATGGAGACATCCCCGACGGCTGCGCGGGAGATGGATGTGCTCCAGCTCTTGCAGTAGAAGCCGGGATCTGTCGAGGCAGTCTCATACGGATCGACAACGCCGCGCAGGTACGGCACCGCCGTCACCCAGACGTTTTCAGAGTCCTCGGTCGCGCCGCCGTCCGCCGCGAAATAGAACGTTTCGCAGAGCTTGCCCTCATAGCGGACGAACTTCCCCGCCGTCTCGTCCACGGCGCGGTCGCTGTTGGCCGAGGCGTCGAGCGTGCCGTAATAGACCTGACTGGTCGTCGTCGCCGTAACGTCAAATCCGTAGGCCGGCAAGCCATTCATGTGAGAGGCAATATAGGTACGTGCGCAGACCGCCTGCGCCTTGAGCGCCTCGTGCGGCCAGTTGCTGCCCATTTCATACGGCGTGACGCCCTTGACATAGGGCTCCAGACCGACGAAATTCACCAGTGTGAGCTTCTGCGGCTCCTGCGTGTTGAGGCGCGTAAACTGAAAATCGCCGTAATATGTGCATGAGCGGGTGCCGCTGCGGTCCTTGCACTCAGCTACCTGCGTGATGGCAGCGCCGCTGCCGCTCTGCGGTGCAAGGGAGAGCGAATAGGTCGAGCCGCAGTCGAAACCGAAGAGGATCTGATCCGTGCCGGCCTTCACGACCAGTACGCTGCGTGCACCGCTGGAGACGACTGTGCCCTGCGACGCCGGTGCGCCATCTGCGTTCTGGTAGCTGCCAATGCGCACACGGTAGGTCCCGTTATAATACACCGGATAGCCGCCGCAGCTGTTGGCCGCTGCCTGCGCTGCGTCAAAGCTCGGATAGGTATCACCGAGCTGGACGTGATAAGCGCCGAAGGCGCTGTCCCCAACCGTGACATTCGTATCCGCGACAACGGTAACAGCACTCTCCGCTGTGGAACCGACGGAGCGGAACACGCGGTCGGAATCATAATATCCGAATGCAAAACCGGAGCCGGTCTGGATCTGCAGATGGACCGCATCCAGCGCCGTCGAGCCGAACGCCAGGCCGACGCGGACGATGCCGTTCGGAATGTTCGGCTGCTCATTTTCATATTCGCTGCCGCCGAGCAGCTGTGTGCCGCTCGCCGTGGCGGCATAAACGCCGCGCTCCGGCAGCTTCGCCGTGCTGCCGTCCGCACCGATGGCATACGCATCCGCCAGTGCCAGTGTGTTGTCACCGTCATTGACGTAATACGTCTGCGCGCCGAAGGCCGGCACACAGGGTGCTGTGGCCAGCAGGACGGCGGCAAGCAGCGCCGTTATCACTCTTTTCAGGCTTGATCTCATAGCGCACCTCGCTGTTTTGTGAGTGTGGTCATACGCAAAATGTGACACTTTATTATAATGATTTTCCGCGCATTATGCAAGTGCTTTTCCATGGCAAAACGCCCCCGGAAAAGCCGGAGGCGTTGCAGTACACAAATCGATTAAAAATGCAGGAACATTTTCGCAATGGAGAAATAGATCAGCAGCGACACGGCGTCCGTGATCGTCGAAATGAGCGGGCTTGCCATGACGGCCGGATCGACACCGATCTTTTCCGCGATCATCGGCAGCAAACTGCCCACGACCTTTGCGAACATGACCACGAACACGATCGTGCAGCAGACAGTCGCCGCGACCGACATCGTAACGGCAGTGTTGCCCAGCAGCAGCCGGTCAACAAGCAGCATCTTGATGAAGTTGGCCGCCGCCAGCGAAACGCCGCACAAAAACGCGACGCGCAGCTCCTTCCAGATCACGCGCAGCGCGTCCGACGGAGAGGTATCGCCCAGCGACAAGCTGCGGATGATCGCCGTGGATGACTGACTGCCGGAGTTGCCGCCCGTGCCCATGAGCATGGGCATGAACGACGCGAGCGCGACCTGCGTCGCCAGCGCATCCTCAAAATGCGTGACGATCATGCCGGTGAACGTTGCCGAGAGCATGAGGAACATCAGCCACGGGATGCGGTTTTTCCAGATGTCCACGACGCTCGTGCGGGAGTAGGGCTTATCGGACGGCGTGATACCGGCCATCTTTTCAATGTCCTCCGTGGCCTCCTGCTCCATGACGTCGATGATATCGTCGACCGTGACGATACCGACGAGGCAGCCTTCCTTATCCACGACCGGGATCGCGATGAGGTCGTAGTTGGAGATCATGTCCGAGACCTCTTCCTGGTCGTCGGTCGTGGAGGCATAGATGACATTCGTGTCCATGATGTCCTCAAGGATCACATCATCATCCGACAGCAGCAGATCCTTGACCGTGACAACGCCCTCGAGCTTGCGCTTGGCCGACGTGACATAGCAGACATAGATCGTCTCCTTATCCTCGCCGATCTTGCGGATGCGGGCAAACGCTTCGCGCACGCTCATGTATTTTTTCAGGTCCACAAACTCTGCCGTCATGATGCTGCCGGCAGAGTTTTCGGGGTATTTCAGGTACTGATTGATGAGGTTGCGCGTGGCGGGCGTCGCCGTGCGCATGACACGCTTGACGACGTTGGCCGGCAGCTCCTCCATCATGTCAACGGCATCGTCGACATACAGCTCTTCGATGATGCCGGCAAGCTCCGTATCGGTGATGGAGTTGATGATCGTCTCCTGCTCCTCGACCTCGAGGTTGGCAAACACGGCCGCCGCGATCTCCTTGGACAGGATGCGGAACACCATGGCCATCCGCTGCGGATTGTCCTCCCACAGCTCGCCGAGGAACTCGGAAATATCAAACTCGTTCATCTCGCCGAGCTTTTGGCTCAGCGCCTTCATCCGGTGCTGATCCAGAAGTGCAAAGAGTTCGTCGTGCAGCGCCTCGTAATCTTCGTATTCCCGGTTCTGATCGTCCATCTCCCTGCCCCTCCTTTCCGTCCGGTCTCAAAGGATCAACCGTTGAGGTATTCTTTCTGGCTGCAGCTCAGGCTGTCAATGGAAACGCCCATGGCCTTGAGCTTGCGGCGCGCAATGTTATCATCAATTTCCGTGGGGACCGACACGACGCCCGGCTTCAGCTGCCCGCGCGTGCGCACCAGATACTCCGCGCTCATGGCCTGCACGGCAAAGCTCATGTCCATGATCTCCGCCGGGTGCCCATCGCCGGCCGCCAGGTTGACCAGCCGGCCCTGTGCGATGACATAGATCGTCTTGCCGTTCGGCAGACGGTAAGCATCAATATTGTGCCGCGCCTCATAGATTTCATCCGCGCAGCGATCGAGCGCTTCCATGTCGATCTCGACATTGAAGTGTCCGGCGTTGGAGACGATCGCGCCGTCTTTCATTCGCTCGCAGTGCTCGAGCGTGATGACGTCTTTGCAGCCCGTGACGGACACGAAAATGTCACCGATGGCGGCAGCGTCCATCATCGGCATGACCTCGTAGCCGTCCATGACGGCCTCGAGCGCCCGGATGGGGTCAACTTCGGTCACGACGACTTTTGCACCGAGCCCCTTTGCACGCAGGGCCACGCCCTTGCCGCACCAGCCATAGCCGCTCACGACCACGTACTTACCGGCGACGACGAGATTCGTCGTGCGCATGATGCCGTCCCACACGGACTGTCCCGTGCCGTAGCGGTTATCGAACAGGTGCTTGCAGTCGGCGTCATTGACCATAATCATCGGGAAGCGCAGCGTCCCGGCGCGGTCCATGATGCGCAGGCGGTGGATGCCCGTCGTCGTCTCCTCGCAGCCGCCGATGACCTGCGGGATGAGATCCGTGAACTCCGTGTGCATCAGGTGCACAAGATCGCCGCCGTCGTCAATGATGATGTTCGGCCCAACGGAGAGCACGCTGCGCAGATGCGCCTGATACGCCTCGTCCGTGCAGCCATAGACCGCGTGCACGTCCATGCCCTTTGCCGCCAGTGCCGCGGCAACGTCGTCCTGCGTGGACAGCGGGTTGGAACCGGTGACGTGCATCTCCGCGCCGCCCATCTCGAGCACGCGGCACAGGTAGGCCGTCTTGGCCTCCAGATGCACGGAGAGCGCGATCTTCAGACCGGCAAACGGCTTTTCCCGCGCAAAATCGCTGCCGATGTCGCGCAAAACAGGCATATGTGCTTCCACCCAGCGGATCTTCCGCTCGCCGGACGGTGCCAGGTTCAAGTCTTTGATCGTGCTCATAAGGATAACCTCCCGCTGTAAAAATCGTTTCAGGCGCTTTATTCTAACACTTTCGTCAAGCGTTGACAACCGGTTTTTCCGCAGAAAACGACCCGGAGGACACACAGCCCTCCGGGTCGTTGGAAATTCGTCCGCTCACCAGCCGCAGTACAGGCAGTATCCGATGCCGGCGGCCAGCGCACCGGCGACAAAGCACAGCCAGATCAGCAGGCCGGTATAGGATTTTTGCCGCGGCCGTGGCGCGGGCGCCGGTACACAGCCGACGGCATCCCGCGCCTGCTGCACCAGATCCGCCGCCGTGACACCGCCGCTGGCAGCATCATCGCGCACAATATAAATGATCTGCTCGAACAGCGGGCTTTCGGCTGCATCGACCACAACGACACGGCGCGAAACACCGTGGGCGAAGGCGATCTCGCCCGCGTCCGCCGGCAGCGGGAGCGGTTGCACGGCGTCCGCCCGGCGGGTGGACTTGTTTTTTCGTTTCATCAGCTGCGCACCTCCACTTTCACCGCCAGGGCGGTCATGTCGTCGCTGCGCCCGTATTCGCGGATCGCCGCGCGCACGACGCTGCCCGCCAGCGTTTTCATATCACGGTCGTCCGAATCGTTCAGCAGCCTGCGCAGCCAATCGTCGCGCCCGTCGGAGACAACACCGTCGCTTGCGATCACGGCCACGCTGCCGGGCTTGAGATGCATGTGCAGCTCATCCGGCGCTTTTCCGCTCTCCTGCTCAAGCCCGGGCGCAAAGGACGTGCAGCGCAGCTTTTTGAGCGCGCCGCCGGACTTGACATACGTCGGTGCGGCGCCGTATTTATAAAAATCCGCCTCACCGGTAAATAGATTCATGCACATGAGATCCACAGTGGCATAGCCCCAATTCTCCCCGTCACGCAGGAGCATGGTGGAGTTGAGCAGCTTCATCGCCAGCGCCGGGCTGACGCCGGAGCGCAAAAACTCCTCCAGCATGCCGACGGTGCTGATGCTGCCGTCGGCCGCCGTCTCGCCGCAGCCCATACCGTCGGACAGGATCACGCACAGCTGCCCCGCGTCCGTCTTGAAATACGTACCGCGGTCGCCGGAGACCGTCTCCCCCTTCTTGCGCATGGACGCAATGCCGACGGAAACTGCCAGCGGCTCCGCCTCGAGCAGGAGCAGGCTGTCATCCCGCGCGGCGTTTTCCGGCATGCACAGACGCACGCCCAGCGTTGCCGAGAGCTTGTCCAGATAGTCCGGCAGCTCCAGCAGCGGGCGCAGATAGCGGCTGTCGATCGTCACGCGCAGGCGGCCCGTGCTCTCGCGGAACACGGCTGCGTCCGCTTCCACGCCGACGGTGCGAAGATAGCGGATCAGCCGCTGCTCCGCCAGTGGGTCGGCACCATAGCTGCTGTCGAGCTCGTGGGAGACGTTCGTGAGCACCTGTGCAAAGTCCGCATACTGCTCCCAGAGCACGGTGCGGCTTTCCTGCAGCGTTTCCTGCATCCGCTGGCGGTAGGCGCGCAGACGCAGTTCGCCGTTGACGACCTCGGTATACTCGTGCAGATGGACACAGCGGTCACGGAAATACGGCGGAAAATCCTCCGGCAGCAGCCGGCCGCGCGCCTGAATGTGCCGCGTGACATCGTTCATAATATTGAGCGTGTCGAGCGCCCGGCGCGTCCAGCACTCCTGCTGCAATTTGCACCGGCAGCAGACGCGGTCGGCCGCACGGTCAAACACTTTTGCCACATCTGCGTCGTTTTCTGCCGTAGCCGCCGCCTGACTTGCCGTGTCATGCAGCTGCTGATACGCATGCGCCACGCCGCCGACGCGCGCGGCGACATAGCGGCGCAGACCGGACTCCCCGCTCCCGCCGCGCAGCGGCTGCAAAAATGCGCCGACCGCTACCACAAACTTTTTTGGGATCACCAGATACGCGCCGACGGCGAGCGCCAGCTCCACACCTGCGCCAATGCGCAGCTCCGAAAGCGGGATGCAAAACAGCGCCAACAGGTACGCGGCCGCGAAAATGAGCAGATAAAACCCACGCCGATGCTTGCAAAACTGCCCGGACAGCAGCCCGGCAGCGGCATAGACGACCGAGAACAGAACGCCCGCCCCGGCAGCCACATCCATGGCGATGCCGAGAATCAGCCCGGCCGATGCCCCGCACAGCGCGCCGCCCGTCCCGCTGAGGACGAGCAAAATGAGCACCGAGAGCGCCCGACCGACTGACAGCGTGTCAAACAGCAGCAGGTTGTTCACACCCATGAGCAGGCACGCCAGCAAAAACACGGTCGAAACGTTGCGGCAGATCTCCGCATTGACCGTGCGCGGCTCCTGCGCGCGCAGCAGATCGTCGAATCCGTAGGCCGACGCGGCGCACAGCAGCAAAAACAGCGCCATTCTGGACACCAGCAGCAGCGACAGGCCGCCCGTAAGCAGGTACAGCACCAGCCGCGTCAGTATGTAGGCCGCCGCGGAAACGGCCGGCGGATACCAGCGCGTCTGCACAAACGGATGGCTGCGCAGAAAATACGCCGTCAAAAACGTCAGACAGCAGCCGGCGGCGAGCTGTGTGCCGGTCGCTACGCCGAACGCCGCAAAGTAGCCCAGCGCACAGCCGACGAGGCACAGTGCGCCGCCGGAACCATACCCCATGGCCGCCAGAAATGCCAGCCCGAACGGCGCCGGCGACCCGGCAATATGCGCCGTTGACAGGATCAGCCCGAGCGCAAAACTGATGAGCATACCGACCCATTTGGCATTTTCGCTTGCCGGCAGCAGCCCGATCGGGCTCGGCAAGGCGCCGGGTGCGCGCACCGGCTGGTCATGCCCCGCGATTTTGACATGCATAACGGTTCCTCCTGACGCAAAACAGTTTACATAAATTATAGATTTTCATCGTTATGAAAACTGTCATTCCACGCTGTCGCAGAAAATGTCTTTGCGCAGGAATTGTTTGCTTTTGGGCGCAAAAAAGCTGCCGGCCGAAAACCGACAGCTTTGGATGCAATTTGCTTTCAACCGCGCGGACTCAATCCTTGTTGTCCACCGGATGCAGGAGGTGCTCGCCGATGCGGAACACATCGCCAGCGCCCACGGTCAGGATAATGTCGCCCGGGCGGGCAATGCGGCGCAGCTCGGCCTCGATCTCCGCGAATGTCGGGTAGAACTTCGCACCCGGGATCTGCGCGGCCAGATCGGCAGAAGAAATGCCGATGGTGTTTTTCTCGCGCGCGGCATAGATCTCCGCCAGATAGACGATTGTCGGGCGGCGGAGCTGCTCCACAAAATCGTTGAAGAGCTTCGCCGTGCGGCTGTAAGTGTGCGGCTGGAACACGACGATCGTGCGCTGATAATCGAGCGTATCGACCGCGTCGAGCAGCGCGCGCAGCTCGCTCGGGTGGTGCGCATAATCGTCATACAGATCCGCGCCCTGGAACTTGCCCTTATAGTCAAACCGGCGGCCGGCGCCTTCAAAACCGGCGAGACCGTACTTGACGGCGTTCGGACTGACGCCGAGCACGATGGCCGCAGCCGTGGCCGCGAGCGCATTGCGCACATTGTGGATGCCCGGAACGTGGATCGTCACATGGGCAAACAGATTTCCCTGGTGATAAATATCAAACTCGGACGAGGAGCCGCGGTGCATGATATTTTCAGCGTACACGTCCGCCTTCGGGCTCAGGCCGAAGGTGATGACCTTGCGTTCAATCCCGCGCAGGGCGTCCATGGTGTTGGCATCGTCGCAGTTTGCGATCACGGTGCCCGTCTCGGCCGGAACACGCTCGGCAAACTGGCGGAACGAGTGCTTGATGTCCTCGATATCCTTGAAAAAGTCCAGATGATCCGCCTCGATGTTCAGGATCACGGCGATCGTCGGATTGAGGGAAAGGAACGAGTTATAATACTCGCACGACTCCATGATGATCGTGCTGCCCTTGCCGACACGGTGACAGGCATGTAGCAGCGGAAGCGTGCCGCCGATCATGACGGTCGGGTCCTTCTCCGCCGCCATCATGATGTGCGTACACATGGACGTCGTCGTCGTCTTGCCGTGCGTGCCGGAAATGCACAGTGCGTTCGGGTAGCCGCGCATCAGCGCGCCCCACGCCTGCGTCCGCTCAAAGACCGGGATGCCGCGGCGGTGCGCCTCGTGCACCTCCGGGTTGTCGTCGTGTACGGCGGCCGTGCGGATCACGAACTCAATATCATCCGTGACGTTGGCGGCACTGTGACCGATGTGGATCGGAATACCGCGCTCACGCAGCGTGAGCGTATTGTCGCTCTCGCACATGTCCGAGCCGCGGATGTCCAGCCCGGCGCCGTGCAGCACCTCCGCCAGCGGCGACATGGACACGCCGCCGATACCAATCAGCAGCCCGGTTTTCCCGGGAACCAGATAATCCTGAAAATCCATTCAAAGCACCAAATTTCATTCAAAATATTGTAATGTCCGGCACGGCGGGATCGTTCCGCGCCGCGCGAACCGGTTACAGTTGTTATTTTCATACCGGGGTATTATAATACGTTTGTCGCTACATTACAATAGATTTTTGGAGAACCGGCTGCAAAAAGCCGGTTTATCTAAGGAAAAGGAGCCAGAGCGCATGAACGAAGCCTGGACAGAACTCAAGCAGGCGTGCTCGCAGTGCCGGCGCTGCGGCCTCGGCGAGACGCGGCACCATCTCGTATTCGGCGACGGCGCCGAGGACGCACGCATCATGCTCATCGGTGAAGGCCCCGGCGAGCAGGAAGACCTGCAGGGCCTGCCGTTCGTCGGCCCGGCCGGCAAACTGCTCGACGATATGCTCGAGATGATTTATCTCGACCGGACAAAGGTCTACATCGCCAACATTGTCAAATGCCGCCCGCCGCGCAACCGCGACCCGCAGTTCGTAGAGCAGAAATGCTGCAGCGAATGGCTGCAGCGGCAGATCGCGCTCGTCGATCCGGCGATCATTGTCTGCCTCGGCCGTATCGCCGCGACTGCGCTCATCAAAGACCCGTTTCGCATCACGCGCGAGCATGGGCAGTGGTTTGACGTGGACGGCCGGCGCTACATGGCGATCTACCACCCCTCCGCCCTGCTGCGCGACCCGAGCAAGCGGCCGGAGACGTTCGTCGATCTCAAGACGCTTCAGCGGGAGATCTATGCGCGCTGCCCGGAGGTGTATCCCGATGCCTGATGTGCGCATCCGCCGCGCAGCCGCGGCGGACCTTCCGGCGCTGACCCGGCTCTGGCAGACAGCCTTTGGCGACCCGCCGGAGCTGATCGGCGCATTTTATCACCGCTTCCCGCCGGAAACGGCCGCCTGGGTGGTCGAAGCGGACGGAAATGTTGCCACGGCCGCACATCTGCTCGACGGCCGGCTGCATACGGCCGGCGGGGCCGTCCTCCCCTGCGCCTATGTCTATGCGGTCTCCACCGATCCGGCGCAGCAGGGGCATGGCTATGCGTCGGCGCTGATGCAGCGCTTTGCCGCCGATGCGGACGTGAGCGGCTGCGTGCTCTATACGCTCCCCGCGGAAGCATCTCTGTACGCCTGGTATCGGTCCGTTATGGGCACCACGCAGACCGCTCGCGGCGAGCGGCTGCACATCAAGCGCGAACCGGATATGCAGTGCCTGCCGGACGTTGAACCCGTCAGCGCGCAGGAATACGCCGCTCTGCGCGAGCGCGTGCTGCATGGCAGCGCGCATGTGGAGCTGTCAGCGGCGCTGTTGGCATTTCAGGCAGACCTCTGCGATCTGTGCGGCGGTGCGCTGGTGCACATCGCCGACGGCTGCGCCGTTGTGGAGCAAGATCATGAACGGCTTGTCATCAAGGAACTGCTGGGCGCGGACACTTTGCCTGCCGTTCAGGCGCTGCTGACAGCCTTCGACGTGCAGGATGCGCAGCTGTGCGTTCATCGGCCTGACGGCGCACAGGCGCTGGCTGCCTATCGCCCGTTTTCGTGTGCGGAACCGGATGTGCTCTGGGGGCTTTATCTCGACTGAGCGAAAACTTAATGAATTGGAAATACTTTTCGCCTTGCTTCTGTAATATTGCCCCGGTATTCTTATACCCAGAAGCAAGCAATCCTTTTTCATTTTATCCTCACCACGCAACAAAACAAAGCAAAACGGCACAGAAGCGTTCTTCTGTGCCGTTTTGTTTTTTGCGGCAAAAAAATTTCTTTTCGGACACCATGCGTAAGCGTGTCCGGTTACTGAACAATTTCCACAAACAATGTGAAAAAATCGTGGAAAAACAACGAAAATTTGAACAAAAGAAATCCCCCTCAGACGGATATTTTGTTTGACAATTAACAACAAATCCGCTATACTTCAGGTGTATGAACAGATATCCACATCGGCAAAGCTGTCTGGGAAACGCGCATATATCCAAGCATTTTTGTCGGGTTTTCATAAACCGGATTGTCAAATCATACAAAGTCTGTTGTTGAATGCGAAAAATTTTAAGGGGGCTTGCACATGAGAGACTTGAAACACCTGATCGCATTTGAAAATCTGCTCCAGGAGGCCAACAACGAGTTGGTCCGGCAAGGAAAGGCAGACGGCAAGAGAGCGCTGGGTTACACCTGCTACTTCATGCCCGAAGTTCTGCTCGACCTGCCCGGCTGCTTTGCAGTCCGTCTGAGAGCGCCGAAATGCACTTCTCCGGACATGGCTACATATTACATGTCCAGCCGTACCTGCCATTACGGCCGCAGCCTCTTCGAGCGCGCACTCGAAGGCGGCTACAACTTCCTGGATGCTGATTTCGGCACTGAGACCTGCACGGTCACCTGCCGTTTCCAGGAGCATCTTGGCTACATGGACGTCATCCAGAATCCGGACTTCTTCGTGACGTTCACCGACGTGCCGTTCAAGAGAAACCAGAATAGCATTGAGCACTACGAAGGCCAGCTGCAGGCCCACGTCCTCGATCCGCTGCACGAGAAATTCGGCATCGACATCTCCGACGAAGCCCTTATGAAGGCCATCGACCTGCACAACGAGGTCAGCGCGGTCATCAACGAGATCGGCGATTACCGCAAGCTCGATAACCCGACCATCACGGGCTATGAGTTCCAGGTCATCCAGCTCTGCTCGCTGGTCTGCCCGAAGGAACTGATCCTCCCGATGCTCAAGGAAACGGCCAAAGAGCTCAAGACACGCAAGCCCGACAAGAAGAGTCCGTTCCGCTGCAAGGTCGTTCTGGCCGGCTCCGAGAACGACGACCCCGAGTTCACCAAGCTGATCGAAGGCTGCGGCGCCGAAGTCGTCTGCGACCGTCACTGCTACGGTGCTGTGGAGTCCCGTGCTCCCATCGTGGTCAAGGACGGCGAGAAGCCGCTGACCGCGATCGCCCGCCACTATCTCGAGACCAGCAACTGCCCGCGCTTCATGCCGCAGGATATCATGCGCGAGCGCAAGCAGCGTCTGGCCGACCTCGCCAAGGAATACAAGGCCGACGGCATCATCGTTGCCTCCAACAAGTTCTGCGAATACTGGAGCTACGAGCGCACGATCGATACCATCGTCATGCCGCGTGACTTTGGCTACCCGGTCTGCTCCATCGAAAAGGAATATATCAACGGCGCCTCCGGCCAGCTGCGTACCCGCTTCCAGGCCTTCGTCGAGAGCATCGAAATCAAGAAGATTCAGGAGGGCAAATAATGAAATACGATATGAAAGCACTTGCCCATGATTTCTGGTACGGCAAGCCCCATCAGGAGCGCCGCCTGGGCGATCTCTACATTGATAAGACCGGCCTGTACAAGCACAGAGAGTGGCGTGGTTTCAAAGACACCATGTACTACTTCTACAACATCTGGATGTACAACTACGCGCACATGGTCATGGACGTTGTCCGCTACGGCGGCCTCATCAACTTTGCCAAGGGCGTGTGGCGTTACCGCTGGGTCGGCCAGACCTACCTGCCGGTTCTGCACTGGTTCGACCGCGGCATGGAAGGCATGCGCGGCGAGGGCCTGAAGGCCTCCGCGTGGCACTACCGTGGCATGGTCAACGCGACCATCTTCCAGTTCCAGCGCATGTTCTCCTCCGACGCCAACCTCCGCGGCGGCAAGAAGAACTACAGATGGCATCATAACGTTGCCCACAACGAGACCGTCTGGGGCGGCGTGTTCTATCCCTGGCACGGCAAGCTGACGAACGTCCCGATGGAAATGATCCCGTACTTCGTCACCTGCCACGTCAACAGCCACACCGTCCTCAACTACATCGATGCGGTGCAGTCCATCGGCCTGCCGGGCGATCCGTGCCCGATGTGCCAGGCAGAGGCCGGCCTGTTCGTCCTCGACGACATGCCCGATTACGCGCCGATCGTTGTCACCTCCAACGAGGCCTGCGACGCTTCCGTCGCCACCTCCATCCTGCAGGACTGGTTCCTCGACAAGCCGCTGTTCGCCATGCCGCAGCCGATGCAGTTTGACGATCCGCTGCTCAAGAAGCATTGCCGCGACGAGATCGAGCAGTGCTGGAAGTTCGTCGAAGAGCAGACCGGCATCCCGTTTGACTGGAACTCCCTGGTCAAGTGCATCGAGTCCCAGAACGAGCTGCAGAAGTTCGAGTGGGAGAAGTGGGATGTCGCCGCGAAGACCGACTACTACCCGGTCAACGGCGTTGCGCAGGCTCTGTACCGTATCTATCAGTCCCAGTTCGGCGATCTGCCGGTCTGGCACGAGGTCGACGGTCACGTCCGCAAGATCCTCAACAAGTGCGTCAAGAAAAAGATCAACAGCTTCCCGGAGACCCGCCACAGAGTGCTGGCATGGTCCTGCGCGCCGCTGTACTACTCCAACTGGTGCACCTGGGCGTATAACTGCTGGGGTCTGAACACCGTCATGAACATGGACTCTCTGATGTTCAACATGACCATCCGCACCGACAGCTACGACCACTGCCTGGACGACATGGCACAGTATCACATGTGGGCTCCGATGCGCCGTATGGCCGTCGGCGGCTTGCACCACATCTTTGAGTGCTGGAAGTACATGCAGGAGTTCAACTGCGACATGGTCATGATGTACGATCAGCTGCAGTGCAAGGGCATGCAGGGTGTGCACGGCCTGTTCGAGGACGAGTTCCGTGAGAGAAATATCCATGCGATCTGGATGCCGCACGCGCTGCCTGACAGCCGCACCGTGTCCCGTATGGAGATCCGTCAGATCGTCAACGATTACATGACAACCGTTATGCACGAGGAGCCTCTCGACCCGACGCTGCTTGAGTTTGACGACTCCATGACTTGGTAATTGAAGGAGGAAACGATATGAAAGCAAAAGTTCTGAAAGCTCTTCTCATGGCGCTCGGCGTCAACGCCGCGCTGTTTGCCGTTTTCTTCTTTGACCTGGACGGCAAATTCCTGTTCTACGTGGTCGAGCCCACGCTCAAAAAGCACTATGACAACATGCCGCGCCGCGACATGACCAAGATGCCGTATGAGATGAACAAGCCGAACTACGAGTACAACGTCTGATTACCTTACAACACAATCTAAAAACACAGATATAACAGGAGGAGAAGTAATACTATGAAATACTTTGGCGGATGCGACGTAGGTTCCACCTACACGAAGGCAGTTATTCTCGACGAGAACGGCAAAATGTGCGCCGACACGACGATC
>QWCY01006918.1_pt1 | contig 17024 bp, 19 predicted proteins | sample 1972631 | NCBI WGS metagenome assembly QWCY01 (sample SAMN09866696, study PRJNA288562) | Human gut metagenome isolate pre1_stool, whole genome shotgun sequencing... | isolation source: gut | host: Homo sapiens | place: USA: California
CGTGCGCAAACTTCCTGCCGAAATCTTCCCCGAATATTTCCTGATTCGAGTGAATGAGTTCAACAAGGTGGCCGTCACCCCGCTTGAGGAGTGGATAGAATATCTGAAGACCGGAATCATCCGCCCCGATACGAAAGCTCCCGGGCTGGAAGAGGCACGCCGCAAACTGATTTATTACAATATGGACAGGGCGGAACAACTGGCGTATGACGAACATATCAATGCCGTGATGATTCAGAATGATGTGCTGAGTACGGCGGCGGATGAAGGAAGAGAGGAAGGCAGACAGGAAGGCAGACAGGAAGGTTTGGCGGAGGGCAGGCAGGAAGGTTTGGCAGAAGGCAGACAGAAAGGGCTGGCAGAAGGCAGACAAGAAGAGAAAATAGAGAATGCCCGAACGATGAAATCCCTGAATATCCCCTCCGAGGTCATCCACCAAGTGACGGGGCTGTCTATCAAAGACATAGAAGAATTATAAAAAGCAAGATACTATTTATTTTTCGTCCCGCCTGATTTTCGTGTTGAAAAGCAGGCGGGACGTTTTTTTGTGTCGGCACAGTGCCGACACACCCCCTTTATCTTTGCCCCTGTAATCGCGAAACAAGCGCGGTTGCGGGGGTATTCTATTGTATGCCTTCAATCTCAAAAAAGAAATATGTTATGGAAACATTTGTAACCATCATCGAGCAACGCGGCCTCCAAAGCCGCCAGTATCAGGACAATCAAGGACAGCCGCGCACCTTCCACTCGCGCGGATTCGTGCTCAGCACAGGCATCGACGAGTTTTATGCCGAAATGACGGGCGACCAGGCTCTGCAATGCCCCGAGTACGACAAGAGTTCATTGCATTGCTTTCAGGGCAATATCCGCCAACGCCGCTTCACCGACAAGAACGGGACGGAGAGGTTCGAGAACCAAATCTACATCACGAAGCTGGTGTAAAATCAGCTACAGGCTACGAGTGCCTGTCTGATAAGAAAGGAATGAAATTAAAAACCGAATAAAAAACTTACAAAAACAGAACGAAATGGAAATTAGATTGCAGATTTCAGACGGCGCATATCAGCGCATGATGGCTCATGGTGGCCGCGTACAGGGCACCATCGGGCTGGTGAACCCACAAGAGGGAAACTTCAACGAGCACATGCGCCGCGCCGCGACGGCCTCGACCGAATACATCCGTCTGGCTCACGGCCGGGCCAGCGTCGACGAGAAAAAAGCGCGACTCACGCTCACCATCGACCTTGACGAGGCAAACATCCTGCCCGCCAAAGTGATGAAGGAAGAGGCCGGAAGGGCGGCGAACTTCGTGGAGGACTTTCGGGAATGCTTCGGATGGTAAGGGGGGTGACTCGTCTCCTGAATTAATATTTAATAATTAAAGAAAAGAACCGATGTTTGGAATATCAAATAGCGTAAAAAGTCGGGAGGTGCGTGAGTGTACCCCCGATTTGTTCCGCCGGGTGGTGCGGAGCGAACGGGTGGCGCGTATCTGTGCCGAAATAGAAGATGCACTGGAAAAAGTGCGTCGGGGTGAAATGTCGAAAGAAGATTTCGAGGTTTCCAAAGCGGAGTTGAAGAAACAACTCCCCATCTTTACGCCCCACGCCACCTTCAGGAACGGACGACGCCTGAACGCCGAAGCCATTCCCAGCGGACTGAGCATGTACGACATAGACCACATTGACAATCCGCGCGGATTGTTTGAAGAACGCATAGCGGCACACGTCGCGGAGTGGGGCGTGGTGCTGGCACACGTCACGCCCAGCACCGAAGGATTGCGCCTGTTTTTCGTGATGCCCGAAGGGGCTTCGTTGGCGGAAGCGCAGAAGTGGATGTCCGGGCAATTGGGCGACAAGGAGTATGACCAGAGCGTGAAGGATTATGCCCGTAGCTCGTTTGCCGTGCCGGAAAATTATATTCTGTATATGGACGAGGAGGGGTTGTTCAAGAAAAGGGAAATCGCTACCACCTCCCCCTCCGGGTACTCCTCCTCCCCGGAGGAGGAGAATCAAGTTACTACTACAAAATGTACTCCGAAAGCCGCGGAGGCTCTGAAAAAAAGGGGGGAAGCTACGAAGACGGCAGATGAAGACTTGAAGGTGACAGATATTTTAAACGCCGACTCCGGGCAGACAAATTCCGGACTGAACTTCAAAGGCATCCCTTATGCGGACATCATCTCCGAGTGGTTCCGCCTCTCGGGTGGCGAACCGGTGCAGGGCGAGCGTAACGACAAACTCCACCGTCTGGCGTCTCATCTGCGCTACATTGCCGACAATGACGAAGTGCTGATGCTCAGCACGATGCCCCGCTACGGATTGTCGGAAGAAGAGATGCGGGGGCTGATTCATTCCGCCTGCACCGCCAAGTTCTACTCCATGCCGAAGGTGATGCAAGAGGCGGTGAGGAGGGTTGGTAGCTCGTCGCTCGTAGCTGATTCGCTCGTAGCCGCTTCCCTCCCCCCGGCTCTCCCCAAGCGCCTGCCCGCCCTCGTCAAACTCCTCCTGAGCCGCACCCCCGACCTCTATCGCCCTGCCGTGGCGCACGCCGTCTTTCCCGCGCTTGCCGCCCATCTGTGGAGGGTACGCTTCCGCTACATCGACAATGTGGAGCACGAAGCCACCCTGATGAACGTGCTCATGGCAGGCACCGGCGCGGGCAAGGATTGCATCTCCGAACCCATCAACCGCATCATGGCCGACGTGCGCCGCCGCGACGAAGACAACCTGCAACGCGAGCGCGAGTGGAAGAACGAGGTGAACTCGAAAGGTGCCAACAAGGATAAGCGTGCGCGTCCCGAAGGGCTGGTCATCCAAGAGATTGACGCCGACATGACCAACCCCGCTTTCGTGATGCGCACCGCCGAGGCGGACGGCCACTTCCTCTACACGAAGCTGAACGAAATAGACCAGTTCGATGCTTTGCGCGGTTCGGGCCACGGTGGACAACAATTTCAAATCATGTGCCTTGCCTTCGACCCCGGAAACCGCTATGGACAAACCCGCGTAGGGGCGATGAGCGTGACCGAGAAAGTAACCATCCGCTTCAACTGGAACGCCGCCACCACTATCCAGAAGGGGAAGCGCTACTTCTCGCACGTGCTGACCGACGGCCCTATCTCGCGCATCAACTTCTGCACCATCCCCGAACGTGAGATTGGAGCCGAGATGCCCGTCTATGGTTCATACGATGCCAATTTCAACGAGGAACTTCGTCCCTATATCGAGAACCTGACGCGTGCCACGGGGCTGGTGGATTGTCCGCAAGCCTATAAATTGGCGGTGAAGTTGAAGGAAGAGAATGCGGAGTTTGCCCGTCTCTCGCAAAGCCGGGTGTACGAAAATCTGAGTTTCCGTGCCAACGTCATCGCTTACCTCAAGGCGTGCGTGCTCTACGTGGCGAATGGTTACCGGTGGGACAAGACGATGGAGGAATTCGTTCGCTGGAGCCTCCAGTACGACCTGTGGTGTAAGATGGAATTCTTCGGCTCGGCCATCGAGGAGGCGCAGACGATGGGGGCGGAGACGGGGCGTCGCACACCGGGACGCCGGAGTTTGTTGGAATTGCTTCCTGAGGAGTTCACCCTGGCCGATGCCGTGCGCGTGCGCCAAGCCGAGGGTATGAATGCAGAAGGCACGGGGGCGATGCTACGCCAATGGGTGCACCGCCGTTACGTGACAATTGTGACAAATGACAAATACAAGAGAATTAAAAAATGAAAGAATGGAAAACAAATTAATTCAATTTAAATCAAGCTTATGGAACTGACATTGACACGCATCGCCAAGCGTAAGACTTATACAATAGGTCATTTGGCCATAGATGATAACCCCTTTTGTGACACTCTGGAACCTACGTGGCGCGATATCGGGTGGGGGCGGAAAGGCCGGAAGGTGGCCGGTCGCACCGCCATCCCCGAGGGGCGTTATCCGGTAGTCGTCACGTTTTCGCCGAAATTCCAGAAGTGGCTTCCGCTACTCATTCACGTGCCCCTGTTCACGGGCATTCGCATCCATGCGGGCAACACGGCGAACGATACCGAAGGTTGCATCCTCGTGGGGCAGAATCTCAAACCGGGCATGGTGCTCAACTCAAATATCTGGACGCACCGGCTCGTGAAGGCCATCACGGAGGCACGAGGAAGGGATGAGGCGATATGGATAAACGTGAGGTGATAAAACTTCTTTCAACCTATCATATAATAAACAAAAGTGTATTCTTTTGCATATTATATGATAGGTTGACGCGTGTGGCGAAGAGTGCAATGGTTTCTTTTGTTTCGCATTTGCACATCTAAAATATTATTTCCCGATGCAAAAGTGCTCAAATATATTTCTCAACACCATGTCATTCGTCACCTCTCCCGCAATGTCATTTAAATGAAAAATGCACTCCCTGATGTCCTGAGACACGAAATCCCCGGATAGATTGCTTCTTAACCCCTCTTGTACACGCTTTATCGCTTCCAAAGCATGCGTAAGAGCCTCGTAATGACGAACGTTTGTAACGATTACATCGTTCTGTGTCACCGATGGAAGATTAGCGGCACTTACCAATATTTGTTGTAATTCATCGATGTTTGTCCTCCGTTTGGCAGATAGAGCAATAGATTGCACATTGTCCGGAAAACCGGCAGGGACGACGCTTGAAGCATCGGTCACTAAATCTGCCTTATTGAATACAAGAATCAAGTGTTTCCCTTCGCAACGCGGAAGTATCTGTTTGGACAATTGGTTGATTTGCGAAGCGGCATCCGTTGCATCTACCATCCAGAGCACAATTTCAGCTTGTTCCAACTTCTGGAACGTGCGTTCTATGCCCAGACTTTCAATGGTGTCATTCGTCTCCCGGATGCCCGCCGTGTCAATAAAACGAAACGTGACTCCACCCATGTTTACGGTGTCCTCAATGACATCTCGCGTGGTGCCGTGAATGTCGCTCACAATGGCCTTGTCTTCGTTCAACAACGCATTGAGCAGGGTAGATTTCCCGGCGTTTGTCTCACCGATAATGGCTACGGGAACTCCATTCTTGATTGCATTTCCTACGCTGAACGAGTGTACAAGGCGGGAGATGACTGCCTCAATGTTATCCGCCAATTGGCAAAGCTCGGTCCTGTCGGCAAACTCCAACTCTTCATGGTCGCTGAAGTCCAGCTCCAACTCAATAAGCGATGTGAAATGAAGTAACTGGTTGCGCAGGTCCGCCAACTCTTTGCTGAACCCTCCACGCATCTGGCTCATGGCAAGGCGGTGGGTGGCGACGGACGACGAGGCTATCAGGTCCGCCACGGCCTCCGCCTGACTCAGGTCCATCTTCCCGTTCAGGAAGGCGCGCTGGGTGTATTCGCCCGGCTGGGCCATGCGGCAACCCTGATGGATGAGTAGTTGCATCACCCGTTGCAAGATATAGCTGGAACCGTGGCAGGTGATTTCCGTGCAATCTTCTCCCGTATAAGAGTGCGGGGCGCGAAAGAGGCTGACAAGTACTTCGTCAATAATTTCCCCGCCATCATATATCCGTCCGAAAGTCAGTGTATAAGGTTTGCTTTCGGTTAGGGTCTTACCCGATTTTGCCGGAGTAAAGATGCGGCTGGTTATGCTGATGGCATCCGGTCCTGAGACACGTATGCTCCCGATTGCTCCCCCTTGAGCCGTGGCTATAGCACAGATAGTATCCTGGTTCATCATATATTTTCGTTATTTGGATTGCAAAGATAGACTTTTTCGGGGGTAAACTTAAATTCTGTCCAGTACGATTTTTATCAATGTGTCAATCGTATTCTTGTAGCCCGTATTAGCCTCTTTTATCAAACGGTTGGCAATCACCATGCATACCGTGGTCGCTTTGTGTCCCATCAGGCGGCTCAAACCTGCCAGTGCGGAGCTTTCCATCTCGAAATTGGTGATACGATAACCGTTATACTCGAAGTTCTCGATTTTCTCATTCTGTTTCGGGTCGGCCAGCGGAATGCGCAACTCGCGCCCTTGCGGACCAAAGAAACCACCGGCGGCAATGGTTACGCCACGCACCATGTCATCGGCGGCAATGCGTTCAATCAATTCGGCATTGGCGTCAATCACGTAAGGAGCGGGGGCGCACATGTTTCCCGACCATCCCATGTGGTTGAGGAAGGCGCGTTCAAATTGCAGGTCGCACACTTCATTGCGTCCCGAATAGAAGTTCAGCAAGCCATCAAAACCGATGGACTTTTGCGAGCAGATAAATGTACCTACGGGCGTATTGGGTTGAAGACCGCCACAAGTGCCGATACGAACCAGTTCCAGTTGGCGGAGTTGGGGCTTCTCTTCCCGCGTGTTGAAATCAATGTTTGCCAGAGCGTCCAACTCATTCATCACGATGTCAATGTTATCGCAACCGATACCCGTGGAAACCACCGTGATTCGCTTGCCTTTATAGGTACCGGTAATGGTTTTGAACTCGCGGCTTTCTACTTCACACTCTTTATTCTCAAGGTGCGAGCCTACTAATGCCACCCGTCCCGGGTCGCCCACCAAGATTACTTTGTCTGCCAGCCATTCCGGCTTTACGTGTAGGTGGAATACGGAACCGTCATCATTGATGATGAGTTCGGAAGATGCAAAATACTTTTTCATATTTTTACCGGATTATTTACTCAATGGCTGGTTTGAGTTATTACCTGTAGGTTTGGCTATGTTTTCGCGCATGGAAGTATCGGCTTCGATGTTCTTCATCCGATAATAATCCATGATACCCAAATTACCGCTACGGAATGCTTCTGCCATAGCCTTAGGCACTTCTGCTTCTGCCTCAATCACCTTTGCACGGGCTTCCTGAGCTTTCGCCTTCATTTCCTGCTCGCTGGCCACGGCCATTGCGCGACGTTCCTCAGCCTTGGCTTGGGCAATGTTCTTATCCGCATTTGCCTGGTCAATCTGCAATGCCGCACCGATGTTCTTACCTATGTCGATATCAGCAATATCAATGGACAAGATTTCGAATGCCGTACCGGCATCCAACCCTTTGCGGAGCACCAATTTAGAGATTGAATCCGGATTTTCCAATACCGACTTGTGGTTTTCGGACGAACCGATGGAAGATACGATACCTTCGCCCACACGTGCCAGAATAGTGTCTTCACCGGCACCACCCACCAATTGGCGGATATTGGCGCGCACCGTCACACGAGCCTTTGCTATCAACTGGATACCATCCTTAGCCACGGCCGTCACGGGAGGAGTGTCAATCACCTTCGGGTTTACCGACATCTGAACCGCTTCGAACACGTCACGTCCGGCAAGGTCGATGGCGGTGGCCATCTGGAAGGACAATTCGATGTTCGCTTTGGAGGCGGAAACCAATGCATGAACCACTCTTTCCACGTGTCCGCCGGCAAGGTAGTGAGCCTCCAGCTCGTCGCGGGTGATGTTGCTCAGTCCGGCTTTGTGCGCTTCAATCATGCCCGGCACGATGATGTAGGGGGGCACGTTACGAATACGCATTAGAAACAATTGCACCAATGAAATCCTGACTCCCGAAACTTTGGCGGACAACCATAGGAAGAAAGGAACATAGTGGAAGAACAGTACGATGAAGATAATGCCTACCATAATCACACCGTCTGTGATGCGGCTTACGATGATAGGAGTCTTCTCATTCAGGAAGCCATCCATGGATTTCACTTCCACAATGTTGCCGTTAAATTCAGCGTTTCCAATCAATGCCAGACGTGTGAAAGCTACTCCCGTGTCACCGACTTTCACTTGGTCTTCGGCCGTACGGTCTACTTTGGATGTGATGTTCTTTTTTAGCGCAATCTTGTCCAGCGTTTTGGAGCGCATGAACAAGACCAGCGAACCTATGCAGGCTATTGCCGATATGCCGAGCGTGATGAACCCGCCCGTGGTGCCCAGATAGGTGAAAGCGTAGTAGTTGGCAAAGATGATGCAACCACCTGCCAGGAATCCGGCTACGCTGATGCCCGGGATGACGAACAGTTCTACCAGGAACAGGATGACCGCCGCAATGATGAGTACGATGATGATGAGTATGTCCATAATTATTAGGGTTTTAAAGTTTGTTTTTCGGTGTTGCGCACTTTGATGGCGGCGCGTTCCACTTCGTCCGACAATTGTTGCATCTGCTTTTCCAGATCAAGTATGGCAGGGGCCAGCTTGGCTTTATCGCTTTCATTGGCTCGGGAGTACAACGTGCGTTGCTCTTCCAGCTTATTCAGTTGTTGCTTGAAGTCCTTTTCCTGTTGGCGGTATTGGTTGAACAATTCCTTGGCTTGGGGAGATTTGAAGTCGCCCGATTGATGATATGTAGTGTGGTCGTCGATGACGAACTCAAACTCGTGCATGGGCTTGGCTTGGGGCTTTTCGTTCATTGCGGCCTGTAAGCGTTGCTTGGCATCGGATACGGCATCCGGGTCTGCCCATGTATCTCTCAACGAATGGATGCGGGCAAGGCTGATGGCTTTTTGCTTGTCCATCGCTTCGTAATTGTACACTCGCTTGGAGGAGTTGGGAATGAATACGTAGATGCACACTTTGCCTTTCGGCTGGTAGCGGTCGGAAGCAAACCAACCGAGGTTATTGAATTCGTCGATAACGAACATATAGTCGTTGTAGGGTGAATTGAACGGCATACCCACATTTTCCGGTGTCAGGTAGGTGTTGGTATTCGTATTGTAGCGGGTGACGAATATGTCGTATCCTCCGATTGAGTTTTCGCCATCGGCGGCATAATAGATGGTCACGCCATCCGTCAATACATAGGGATAGTTGGCATTGATGGAGTCGTTGATGCTACCGGGCAACAGGTTGCCTTTTCCCCATTCACCCTGCATCTTGTTGCGGGCCAAGATGCTGAGTTTGCCGTCGGGCTGGCGTTCGCCATAATAAATCTTGTTGCTGAGTTCCGTCTCGTATACGGTGGCTTCTACTTCTTCTTTGTTTTGGAAGAAATCGTTGTACGTGAATAGTTTGCCGGATTCGGGGCTGATTTTATAAACTTCCAGAAAGCGGTCTTTATCTACTACGACACTATCGATGATACAGACTTCTTCAACGCCTTTCAGCATGCGGAAATTGGTCTTGCTCTTTTCCAGAAGTTTTTCGGCTTCTTCGGTCGGTCTTTTCCTTTTGCTGAGGTCGCTGATGTAATCTTCATAGCACTTGATGGCCTCTTCAAAGCGGTACAAATCATTATAAGTCCGTGCCAGATACAACTGGCCGCTGGGTACGCGTCTTTTGACGGCGGTTTCCAGATATTTCACGGCTACGTCCGGCTCTCCCGTTTCCAGGCAACACACGCCATACCATAAGTTGTAGTTTCCGTTGTTTGGTTGTGTCTTGATGTATTTCTGGAAAATGGGTTTGGCTTGCTCATATTGCCCTTTGTTGTAGAAAGCCTTTGCCTGCTCCAACGTCTGTGCAGACGCACCGGCTAATACAAAACAAAATAGGAGGAGTAAAATATATCTCTTTTTCATGCTACTTATCCAACTTACAAATTCGAATGTTCAAAAATACAAATTAATCGGGAATAATGCTGAATTCCGTTATTCTATTATGTTAATTCTTCTTTAAATCATTCTTTTCTCTTACTTTTGCAACCGGAAAGCAAGAGAGCTGCAAGCTACAAGAGCTACGAGCTACAAGTAGCTGCGCTACATCCGCATGGCACTCGTAGCTTGTAGCTTTGTAGCTCGTAGCTCTTGTAGCTTGTAACTCGTAGCTTATAATCATTATGGCGCAATTTACCGAAGAAGAGAAAACCATCCGCCGCATTGATAAGCGGTTCAGTAAGGGATTGGTGGAATATGGTCTGATAGAGGACGGGGATAAAATTCTCATCGGACTTTCGGGCGGCAAAGATTCTTTGGCGTTGGTGGAGTTGTTGGCAAAACGTGCCCGCATCTTTAAGCCTAAGTTTTCGGTGGTTGCCGTCCACGTGGTTATGAAGAATATTCCCTATCAGAGCGACTGGACGTATCTTCGCGAATATGTGGAGTCGTGGGGGATACCTTTCGTATTGTATGAGACGGAGTTCGATGCAAGTACGGATACCCGCAAATCTCCTTGTTTCCTTTGTTCGTGGAACCGTCGGAAGGCGTTGTTTACGGTTGCCAAAGAGCAAGGTTGCAATAAAATAGCGTTGGGACACCACATGGATGACATTCTGGAAACGTTGTTGATGAATATCACCTTTCAGGGAGCATTCAGTTCCATGCCGCCCCGTTTGGTAATGAAGAAGTTCGACATGACGATTATCCGTCCGATGTGTCTGGTGCATGAGGCCGATTTGTTGGAGTTGGCACAAATCAGGGGCTATCGCAAGCAGGTGAAGAATTGCCCTTATGAGGCGCAATCGCATCGTAGTAGCATGAAAGGGATTTTGCATCAGTTGGAAGAGATGAACCCGGAGGCGCGTTATAGTCTTTGGGGGAGTATGGCCAATGTCCAGGAGGAACTTCTGCCTAAGAAATTTGATAAATTAGACTAATATTCACCCTTAAAATATTCATCATTGAAATGAAAGGTCTTTATACTATTTTACTTTTAATAGTCTCTAATATCTTTATGACTTTTGCATGGTATGGCCATCTGAAGTTGCAAGATATGAAAGTGATCACTAATTGGCCGCTTTATGCCATAATCTTATTTTCATGGAGCATCGCCCTTGCGGAATATTTTTGTTTGGTTCCGGCCAATCGTATCGGGTTTATAGGTAATGGCGGTCCTTTCTCGCTGATACAATTAAAGATTATTCAGGAAGTAATTACACTCATCATTTTTACGGTGTTTACTACGGTTCTTTTCAAGGGCGAAAGTCTGCATTGGAACCATTTTGCGGCATTCATTTGTCTGGTACTTGCGGTGTATTTTGTATTCTATAAATAGATAATTTATCGAAGCGTAGCTTCGTAGTGATTAGTGATAAGTGATTAGTGATTAGCACCATGCGGAATACTAATCACTTATCACTAAACACTAATCACTTGAAACACTAATCACTTGTTATAAACCGTTCCATCCCTTTCGTATAGTATGTTTGAAGTTCTCCCTTCTCATCCGTGTAGATAAAGCAGGCATCAATATCTGGATGGGCATTGGCAAACCGTTCGGCTTCTTCCAATCCCATCACCATGAAAGCGGTAGCATAAGCATCAGCACTCATGCAATCTTTGGCTATTACCGTGGCGGATAAGATGTTGTGTTGTACCGGATATCCCGTTCTTGGGTCTATGGTATGCGCATATTTCTTTCCATCCTTATAATAGAAATTACGGTAATTGCCTGAAGTAGCAATACCCACACCCGTTACATTCAGTACCGTTTGTAATTCCTGATTGATAGATAAATCATCTACCGGCTTATTGATACCGATGCGCCACAAATCTTTCTTTGGATTTTCTCCTTGGGCTACGATTTCTCCACCTATCTCTACCATGAAATTCTTAATGCCTTTCTTTGCGAGAAATTGTGCTATTACATCTACGGCATACCCTTTAGCAACGGCACTACATGATAGCATTATGCGTTTATCCTGCTTCACAACCTTTCCCTCATTGGATAGGGCTACTTTGGTATATCCCGTAATGTCCAGCAGACTATCTATCATGGTCGAATCAGGAAATGCGCCTTTCTTGAAACCAAACCCCCAGGCATTGGCCAATGGGGCAACCGTAATGTCGAATGCACCATCCGTTTCTTTGGAAATTTCCATACTACGACGGAATACATTCGTGAAAAAAGTGTCCGGTACAATATCCTCGTTGCGGTTGATTCGCGTAATTGTGGCCGTATCATTAAAGGGGGACAGAGAGCCGTCAAATCTCTTCAATTCTTCGTCAATTTCAACTTTCAAATCACCATCATACTGATAGGTTATATTATAAACCGTGCCGAATATTAATCCGTTTATTGTATAATAAGGTTGCGTACGGTTGTGACGTGCAAGTATCCAGATTGTTCCCAATACAAGTAGGGCAATCCATAAGAAATTTCTCTGTGCCTTCTTTTCCATAAGTGAAGTTTAGTTGAAAAACAAGTGTTCTATTAATATTTTGGTTCCGATGATAATCAGGATAATACCTCCCCAGAGCTCTGCCCGTAGTTTTCGTGCAATGCCACATCCAAAGCGGATACCGAATAGTAATCCTATAAGAGACATGGCGAAAGATACAAAGCCAATGATAGAAATAGGAGGGAGTATTTCTGAAAAATCACGCATACCCAGAAATGCAAATGAGACTCCAATGGCCAATGCATCGATACTGGTTGCAACGGCTAATGCGAGCACTACTTTTAAGCTTTTCGGGTCGTATTCTTTTTTGCAATCTTCGTCCTTGAAAGACTCTCTGACCATGCGTCCGCCCAGAAAAGCAAGAATGGCGAAAGCAATCCAATGATCCAGACTCTCTATCAGATGGCTGAATGTGCTGGCGCCTATCCACCCGAGGAGTGGCATGATAGCTTGGAATAATCCAAAGAAAAAAGCCATGGTCAGCATAGGCCGCCATAGCGTACGTTTCAGAAGAATGCCACTGGCTATGGAGACGGCGAAGCAATCCATCGCGAGTCCCACGGCAAGAAGCCAAATCTCTAATCCGGTCATAGTTTTAGAATGGTAGTTTATAAGTGATTGTATAAGTCACGCCCATTGTGTTGGAGCTATATTTGCCGAATCCGGGTACATACCAGGGATCTCCGTATTCTCCTGTAGATGAACTTGTGCGGAATTTGAAGCGCAATCCCCAGCCCATATAGAGTTCTTTCCATATATGTGCACGAATGCCGACACAAAATTCAAACCATTGCATGGACCCTTTCATTCCTTTGTGGTTGAAAGGTAAACTTCCACCCCAGATGTCATCTACCTGGTTCGGATTACCAATGCCTCCGCCATAGATAGGATCATCTACCGATAGGGTTGCTATATCATACTTGAAACTACTCATGGCGTAACGTAGTCCCACAAACAGGTAATTCTTGAATTTCTTTTTGAAAAGAGCGTTGTAATTCATTCCGATACGGAAATATGGCGCATTGCTCTTGTAGTGGGTACCATTGTCATTCCATGCATCGGTGCCGCCATATCCAAGTTCTACTATCGGGAAGAAACGGTTTTTGAGGTTAACATCCACCGCTACTTCCGAACTTAAAAAATCACTTCCGAAAGCTTTGCTTCCGATACCCCATAAATCAACACTGACACTCACGCCATTGTATAGCGGGAAAGCTTCCTCATCCACTTCTTTCTTTTGCTCTTTCGGCGGATTAGAGGCAGGAGGACGGTTGCTGTTTTGTGCTTGTACCGGAAATCCGGCCAACAAACAAAGCACCAGATTAATTACGATAAAAGAGCTTAAGATTTTCCGTTCCATAAATGCTTACTTCTGCTGTTTGAATATATATGGAGTCAAGTAGATGACGGCTATATGATCTGCCTGTGATGCTTTGCTTCATCTGGTAGCCGCAATCCATTGAAAGGAAATAAGGCGTATTCTTCTGGCGGATGACAATCGTATCTTTTTTAATCTTAACGTCTTTGCTATAATGAAATACCAGTACGGTGGAGTCTGCCGTATAGCGTAGTGGTAATGATAATCCGTGTACTCTCTTCTGGTTATTGAGGATGATAGAATCTGTGCCGAATGCGGTGATGGTGAGCGAGTCAAGAGTATCATTCATAACTCTTTCTGTCTCTCCGTCTATTTTATAAAGATAGCATTGTATCATCGGGCGTGCATTCATTGAGCAGTCTTCTTCTTCCGAACAGGAAGAAACGATACTGATAATAGGATAAGCAATCAGACAAAGCAATATCAGTTTTACTAATTTTCTCATAGTCTTATATTGTTTTTTCTATTTGATATTTATTTCGTTCAGGGGCATTGCGTGAAATCAGTTCGCCAAGGAAGCCGGCAAGGAACAATTGTGTTCCGATAATCATGGCGGTCAGCGATAAGTAGAAGTAGGGGGAGTCGGTAACCAAACGGTAAGGCATCCCGCTATGTATGTGGTATAGTTTTGTAGCGCCTACAATGACTACTGCAATAAAGCCGAAGATGAACATAAGTGAACCGAGAAGTCCGAAGAAGTGCATCGGTTTTACTCCGAAGGCTGACAGGAACCAAAGTGAGATCAGGTCCAGGTATCCATTAAAGAAACGATTCAAACCGCCGAACTTCGTCTTGCCGAATTTGCGTGCCTGGTGTTGAACAATCTTTTCTCCGATCTTTTTGAAACCGGCATTCTTGGCAAGGTAGGGGATATAACGATGCATTTCGCCATACACTTCAATGTTCTTCACCACATCTTTTTTGTAGGCTTTCAAGCCGCAATTAAAGTCGTGCAAGTTTTTGATACCGGATACTTTGCGTGCCGTTGCATTGAATATTTTTGTAGGAATGGTTTTTGAAAGCGGATCGTAACGTTTCCTTTTCCAGCCGGATACCAGGTCGTAATCATCCTCTGTTATCATCCGGTATAGTTCGGGTATTTCGTCCGGGCTATCCTGTAAATCTGCATCCATTGTAATGACAACATCTCCTTGTGCCTTTTCAAAGCCACAATATAATGCCGGAGACTTGCCATAATTACGGCGGAACTTAATGCCATGTACTGCATCTGATTCTCGACTCAGCTTTTCGATAATTTGCCAGGAGCGGTCGGTACTTCCGTCATTCACGAAAATTACTTCGTATGAAAAGCCGTGGGTTTTCATCACCCGTTCAATCCATGCGTACAGTTCCTGAAGTGATTCTTCTTCATTATACAAAGGAACGACAACTGAAATATCCATCTTTCTATATTACGATTAAACTGTTTTCTATATACACTATCTCTTATTTTATCTTCCTCCGATAGAGTCTGCCGGTGGGCGCTTCATAACAAACAAAGCGGTGGGAATGGCAAGTAATGATCCCACAAAAACATTCATCGACATCATTTGCATCGTGATTTCTATCGGAGTCAGTGAACGCGCCTGGCTTAAGCCTTCCCTTAATTGTTCAATATATGCGTCAATGCCGGGCACAGCTTTATATGTAGGATTATTCAGCATGGTTTCCCAGGAGTTCAACATCGTTTCATAGGAATTCAATATAAACCCTTGGTCAATAAAGCGGATATATATATAATGTGCCACGGCCGTAAGCAATGCGGCAAACATATACATAAATACGGTGAAAATCCATGCATGAAGAAAACTTATTGTCCCGCCACATACCATGTTCCGGTACATGCGCACGTAATAATACGCCATAAAGGGCACGCATAAAGTTAGTCCTATAAAAATGGAAAAGAGAAATGGTACGGTGATACCCAGAGGGAACAGTATGAATTTCAAAATCCAAAAACCGCCCAAGTAAGTGCCGAACAACATGGCATATCGTTGCAAGTAACCTTTGTTTTCTGTCATCTTTCATTAGGAATAATGGCGCAAAGGTATAAATAATATTGTTTGTAGCCCGTGTATTCTTGTTAAAGTTGAAAAAAGTTTGGGCAAAGTATTGCATGTTTCATAAAAATGCCTACCTTTGCACCCGCAAACAAGAAAAACGGGTAAGTCCTATACGGCCAGCTCCCTTCGAATCCTCCAGGGCTTGATCGCAGCAAAGGTAGTTGGTTGTAGCGGCGCGATATAGTAAGCTTGCCCACCCGCCTCTTTAGCTCAGTTGGCCAGAGCACGTGATTTGTAATCTCGGGGTCGTTGGTTCGAATCCGACAAGAGGCTCAAAAGAAAAGAGATATGTTCTACAAAGAATGTATCTCTTTTTTTATTTGTTTTTTGTAAAGGAAATAGCTCCTTTGCTGAATATCTCCGTTCGTGGTGTCGAAACCATTCGCTACCGCCTGCGTAAGAAGTTTGGTTTGGAGCGTGAAGATAGCTTGACGGATTATTTGAGTAATCAACTGTAGAGTTTGAAAAACAAGTTCTATCTTTGTCAGTGCTTTTTGATGTGCGTTTTAGATGCATATAGCTTTATTTGAATAATGTTTTTATTATAATAGAATATGAAACCCGATTTTGACTACAGCGAGGTACCTTATGCCTTCGCTCATTGCTTTAACACAAAATGTCCACGCGCCGCCAAATGTCTGCGTTACTTGGTAACCTCCTACATTCCCTTGCAGCTCACCGTTGTTTGTGTTGTGAATCCTGCCCTCACAGCTTCTCAGGAAGTTGAACCCTGTTCCTTTTTTATACCTGATCGTATGAAACGCTATGCCTCAGGTATCACTCATCTGCTGGATAAGATTCCGCATGCCGAAGCTCTTGTCATTAAACGCGAGATTTATTTTTTCCTTGGCAGAAATATGTATTATCGCATCAAAAACCAGGAACGCCTTGCTACTCCTACCCAGCAGGAACACATTCGTCAGATTTTCCTTAATCATGGAATCAAGGAAGAACCTGTGTATGACACGTATGTGGAGAAGTATGATTGGGAGTAAGATTCTTGCTACTATATTAAGTGGTAACAGCTCTGCTTTTTCTCAGCTATTCTCATTGTATTGAGAATATTTTCTCAATGGGGTGAGATCTTTTTCTCAATATGATGAGTATTTCTTCTCAATACGGTGAGAATATATTCTTTCTATAGTGAGAAAAAGTCGTTTAACTTAGATGGGAGTTGCTTAAAGCTTACTTTGAATAAAGGAGAATTTCAATTAGATTAATTTTTTTGGGAGTTGGCGAATTGTGATAATAAAAATATCCTTAACTTTGGCCGGATATTTTTATAAAACACGGATATAGCACTTTTAAGATTCGCATTATGGTTGGAGATAACGACGAAAAACTAGTATGCCAAAGTTTTCATTTGACGGGGATTGATGGAGATCCGTTGGTGAGTGCATCAATTCATATTAGATACGTTGAAAGAAGACGTGAAGGGATTAATATAACCACTGATATTATTACTGATGCGAATCAGTAGTTGAATGTCTTCTACCTTTTCGCTTGTTAAAATGTTATTATTCAGTTGATTATTTCATTAAATAGTTTTCTAATCTCCTTAGAAA
>QWCY01003718.1_pt1 | contig 16991 bp, 9 predicted proteins | sample 1972631 | NCBI WGS metagenome assembly QWCY01 (sample SAMN09866696, study PRJNA288562) | Human gut metagenome isolate pre1_stool, whole genome shotgun sequencing... | isolation source: gut | host: Homo sapiens | place: USA: California
CTCCTCCTAATATTTTACCTTTCTTCCTTCTCTTTCCTTCTCCCCTCTCCATTCTTCCTTCTCCCTTCTCTTCTCTTCTCTTCTCTCCCTTCTCTATTCAACCACCACTTTCCCGGCCTGCGTTCTTGCCTGTGCTCCGGAATCGTACATTGCTTCACACTGGATAGCAGGTAATATGAAGGTTCCTGCATAGGTTGCCTGCAATCGTATGGTGAAGGTTTTAGACTGTCCCCGTTTCAGATTGAAATAGGTAAGTACACGGTCATCGCGGATATCCCGATAGGTATAACTATTGTTCGTATCAGTACTTGTGGCTTGTTCCGGATGGTCTATCATACGTTCATTATATATCTCCCAACCCGATGGTATGATATGTGTCAGTGCCAGGTCGTTGTAGTCGGAAGTTCCACTGATGTTGGCTACCGTAACTACTGCCATAAAGTCTGTACCTTGTTTGATCGGATTTATGGAGATAGCCGTACCGTTCATATCAGTATATCTCACATCCAGACGTAAATTATTTGCTATTGCAGGTAAAGTATCATTCAGTAATTGTGTCCGGGTGATAAGATCTACATTTAATGCTCCTTTTCCATTATTTTTCACTGTAACTTCACCTCCACCGGGAACAGTGGCAAGTGTTTTCTCAAACACGGCTTTGGCAGATTTTACAGCGGGTTGTTGTTTGCCATGCAGTGTCCACGAAAAGTCAAGTGTGCCTGATAGTTTTTCGGCCAGTCTGCCCATTGCCATTAGAGCAAATGCAGTGGATTGGGTGCTGAACCACTCTTCACGGGATAAACTTTGTGAAACTCGTTGTGCCTGTGCAAACGCTTCCTGTTCTCGTCCCATTAATAACAACGTTTCCAGTATCATAGATTCATCGCGGTCATAAGAACCGTATACATAGCTTCCCGCAGAAGAGGAATAAGGCTCTACTGTAGTCTTGGCATTAAATACCAACTCATTAGCAGCTTTCATTTTTCCGTTTAAGGCGTATGCTGCCGCCAGTCTCCATTTAGCTTGTAAAGAGAGAGTTTGCTCCATCTCCTTCAGGCGGTTCATGGCCCCATGTTCCGGTGCTCCTGCCAATGCCAGTGTGTATAGCCTGAACGCTTGTTGCAAATCTGATTGCCAGTAATATCCGGTATCCTGTTGAGGTGTACGCCAGTTTTGTGCAGACGAACGTTGGAAACGCTTCCACTTATTGAGTACATTGGCATTTACGGCATATCCTTTTTCCTGTGCTATTACCAGGAACATTCCGGCGTAGGAGGTTATCCATTCGTTGGCAGAAGCACTTCCCGGCCAGTAAATAAATCCCCCGTTGGGTAACTGACGGGCATACAGTTGTTTGATTGCTTCCTGTACATTGGCCTTTATTTTTTGAGATTCGGCTTCGTCTACTGCTTTGAACTGACTGACAAACAAGAGTGGGAGAGCCTTGGAAGTTAGCTGTTCTGTACAGTAGTGCTGGTAGTTGTACAAGAAGTCGAATCTACGGCTGATATCTACCGATGGGATACGGGATACTTCCAGCTTGACACTGTTTTCCGGCGAACGACTGCCCAACCTATAAGATAGTTCACAACTTTGCCCGTTTTCTATCCATTTACTTTCACGCAGTGTTACCGCAGGATTAGGATTACGTAGCTCTATCTCAATTGTTTCCGAGACTTTCTTCCCGGCTCCTTCGGCTGTTACGTGAAGGGTTGTTTTACCGGATTTGTTACCAGTCTTTAGTTTGAAGAAAACTAGCTGATCACCCGGTTTTACGAATGAAACCGATTGTTGGGAGGCACCGCTGATTTGTGCACCACCCGATACTGAAACGGATACTTTTACATTTTTCACTTCTTTCTCCATAGCAAATACATTGACCGGGAGTGATATCTCCTCTTGTGTGCTGAGCACGCGGGGTAATGTTGAAAGAATCATGAGTGGGGTACGTACCGGAGTTGTTTTTTCTGCACGTCCATATGCTTCGTTTTCTCCTGCCACCACCATGGTACGTACTGAACCTACGTACATTGGAAGCGTGATGCGGTGTGTCTGGCTTTTACCCTTACCAATGCTGAACGGACCGATAAAACGTACTACCGGTTTGAAACGGTTTGCTTTGGTATCCGCCGGTTTTAATGTTTCATCACCTCCGGTACTGAACAGTGAGCTATAACTACCTGTATAGGCTCCCAACACATCGTCATACATGTCCCATGTACGAATACCTAATGCTTCCCGTGCATAAAATTCGTTCCACGGATCAGGTGTTTTGAAGTTGGTAAGGTCAAGTAATCCATCGTCTACGATAGCCAGTGTATATGTCATAGGTTTACCAGTCTTTTCGCTTACTGTCACATTGAATTCCGTTTCGGGACGAAGTACATTGGGCATCTGAATTTGGGGTTGGAGCACAGTTTCTTTATTAGTCACAAATACCGGCATTACTCCGTACATGCGGATGGGTAAATCATTTACTGTTTGTGCATGTGGTTGCAGCAGGCTGATGTGCAGATAGACATTAGGTGCCATTTCCGGGGTCACTTTGAACTGATATTTGGTGTCTTCTTTACCAGATACATCCAACCATTCACGTTGTAATACCTCTGAGCCGTTTTCCAGAGCGATAAGTGCTCTGCCTCCTGCTGAGGCGGGGATGATGGCAGTTACCGTTTCACCTGGTTCGTAAGATTCTTTATCAAGAGAGAAAGCTAACATTTTGATACCACTCGGATCAGTCTTACTGGAACGTCCACGCCATTCGGGCCAGTCTACGTAGACTGTACCTCCGGTAGCATGTCCGCTTTCTGTGTCCTTCACATACACCAGATAACGTCCCCAATCGGGATAGTTGATACGGAATCTGAAACTGCACTTTCCGTTTATGGTATTCAGCTTTCCGCTGGCCACAGGGGTATAAGAACTGCTGTTGACATAAGTCTCAAACGATTCTCTGGAACTTTCCCACCACCAACTCCAACTGATGCGGTAAATCTTATATTCAAGTCCCGAACGATTTACAGGTTTTCCTTCCGGATTCACGGTGACGATGTCAAATACATGATCCTTATCTGTCTCGATATATTTACCTTTGGGCTGATTGAGGTTGATACCTACGTACGAATTGAAAGGAGAAAACGGTACACTTGTTGTATTGATACTTGCATCTCCGCCCGGTTCGAATACCCGGGTGGTAATATTGGCTTGTAGCATACCCGGTGCATTTCCCGATTCGGGTAGTTTGAGGGTGAACGATGCATTGCCGTTTACATCCAACATGCCGCTGAATACGTCCATGCGTGAAGAGGTGAACTCTGTTGCCGGATTATTGAATATATATTGCCCGTAATTCTTGAATTGTGTATTGACTTTGGAGAGTGACATTTCGACTTTTGTTTTCAGTCTTGAAGCCTGGGCACCTGTTAGCCATGCTGACGATAAAGTAGTACGTATCTCTCCATCCGAGGCTTTGAGTATCTCTCCCGGAAGCTGTAGATTGATTTTCAGACGGTTGGGCTTTACCGTTTCTATTCGTAATGACTTGTGAAAGGCCGTTCCTCCAACCTTCACGTAAGCATTCCATAGTCCGGTAGGATCTTCTGCTCTCGTTGGTACAGCGAAAGTATACAGCCCGTTTACTCCGTTAGTGGAGATTAACTTATTGTAGAATTGTCCCCGCGGATTATAAATTTCCAATGCTACGGGGTGTTTATCCGGTATCCGGTTGTTGCGGTCTTCAAGCATGAACGAAATGTGTAGTGTATCGCCGGGACGCCATACGCCTCTTTCGCCATATACAAATCCTTTTAATCCTTTCTGTATATCTTTACCGCCTACGTCAAAACGACTGACTGACTGTTCTTCCCCGTCTGCCACCCGTACGTATGCTTTTTGCTTTCCGGCTTCTGCCACAACAATGAAAGGCACACCTTTAGTCTCAATGACAGTGAACCCGTTTTTATCGGTTTCGGCTTTACCTACTGGCTGTAGCTGAAAATTGTAAGCTGTTACTATAGCTTTCTCTACTGGGGTAGTATCTAATATGTTATTTACAGTAATCCATAGTTTGTTGACCGAGTTTCGCTTTACAATCATACCAAGATTAGATGCCAGTACATTACATGCAGCTGTTCGGTCTGCTCCCATATAGTAAGATATGTGGCAGGGGTTGTCGCGCTCTTCCCAACGATATTGTCGCCAGTCCATTCCTTCGGACCCGTTGTAATAATAGTAGGTCTGCGGAGTATCCCACACAGCTTCATCTTCTTCTGACAGTTGTTCGGAGGATAGTTTTGTTAACTGGTCTGAACTTTCGGAGAATTGTAATTCTTTGTCATCTTCTCCGCATGGATAGGCCGAATAGGCTTGTTTGAACGAAAGGGTGATCCGGTAGATAGCTCCCGGTTCCTGATTGATCAGTCCGGAGAGGTCAATAGAATAATCTTCCCATTTGCGGATGTCTTTAGACGGATCTTTATCCAGATGCAGTGTCTTTTTATAGACCAACCGTCCGGACCGTCTCAATTCGTTGGAAGATGAAAGAGTGTTTGTCTGCATAAACATCAGTACATTGCTTTCAAATATACGGATCACATTCAAGTCAACAGCATGCAGGCTGACAGCCCGGAAAGGGATAATCAGATTTTTGGAGTCGGGCAAAATGGCAGCATCTGTACGTAGTTCCACTTGTGGTTTCAGGCTGGGTTGACTGAAGGAGATAGAATGGGAGGTGCCGAGTTTTTTTCCTTTCCTATTTTTTATACCTTCATAGATTCTCAGTGTGAGTTTATTGGAACGATTGGGCTCGAAGTATACGTTTACTTTGTCATTGATTACCTGAAATGTGTACGAAGAGAGTTCCGCGATTTCAATGAGTCCCTTTAGGTCCTGTGTGATAGATACGGGATCGGAGAACGAAATTTGTATCCCGTTCTCTGGTTGCTCTATGCGTTGTGCAGACATGAAGCGGAAGATATCTTTTGCCGGAATGGTCACCTTCTCAACAATCTTCCTGTCTATACCTGCCACTTTTCCGTTCAATGTTATTTCCAGATCGTAATCTTCCTGTGCCCTCGGTATACGGTTGATGTTGAAATTGTATTGCATCGGATTTCCGGTACCTCCTACAGAAATGGCATAATCTGAAGAGCCATTTCCATTAACTGAGATCATTTTTTCTACTTGTACGTTGTCAATCTTGTCGCTGAAACGTATTTCTCCTTTAACAGAAGCGTAATCGGGGGTAGCGGCAGTTATGTCGAGTGGTTCCATTGCCAATGAAAAATCCTTCTCCTGTACCCGGAATGAGAAATTAAACTCTTTCAGACGTTTGTCTACTTTTACAAAGTCTCCCAGTTGAAACGAAGCCTCATACATTGTTCCTGGCTTAAGCGCTCCTTCTTCGGGCAGGAATTCTATTGTGTTATTGCTTATCCAATATGTTTTTCCTTTCAGTGAAGGCGAAAATCGAAAGGGATTCTCTTTGAGTTCGTTATTTAAATCTACTACGGGCTGATCTTGGGTCAGCTCTATTCGTATGGGTGAGGATTGCGATATTACCCCGCCGGTATAGGCATTTACATAAGGTGTAAACTCCGAAGAAGGAACAAGTTCTTTCTGACTGCCTGCACATGAACTCAGGCTTATGATGATGAACAGAAGAACAGAATACGCGGCTGGAATCATTGTTGTTCGTTTCATGGTAAAGGTATTAAAAATTTAATGATCAAAGATAATGAAAATATGCTTTTTACTATGTTGATTCTTACAAAAAAATAGAATTTCAACTACTGATTTGCATAAATAACCGAAGGATTTTTCTTTATTGTGGTAAGAATAAAGTAAAATATTGATTTTCAAAAACTATCTTATAATTATTCTTTTCTATAAATTCATTTACCACCCGGCTCTTTTTATTACTTTTAAAAGTACCTGCTTCCACTCCGCAGTCAATCAGGTAGTTTTCATCCGGTACTCCGAACTCTTTTCCTATACTATCAAATTTTTGCCTTAATATAGCTGGGAGTGGACCTTTGTAATTGTTTAGTTTCTGTTTTAGTAGCGGTGCGCTTAATAATTCCGGCCAGGAACATCCGATAAATGGTTTGGTTCGTGTCATGTAATTAATAGCGGGTATACTGCCGTAAGCAAACAGGTAGTCATTTTCTTTAATATATGGCTTTATCCCTGCTAACAAGTCATTTATTATTCCGGCTCTTTCATGGGAAGTATAAATATGTTTCGTTCTTTCGTTCCGGATCGAGAACCGCTTCTCGAAAAGTGGGCCTCCGTCAAAGTAGACTCCTTCTGTTATCGTTTTTACTCCACATATTAGAATGTATATACCCAAGGTAAGCAATAATGTTCTCCTTACCATTTGTACAGATAAAGCGGGCGGAAGAATTTTGTTTTTTATGGAAAAGTAAAACGAGATGGCCATAGGTAATCCTAACCAATAGATAATACTTCCGTTATTGTACATGCCCCCATCACTGCCAAGTGGTACGATCAGAATCATAGAAAGTCCTGCCCATGATAACATCTTGATTGCTTTGTCATTATTCAAAAAGATATTTCCTGCTAACCCTATCAGACTGAAAGCACAGAGGATAATTACGGCATTTTCTCTATAGAAAAGAATGCCCAATACTATGAAAGTAATGATTCGGATAGGTAATTGTAACAGAGCATTTTTTACATATTTAAGAGAGAATAGAAGAACAGCATAAAGTAGGAGTATTTTCGCTCCGAACTTGAAAACCAGATAGTAGATTCTCACCTGAGCAAATATCATATTGGCCAGGGTATGGGAACTTGTTCCGCTATCGTCTCCTGCAGCAGAGGTCAGTTCGTGCAAGTTATGAATGAAATATTCATAATGCCCTAAAATTTTCATTAGTAAAATAACACCTATAATTCCTGTGATGAACGAAAGTGTGAAGATCAGACATCTGCCGGCACAACGACGAGCGTTCTCTTTATAATAAAGTTTATGCAGAATGATAAGCAGAATAATGCCATAATCGAGCACATTCGGAATACGTGCAAAGGTGTTTAATGCAACTATAATTCCACTGATAATAAACCATCGGTTATTATTACTTCTTAGCCCTTTAAATAAATAAAACACAGCAAGTACATATAGAAGGCATGTCATCAGATCATTGTAGAAAGCCATAGGTAGACCTGCATAAGAAATAATAACCAGTAAAACTCCAATGATTATAGCCGATACATGGATATGTCTGTGGAGCAGTCTATATACCAAATAAACGGCAATCATATTGTTTACTACTCCCAATAAACGTATATCGAATATTCCTGCATCGGGAAATAAGGCCATGAAAGTACCTCCCACAACTCCGCTTAGATAATACATAAAGTTGTATTCCACACTTTCGGGGGCTTTGAAGATATTGTCGTAGAAAGTCATATAGAATCCCGAATCGCATAATTCGAATCCCCAAAAGACAGATATCAATTGATAAATTATAAGAAACAGACAAGTTATTCTGAAAGCTTTTCCCGGATTGTTTTCAATAAGATGATATAATTGAGAGAGTGTTTTCATTAGAGAGAGTTTATGATATATTCCTGATAAATGAGAAATCAGATTTAATATTAGACTTCTTTAATAAGAATTATATGCAAATATAGTCATTGTTGTTAACATAGCAACGCTATAGAGGGTAGTTTATAATCATATTTTTAATGTAACCATGTATGATTTGAGAAAGAAGGAAATAATAGGTTTGGTATTTGTGAACTTAAACATGAAGAATTAAACAATGTGTTAAATAATAGAGTATTCTAATTACATTACTAAATGGTTTTATTGTTAATAAATTGGAGTTATATACCTTTATAGATTTATGATTTTATCTTTTTTTAATCACATGTTAGGTTTATATTTGGTATATTTATAGCAAATATAGAATGGTGGAATACATCATTATGTTCAAATATTTTAGGAGAAATAGACTCCTTTATCAGATGTCATTGAGACAAAAACCAGTATATAGAAGAATTAAAACCAAAGATTATATGTTTATTAACGGACAAAGATTTTATTTGCCTCTCTCTGTGCTATTTATGTTTTTATTATTAACTTCTTGTTTTGACGAAAAGTTAGAAACGAATGCGAAAGAGGGGCATGTGACGATAACAGGTATTAATACCCGTAGTTATGCGGGTTCGAAGCCGGGAGATGGTATTGATGATAAAGTTGAAACGTTTCGCGTATTGGCTTTTGAAAAAGCTACTAATGTATGCAAAAGTAATGTTTTTTATTATGGGGCTGCATTGACTGGAACTGCATTACAACATCCTATTAAACAAGGAGAATACAACTTTATTTTTCTCTGCAATGAACCTCTTCGTCAAGATATCAAAGCATTACTTGATGGGATTAGTCACTACGATGATGTAAAGTCAATTGCATATCCGGCAGAGTTTTTTAATTCGGACCACAGTATTCCTATGATAGCAGAAAATGGGGGGGTGAAAGTAGTAGCCGGAGGAAAAATCGAAATAAACAGCGTTTTAAGTACGGAGTTGGTTGTCAAATTAAGACGACTTGCTGCACGTATTGATGTTGTCTTAAAATCGAAAATAGATTTAGGGGATATGAATTCTACAATATTTGAAGGAGTTACTTTCTCAAACCTTCCGGATCGTGTACCGTTGGTACATGGTTTACCCAGTGATCCGGTCTCTGGTTGGGTATATGATAATCCAACTTTGACTTACAATGGAACAGCGATAACCAGAAATGTGATACGTAAATTTACACTTAGCGATAATGCCGACTATTTTGAGATAAATCCGGCTTTTTTAACTTCTGCGGATAAAGCGAACGATTTGGTTTGGGCAGCCAGAGTCAAAAGGGTGATTATACCTTCCAGCTATTTTACGACAAAGACTACAGAAGCAAATGCTGTGGATTTCACGGTTAATATGATAAAAGATTATAGTCCTTCGTGTAAGTTGAAAATTTTATCTGATCCGGATTATAGATTGCCGGCGAATGCCCGACTTGATTTAACGGCTATAATGAGAGAACCTTTAGAAGTGAATATACAACCTTCTGAATGGATTCCTAGTGATAATGACTGGGAAATAGTGGGTGATCGTATTTTGAATGTATCTCATAAGGAAGTTAAAATGACAGACTTGAATGGAGTCCGGATTTCCTTTTGGTCGAATATGCCGGTGGTACGAGTGTTGAATACTGTACAAAAGCAAGGAGAGGCTGCTAAACGCGTTACTAATGAGGTGTTTAATTGTTTGGCTATAGATGAAACCAATAATCCCAATCCCTATCGGTTTTATTTTGATCCGCTGACTGGCAGTGGTTATATGGATTTGTTGATTGATGGTACAAGTACCGTTGTTGGTTCTCCGCATATCAGAACTGAAAATATGACAGGTACGTATACGTTGACTTTGTCAGCGGAAGAGCAGGATGGGAAGAATGCTTTGCAGCGGGAAATAAAAGTGGTGGTAACACAAGAGGGATTACGCTTTGTTAATGATCCTACTAAAAACGGACAAGGTTTATTTAATGGAGTCTTTTTTAAACATAATCAGAAGGGTGAACGTATCATTACCGGACAACATGGGGTGAACTGGGACTGGTCAGTGGAGGTACCTGCTGAATTTCGGGATTGGTTGATAGTAAGTGCAACTCCCAGTTTTGATCCGGGAGTAGGAACAGAATCACCTGGAGATGCTGAAAATTACCGTATATCACTAAATCAATATAAAGGAGAAACAGGTTATAATATAACAGGTCTTAAAGGACGTATTTATTTTCGTATTGGTGTGAAGGAAAACGCTAATTTTGTGGCAGATAAGGATGCGACTCCAAAGTTTGGATATATTAATTTGAAGTATCGCCTTTCTGCTACATGGGAACCCACTATGACTATTTTTATCCGTCAGGGAGAAGCGCCACATTATATATATGGGCCGGATGATCCGATTCCGGGAGAAGTGTATAATGGTTGGAATGGTGGAGCTTTGATAAGTTCAGAAGTTAGAGAAGATATGCGTCTTTTAGCTTCCGATTCACGTAATTTGGGGGCTGCGGAGTTTTCGCCTCTCAATTTGACAACAGATGGATTGGCCGGAAATGGAAATCCTGCCCATGAGAATGTGGGTGTAAGAGGAGCTCGTTTCGTTGATTTTCCTTCGCAGGCAGGTGCTTTCTTTCAGTGGGCGGTAGATATGGGGACTTCTACTGATTATAGTAGTTATTATCGCAGAGCTTATAATCCAACAAAATCATTGAACAGTGCGGTTTTTCCGTGGGGATATGAAGAATTTCCAATTATGTGGGATGGAGCTACCGGCATATCTGTCTATAAGAACCAATTTGAAGTTTGTCCTCCGGGGTATCGTCGTCCTACAGATGGATATACAAATAAAATATCTATAAATGGATATTATCCTTATTTACCGGATGTCGGTTCTTCGGCTACTGATTTTGAGGACCACAAAGCGGATATAAAGTATTCTGAATTAAGAACTTCTTTATTTTTAGTCCCTTTTGCCGGAAATGCTTCTTCAAACGCTGATTATAAAACAACTTATACTAATGTTGTTTCTACGAATACTGGGCCTGGAACGTATCCTTATGGTAAAAGTGGAACAGCTCGTAAACAATTAAAAAATACATCTTTTACTTTTTATTCGGATGGTTTTTTTGACCGTAGACCTATTAAGGAAGCTTCTTCAGGTAACTATGGTGTGTCATTAGGAAATAGTAAAGTTGCTTATCAGGGTGTACTATACTATAATTTTGATATTTCAAAGAAGATATATCGTTCTGTCTTTTTTCCGGCTACCGGTCGTTTGAATAATAAAAATGGTAATTTGGAGGGGGCGGGTAGTACCGGTTACTATTGGTCGTCAAGTGTAGGACCTGGATATAATCGGAGTGAATTGATATCAGGAACAAATGATAGAAGAATGCGTTATGGAGCCTGGTCACTTGAATCTGCTTATAATGCTCATAATTTGAGGCTTTCATATCAGGGATTTGCTCAGGCTATCCGTTGTGTGAGAGAGTAAAGTATATTCTATAATATGTTTTTAATTAATAATATTCTGTGGAGAAGGCATCGTTTTTCATCGATGTCTTCTCGATTATTTAAATAAATATTTATTTGCTTCTTTATCAATTTTCAAAATAGTTTGTGTCAGTAATTCAATAGCATACTCTATATCTCTCCAGTCGCACATTTCTGTATGTGAATGCATGTAACGGCAAGGAATACTGATATTTGCCGTAGCTACACCATTAGCTGTCAATTGTAAAATCATGGCATCTGTACCTCCGGATAATGTGTGTCCTACTGTTTCCTGTATAGGAATTTTCTTTGACTCGGCTACTTGTTTTAGGCACTCTACTAAAATAGGGTTATTATCTGCATTATGTATAAGTCCAACACCTTTTCCTAAACAGAAAGTTGATTCTTCATATGGAGATGAACCGGGAACGTCGGTAGCGAATCCAACATCAACCACAAATCCAATAGTTGGCTTAATGTTGTAGACACAAGGTGCGATACCTCTTAACCTTATTTCCTCTTGTACAGTGGCTGCTGCATAAATACCGATAGACAGTTTCTCTTTACTTAATCTCTTTATCGTTTGGGCTACAATAAACAGTCCTGTCTTATTATCTAATCCTTTCGCGCAAATTCTGTTTTTTTCTATTTTCTGAGAATTAGGTTTGAAAGATACAAAATCACCTATCCGGACTTTTTCTGTCGCTTCTTCTTTAGTGTCTGCGCCTATGTCTATCCATAAATCAGACATTTTAAAAGAAAGCCCTTGCTCTGTGAAATTATAGTTTTGAGCATTTCTCCCAATAATGCCATTCACTGGTCCTCTCTTATTTAGTATTGTTACTTCATGACCGCAAAGTGACATTGGTTCAATACCGCCAACTCTTCTAAAAAATATTAACCCGTTAGAGTTAATATGGGTGATCTGTAGACCTACTTCATCCATGTGTGCGGTGAGGAGTATTTTATATTCAGATTGAGGATTGATACATCCGGTAACATTACCCAATATGTCTGTAGATGTTTGGCAATGAGCTGTGTTTAACCATGTCTTGAATATTGTTGCACTTTCATACTCCCGGCAAGAAGGTGAGCAAGTGTTTAGTAACTCATGAAATGAAGAACTGTTTTCCCATTCGGTATTATATTCAGTCATCATATTTTTTATTATGAAATTAAAAAAAAGGAAGAGAGCCGTAAAACTCTCTTCTCTTTTGATTGTTAGCTACGCATCCAGTTTGAACCGCAATCGCCCGTACATCCACAACTATTGGCAGATACTTCCCATTTCGTATTAGCCAATTCTTGAATTTTCTTGCTGTATTTCGCATTGATAGAAATGACAGCTTTCTGAGATAACTTGAAATTCATAGATTATAATAATTTAATGATTAAGCTTTTTTGTAGGTAAAAGCTATTAACCTGTTTCTTAACTCTGCATCCAGTTTGAACCGCAATCTCCGGTGCATCCGCAACTGTTAGCGGATACTTCCCATTTTGTGTTTGCTAATTCCTGAATTTTCTTGCTGTATTTCACATGAATGGAAGTAACAGCCTTTTGAGATAATTTAAAGTTCATGTTTCTTAATATTTATTGTAAGGGTTCAATTTAACTTTGGCTGAACCGTTAACCTTCATCGAAAAGTTCCTGTACCATCATAACCCCTTTTGCAGTCATGGCAAGTTCTTCTTCGTTCATATCCTTCAAGGCCGCATATGCTTGCGGGGCATTGAGCATCTGACCAATCATCCATGAGCCAGCCAGTGAACGTATCTTTGTTATTTCACATGTATATGGATCTCTTTTGGAAACATCTCTATAACTTACGAAACTACCTCCATAGCAGGTAGGGCAGACAGTTTCCAATATACAGTTTTTACAACGAGAGTCAGAGAGTTCCTGATGGCAGTCCAATTTTATTTCCGGCAATTTCTCTTTTGTTTCTTTACTTACCTCATAAAAAAGATGGCATGGCAGGCATTGACCGTCAGGGGTCCAGCATCTCATGATTGTACCTGCTCCGCATAATTTGTCTGTCAAGCTATTTATACCGGCGGCTACTGCCAGAAATTTGATGTTTAGCATATCGACAGGAAGCACTTCCGGGTGTTCGAGATAATAAGTAGCCAACTTCATTAACTGTTCTGCCAGAATATTTTTATAATCTATTATTTTTCCATTTTCATCTGTTTCCCAGTTTACACCACTTGCAAATGTACAATTGTTTTTCTTAAAGCCTAATTCGTGGACATAGATAACTCCATCGGCCAAAGAAGATAAGGTTTCGGGAGATGGAGTCATCTTTACACCTTGTTCCGGCCAGGTATTTCTGAATAGATCAATATCTATTTTACTATAAGAATCGGATCTGTTCCGGTTGTGCATTTCGGGTGTCCCATCCAAGCTTAGCCCTAAAATAAACCGGTCTTTATTTTCTAAAAGCCAGTTGCGTATCTCTCCGTGTATCAGTGTACCATTGGTAGTTGCATAACAAATGTATTTTACAGGCCATTCTTGTGTCCATATCCAGTCACATACTTCCTTTATCCTCTCAAAAGCCAGAAAAGGTTCGCCCCCGTGGAAAAGAATTTCAACGTATTCTATGTTATCTTTTACAGCTCGTTCAAAGGTTGAGCGAATGCCTTCTTGTGCAATATTCATTGGCATTATGGCCGTACCTTTTTTATGTTCATAGCAATAAACGCAATTGAGGTTACAGGCTTCGGTCATATATAGGGTACAAGTACATCTTTTTATTTTTTCATATCTGATAATTTTCTTCATCTTATGTCCTGTTTAAGTATTAGTCGTGATTATCTTTTTGGCAAAGAAAGAGTTTATTTGTCAGAAAGTATCTTTTGAAGTGTTGACAATAAATCACATTTGTGTAGCCTACTTTTCACAGCTTTGAAACTCTTGAAGATAATAGTTGAAAAAATTATGATTAAGTATGAGTGATATTCGTAGAAGTAATTCAGTATCAATGCTTTTTCGTTTAAATATTTTGTACACATTAGTTCTGTCGCAATAAAGCTTATTTGCGAACCATGTAACCGAACGTTCTTGTAGATGAAGTTCTTGTTCTATTATTTGACCAATGTGTATCATAAAAAAAGGCGGGACCATTCGACTTATTTCAATCTGAGGTACCGCCAAGCACCCTGTCTGTAATAAGTACGAATAATCCACACCCAGAAGGCGTGAACTCTCATCGACTTATTCTCACAGACTTTAAATTGGCGGTTTTCAGATTGGAGAATAAGAGCTAAAAGCTCAAATATCTTTTTAATAAGTATAAGAATGGAAACGCTATTCCAATTGTTTAATGTTTTATTATATAATAAGAGTGTATAACTTACATAGCTATAAACCATGAAGAAATACGCTCTGGTATTTTCTTAATTTTAAGTAATTGTTGGTACTTAAATAAAGAATTACGCAAAGATAGTTATTTATTTTATTTGATGGAATTCTTGGTGATACTATTCTCAAACAACCTCCTAAGGGGAGACTACTTTTGTGACAGAGATTGTTGATTTATTTATATCTAACTATAATTTAAGTTGATATATTGTATAATATTTTAAGGTGGAACTTTATAACTCTGTGCCTTATACGAGTTAAGTTTTTACCTTATATTTTCTTATTTTGAGAGTATTCCTCTTTATTTTTAGTTCTTTTGGCAGGAAATGCTTCTTTGAATGCTGATTATAAAACTACCTTTAATAACCTTCATATAAAAAAGCATTTGTTGTTTTTGTTTTTTTATGCAGTCTACATCAGTAAATTGATTGATCTGATTAACAGGAAGCTTCAATGATAGTAGATTCTATTTTTGAAAGATTTTTATAGGTCGCTTGGTCGTGTTTCTCCATATTGGTCAAGAAACGATGTTCGCTTTCGTAAAGTTGACAACGCTTTATGTTAGTAAAACCGTATTTATGTAATAACATTTCAAGTGTTTTATAATCATAAATCACCTGATGTCCCCAGTCACGATAGAAATTATTAATAACCAATATCGGAGGGTATACTCCTGGTAAAATTTCGTTCACTTCGGGAATAGAACTATCGGTTGCTTTGCGAATATAATCGGTATATTCTTCCGGATGTTGGTAGAGGTCTTGTAGAAATTCGAAACATGGAAGAGTAATCCGTAATACTCCATTTTTTTTTAATACCCTTCTGCATTCTTTTAACATTTTCACTGCTTCTGTTAATTTTAAATGCTCAAACATATGTTCTGAGAAAATATAATCTATGCTTTTATCAGGGAAGGGATATCGTTTGGTTGCATTCATATAATAATGCTTTCCATATATTGCAAAAGTTATATCTGTATTGAACCATTCTCTATTTATATTTTCTCCACATCCAAGGTTCAGACAATGAATGGAATGATGTTTGAGATACCTTTTGGCTGCTATATGACAACGTAACATCTGCAATGGGGTGGTGATAGTTTTAATACTTTCTTTTAAAATTCTTTTTATCATGATTGTCTCCGAGGATATATTAATAGATAGGCAAAGATAACTAATTATTGATGTTATAGTGTAATTTTATCAATTCAAAAAATAAAAGTTCTAACAGACGAAGTTATAGACTAACTATGATGTTCAAAATAGAAGAATATCATATATGATTTGTATATCAGATAATTACTTGCTCAAAGCCTGAGCTACGTCAACCGCACAAGTCACTGTACAACCTACCATCGGATTGTTATCAATACCCAAGAATCCCATCATTTCTACGTGAGCAGGAACTGAGGATGAACCAGCGAACTGAGCGTCTGAGTACGTATGCCCCATCGTATCGGTCATACCATAAAAAGTCGTAACTCTGCATCTCTGTAAGGTTTAGTAGTTTTTAATAGGATTGAGACCTTAATCTGATTTGCGTATCAATGAAGTATAAGTCATTGTCTATTCCGTAAAGCACATTGTTAGGGACAGCATCAAACACTTCGTATTTTTCGTTATGGAATTCGTCTATGTAATCCATTTCAAAGCCAAGAGCTGTCATATATTCTACGATTTCATCTTCTGTAGCTTCACGCTCTGCTTGTATATGAGGTTGGATTAGAACAGCACAAAACTCTTGCTGGCTATTATAAGCAAAGCCTATCATCTGATAAGGTACATTACTAAAGAACTTGTTATGTACAGAGATGCGAATAAAGAAATTTCCTAAATCATCGCCTGCATATTCAAAGTTATTCAGCTTATATATGGTTGCTGCACCATCGTAAAAAACTTCATTCTCACCTCCTTTATCTAAATAGATGGTAGAAATGTGATTGAAGTCTATCCATAAATCATTTGAATTGGCGAATGAAATTAGCTCTTCGATTTGCCCTCTCTTATAGCTCTCTGTTGGTTTAAGCGTTCCTGCTGCTTCTTTGCTTCTTCTAATGATGCTGGCTGCTTGCTCCAAGATACTATTGATTGGCGAGTACGCTCTATCCATTGCTTGTGAAATTCATTAATGTATTCCATAATTTGTTATGATTATGAGTTTATGCAAATGTAATCAATTTATGCTTATTGAACAACTTTGCAAGTGATAAGTTGAACGGGATTGCAGCATTTCTATATATGGACTTATAAGTGGTTAATCTTATAGGAATGTAGAATTTTATGTAGTCCAGTCTTTAACTGCCATCCACTTCAATTTACCATAAATAAAAATCTCCTGCAATCATCATGATTACAGGAGATTATCTATAAAGTAACTAAAATTACTTGCTCAAAGCCTGAGCTACGTCAACCGCACAAGCCACTGTACAACCTACCACAGGGTTGTTACCAATTCCTAAGAATCCCATCATTTCTACGTGAGCAGGAACTGATGAAGAACCAGCGAATTGAGCGTCTGAGTGCATACGTCCCATTGTGTCGGTCATACCATAAGAA
>QWCY01003719.1_pt1 | contig 16990 bp, 15 predicted proteins | sample 1972631 | NCBI WGS metagenome assembly QWCY01 (sample SAMN09866696, study PRJNA288562) | Human gut metagenome isolate pre1_stool, whole genome shotgun sequencing... | isolation source: gut | host: Homo sapiens | place: USA: California
CCCTCGCTTCCGACAACCGTCACCAGCTTAAACTCAGGTGCCATAACATAAAGCCTGCCGTCATCTTCCAATGACGAAAGAACACTCGGTATAAAATCTTCCCTGCCAATATCGCCATCCTTATCAATGCAGGTGTACAGGTCGGTTAAAATTCCCTTGTCTGCAAGATTATCTATATCTAAATTGTCATCAATATTAAACCAGAACAAATCAGCACCATTTCCTGTTATCAGGTCATTATAAAACCTTGTGAGTGCTGTATCATACTCATCATAATCATAATTAAAGTATGGTTTAACCGTGACATAATATTCAGTATTATATCTGTTGAACTTATTTATCGGCTCCGCATATATCCATGAAGGAGCAGTAAACGCTGAGAGCACAAGCTGTTTTCTCTCAGTGACATCTGCTGCCTGCTTTCCCTCCAGCACCGCAAGCTCAATTGCCACATCCGCCGCCTGTCCCGACAAATCAATATCTTCCACAGAAGCTATATAAAAAGTGCCCGACTGTGCCCTGCCAAAGCCTGATTCCCCGGAATCCTCCGAGCTGTTGATTCCATAATCCTGAAGACATACAAGTGCAGTGTAATCCGAATTATCAACATTGTATTCATATATATAAGTCTCCGTTATAATATATAGCACACCATTTTCGGAAACACACAGCTCTCTCATATTACCCTCATAGATGTCTGGAACATTTTCCAATCTGTCTCCTAATCTTCCGGATTCCCTGTCGATGTTATATATATCGACCTTATACTCATTATTGACACACAAAAAATACCATTTACCGGACGGTGCAGCCAGAATGCGCCCTAAAGCTAAATAACCAATGCCTCCCATATTAGCCGGCTTATCCATCATCCCCGACACTGTTCCCTCGCTGTCAATGTACACAAGCGTTTTCTCACCGACTATGCCTATATTTCCCTGCTCATCAATATCCACATCTCCAACCGAAAGTCTCTCATTCCTGTCGGACAATGCTTTCTCAACATTATTAAGGTCAATCTCCTTTATAAGATCAAAATTATCATCATACAGCATCAGTTTCTTATTGGCAAAACCTGCAAAACCCTGAGAAGTCTTAAAATAATCTCCCAATGTTCCAAGCTGCTTCTTAGTATATCCATCCCCTTCGATATCCTTAATCACAACATAATTGCTTCTTGTATGCGTCATATCGTCACTATGCTCTGCAACCCCATATACTGCCTTCTCATTAACAAATATATGCGAGAACGCTCTTGGCGGAACAGCATCCTCCTTGCTCAGCTCACAGGAAAGCTGCACAAAAGACGGCTGATATACAATATTCTCCTCACTTCCCGTCACCACAGTAACGTCCTCCGGCTTGTTCTTCCCGGAATTGCAGCCTGTGCAAAGCACAACCGCCGACAACAGCACCAAAAGCTTACCCCTGATTTTCTTATTCATATTCAACGCCTCGATTCTTTTAAGAGTATAAAAATTTGTAAACAATCTTTATTACTAATAGCAATATAGAGGGCATGGAAACTGCCTTCTATAATAAACACTGTTAAATTCTACTTTAATACACTGAACCGTATTCGTCAACGTAATATTGCTGTGATGCTGAATGAAGCTTGCCACCATATTTATAAGATACATTAACAGTAATATAGCTACTATTACCTGTCTTACTAAATGAAAATCCAGCAAGCTCTCCTGATGTCAGATTAACCAGTTCGGCATCTCTAAAATATCCTGTATAACCTTCATCCCATGCCCAGTAAAGCCTGACATAAATATCTATCCCAGTATTATTGTCAGTAAACTTATAAACTCCTGACATGCTCTGTGTTCTCGCCTGAATACTTTCATTTCTGTTTTCTGAAACATCATTTTTTTCTGCAGCAAGGCACATCGTACTGCCAAACATAAGTGTCATTACCATTATCATTGCCACAAAAAAATTAAGCTTTTTTCTTTTAAACATACTAATACCTCTCTTTCGTTTATAATGTGTAGTTATTGTTTTCTTCTCCCCATCTGTGCCCTTACACAGTTAACTATTAATAGTATATTTCAATTATAAACTTTCACTTTGTTCCTACCATGACAAATGAGGAAACTATACAATTTCTTCATTTGTCATGGTAGAGAATTGCTTTTCATATAAAATAGGAATTACAACAACACTATTAAAGGAGATAACGCATTATGAATCTTAAAAAATTATTTTTTACTTTTTTTGTTGAACTCACATTAATACTCAACATTACCAATTTAACTGGCAACACAAAAAAAATCCAAGATAATACAAAGGAAACAAATAATTATTCCGTCAGTGTATATTCCAATGATATATATTCAGACTCAAACAATAATAAATAGTTTATCTATTCTCTAGCCATTCTCTATATATACTCATCCTTTTTTCATTTTGATTCAGCTTTGCAATCTGATATGCACACCTGCATAAAGCTATATCATTTTCTGTAACTTCTCCACGCTCTTTGTTGTTCCATGCTTCACAATACAGCAAAGTACTCAAAGGGCGCATTCTTTCACATTCAACATCTATTCTGATTCCATCTTCAGCGATTTTATTTGAAATCTCATATTTTGCAGCATTCCCATATAAATTGGCACACCTAACACATGCCTCCTCATAGGAACCGGCAAATTGTTTTTTAGAAAGTGAATCCTGCATATCCATGGTTAATTTATCAAAATCAATCAAATTATCATATTTATTCATCATGTCCATGCAGACTATATAATCATGTAAAATCATTTTTTCATGTTTAATTAAAAACTTGTAATTTCCAATTTTCTCAATATTAAATGGAAGCAGCTTTTCAAGACCTTCAAGCATTTGAGAGGTTGTTATTTTATTTTCACGAAGCTGCCAATATAATACTATATACTTTAGTGCAATATCATTGATTTCCACCGAAATATCAAGTTCATTTATCAACTGTTCTATTATATTGTCCGCACGCTCAGAATTCTGTTGTTTTATACATGCTTCCAATTCATCCCACAATCTATATGCCTCAAGATTATCCGCCACAATCACATCACTTCTAAGAACTCCCTTCAAGCCAAGCTTATCTAAAAGCTCCTTTGAAGTTCTGTAGCTTGGGGAACTCTGCCCCTTTACAATCCTCTGCACATTTCTGGCACTCTGATTTGTCCCTGCAAGCTCCTCTATCGACATTCCATGCATGCGTCTTCTCTCATCTATAAGCTGGTTCACACAGCGAAAACCGCTGTCAACATAGTATGGATACCATTCAAACAATTCACGCTCATGCTTATACTTTCTAAACAGCTCATCCACACATTCTAGGAGCTCGCGGCAGCTTAAAGTGTCATAGGCGATATTTTTAACAGTGCTTTTATTAGTGTCTTTAATATTGTCTCTGATAGCACCACAAACATCGCCCTCGACATTATTGCAAGCAAGTTCCTTGACATTATCATTTAAGCTGTCATTAAGCTCAATAATGTTCGTAAGAAGCGGTCTGATGTAATAAAGTCTCGCCGTCTCCTTAAGCATATCAAGTGCACTTATACAGCATTCAAGCTTATCACGCTTATCTTCTACAGTCATGTTTTGCAGACCAACGCAGGCTGCAAGCTCACATACTGCCTTGGGATATATGCATACAAGATTCCACTTCTCAGCACCGGAGGCTTCACAGTAGCTTATCAATAGCTTATATATTCTGCATGCAGCTTCTGTATTTCCAAGCTTGGCACTGATACGTGCAATGCCAAAAAACATATACGCTTCATAGATTGTTATACATGACAGGTTTTCCAGATTTTCATATTCAGGCATGGTGACATGTAGTGCAGCAGCATAGAGCTCCAAGCCTTCTATAAACTTACCATCAAGCTCTGCAATTCTTCCATTCATGAACAGAATAAACTGATTGTTGAGCGGTATATTCTTGTAGCTTGCTTTGTACCTTTCGATATTTTTCTGTGCCATATCAAGACTGCCATCCTTGATATTTTCAAGTATGTACAGCCTGTCCATCATCTCATCATACTCTGCCTGCGGAAGGTATGTTCCGCATCTGTCTGAGTTAATCCCCAGCCTCTGGCACAGCGCCCTCAGAATGTGTATTCCCCCGGCATATTCCCCGCTCTCAAGCTTGGAACACACAGCCACACTGCATATCCCATTGCAGACATCGTTCACGGAAAGTCCCCGCTTTGTACGCTCATTTTCAATTATTTTTCCTATATAGTTCTCGTAAGTATCCTGCAATTTTATATATAGCTCCTGATGTTTTATGTAATGCAATTAATACAGTTATCCCATTTTGATATGCTACATAAATACGATAACATATTTTGTTATAACTTAACATGACATATGAAGAAACTGTTTATATTTTCATACCCAATTTCGACTACTAAACAACTTTTTTATAAATTTACAGCTCAATCTATCTAACGTATCATAATCGCCCTCATTTCCATACCAGCTCGCTATATTACTCATAAAGACATCATACATCCATTCATGATTATTTTCGCTACAATTCTTGTATACATATTCTATAAACTCTGTTTTCTTGCAATCAACATAATTACTTCTACTCGAAATTAGGGAATTGACGAACATACACTCTTCCTGAGTAATGAAAAGGTTACCATTATATACTATTTTCTCATATGGTATCGTACACTTGAGTGCCTTTATAATATTTTTAACATGCTGATTTTTATCTATTAATCCAAGGTCATATCTGATGCTGCTCTCTGTTCTGATTATATACTGCTGATTGACAGGAATATCCAAGTCTATCATTCCTTTAAGTTTCATGAAGAGAGTCAACGCCTTATCATAGTAAAGCGGACATTCGCAATCCGCTTTCGCTACTTGCTCATGAACGCAGTCGCTTTGCTTATTCTGTGTTCAATTATCTGTGTTCAGTTTTTACCACACAATAAACATGTCATGATATTGTTAAATATTCAACCGCCTTTTGGGTTATTACAAATTTTTAATTTGTTCTTTGTGTATCCGGAATATATAAATTACCGTCAATACCATGAAAACCTTCAGCGTCTCTCTTTATTGCAAAACAATATATATCTCTCATTTGTACAACATATACATTTTGGCTCGGCTCCGGATTGTATTCATACATCACAATTTCAGTTTCATCTTCGGTTATATGATAGTAAACTTCATCATAACAAACTAAATAACCAACAAATGCACCAACTAATTCTTGAGAAAGTTCTGTAGGTAAACCACAAGCTTTCAAAATACCCGCTTCTACATCTGGCCTACAAATTGTATACTCAAAATTATTTGTTAAGATCGTTGGTGCCTTGCTTTTACTATTTCTATTTTGAGTAAACACAAAATGACTAATTATTAATACTATTATAAAAACAAACACAAATACAACTGCCATCCATGCCATATTTTTCTTCAATATTTTTCCAAATATATTTACAGTAATCTTGCTAGATTCACAAGAAGAGTTGTTGTTTTTCATATTTAAATCTGCCTTTCCGCGAAAGATACCAATACGATATGAAGCCTGTTGACTGACTTTCGCTTTATAATCTATCAATAGCCAAAGCAAATAAAAAATCAAATCCTCTTTAATTTCCCATGCTTTACTTTTTTCAAACCACATTTTTAGCTGCATTATTTGATATGCACTTTATTCCTTGGTTATCTCCTACTAATTTGTTTCAATCTTGCCTCTTTTTTTTAATTCGAAAATGCCTCCAAAACATTGTAAGGACGCATTTTCGAATTTTTATATTATAGTTAAACTATAGTATTTAATTTCTAACTTTATGTTATCAATTCACCGCATTAGATATCTCATGCATAAGCTCTTCATTATAAATCAGACTAGAATTTTTTCCACGAACAATTAAACTTCCATCATTCTGTTTATATGCAAAAAAAACATATGTATTTCTTTCTTCTAGTAGAACATCTCCTTCTGGAATAATATAAAATTCACCTGATTGATCCAGACCACCAAATTTTTGAATTTCAATTTTATCTGATAACTTCCCCTTGATATTATTAATAACTGAAACATCATAATTAGTATACGGTTCGCCCCACAATTTGCTGTTTCCATCTTGTGCTGTTAAACTAATCTTATTTTTATACGATTCTGAAATACAATCTGTCACCGTTCCAACAAAAACATAGTCCGCATGGCTTACCATTTCATTAATAGATTCAACATCAATACAATATGAGGAATCACAATAATATATTGGCAATCCTTTATAAACCGATAACGCTCGTGCCTCATTCATATTTGTCAGTGACAATCCCATTGCTGCTCGTGTATAAGAATAATCGTATGATGCTTTATCATTTTCACTTAATTTTGTTACCAACGGTGTAAATTCATACATTATATCATTAGATGTACTATGTGCTAACCCAAGTGCATGACCACATTCATGAGCGGCTATAGCAATTTTTTCAGACGAAGTTCTTTGTTCCATATTGTAAGTGTTAAATTTAATACTCCCTGCAACAAGTCCAGTGTACCAATATGTCGTAGCATTTGTATTATTTTTCTCATATACATCAGAAATTTCTACATCATTTATTGTACTTCCTGTATCTTCTCGTATAACTCCTGGCTTATAATCATTCCACATATTAACCGCAGATTTCCATTGACTCAAATACTTTGTTCCTTCATCACTCCAATCAAGATGTCCGCCCGCATCAATAAGACGCCACGTCTGAACGTATATATTAGCAGCGGATGCTGATATGGTCAAAGAATTTAATACCACAAAACACCCAATAATAGCTATAACGATTTTTATTTTTTTCATTATAAATACCTCCTGTGTAAAATTATTTTGTTTACAATTATTAGCAGCATATTTTATTTTTTCAACCATCTCCCCCAAATGCATTAAACAAACAACTCATTGAACTCATGTATAAATTTCCTTATTTTTCGTTACATCTTTAACTAATTCATTTAAGTAGTCTGTGAAGAAATCAACTTCACGGATTCAGGTAAAACAAAATACAGTCATAACAATAATGCTCATAATTGCAGTTATTTTTTCATAAGTGACATCCTCTCTTTCCCTTTTATGCATTGTCCATGTGTTTTATATGCTCTACTATATAGTATAACTCTATTATAATTCATTCTTTATATTGTACCATGACAAATGAAGAAAATTTTTATTTTCCTCATTTGTCGTGGTGGAATGCTTTTTAGTCACTTACAATATAACTATTAGAAAATCAAGGAGAACACATTATGAAGTTAAAAAAAACTCTTTTAGCCTTTGCAGCAGGAATTATATTACTACTCAACATTCTTAATTTAACGGATATCACAAGAAACAGCACTAATGGTAAGTCAAACAACTATTCAATTAGTGTGTGTTCTGATGATGATACATGTAACCAGACCGTAAAAAAGTAATTATTGTTTTTCCAGCCATCTGCGATATAACCCCATTCTTATATTTTGTTTTTTTAATTTTGCTATTTCGTATGCACACCGGCAAAGTTCTTTATCATTTTCCGAAACATTACCTCTTTCCCCGGCATTCCATGCACGGCAGTACAGCAATGTATTAAGGCAGTGCATTCTTTCACATTCTATCTCAATTCTGATGCCTTCTTCGGCAATTCTGTCCGATTTCTCATAATGTCCGGCATTTCCATACAAATTTGCATATCGCATATTTAAATCTTCAAAAATACTTGCAAATTGCTTCTTGAAAAGCTCATTGGTTATCCATGATGTCATTTTATCGTAATCAGGTATAGCTTCGTATTTTTCCATCTTGCCAAGACACTCAATATATGTAGAAAGAATCATTCTCTCATGCTTAACAAGATATTTGTACTTTCCTATCTCGCTATATTTAAACGGAAGCAGACTTTCCAATCTATTCACTACCTCTGAAAATTCCACTTCATCTTTCAACATCTGGAGCCATATTTCAAGATACTCCAACACAATGTTATTGATTTCTACATTTGAATAAAACATCGTCCGTAATTGCGAAATTAGCCTTTCCGCATCTTCAAATTTACTCATAGCAATACAGTCCAATGCTTTATCTAAAGTCTCATACGCCTCAGCTCCGCTTCCCACAATCACATCACTTCTCAAGACTCCCTTTAACCCTAGACGGTCTAAGAGTTTCTTTGATGTGTTATAGCTTGGTGATACATACCCTTTTATAATTCTCTGAACATTTCTCGAACTCTGTGTATCACCAGCAAGTTCCTCTATGGACATTCCCGTCATGCATCTACGCTCAGCAATCAGCTCATTCACACAATAAAATTCACAATCAACATAATATGGATACCACTCAAACAGTTCACGTTCATGTCCAAACTTATCAAACAGCTTTTCTATAGCCTCCAACAGCTCCTCATAATCATTAATATTGTCGTCAATGTTACCAAGTCTGCTCTTAAAACTGATGATGTTTCTAAGTATAGGCCTGATATAATGAAGTCTTGACGTATCTATGAGCACATTCAATGCATTCTCACAATGTACCAACATATCTTTGACTTTCATAATACCCATCTTGTCAATTCCGATAATATCTATCATTTCACATATTGCCTTAGGATATATGCAGACTAAAATCCACTTTTCAATATTAGAATTCGAACAATAATTCAATAATAACCTATACAGATTGTATGCCGCTGTCTCATAATGAAGCTTTGCTTTTATCCTTGCCACACCCAATATCATGTATGCTTCATATATTGTCAAACAGGAAATATTCTGTCTATCTGCATACCACGGCATAGTTTGTTGAACAGCATTCTCATAGTATTCAAATGCCTTTGTATTATTTAGTTTAAGTTCTGCCAGTCGACCTCTCATAAACATAACAAACTGACTGTTAAGTGGATTTTTCTTATATGTTTTTTCATAGTATGCAAGCCGTTCCTCCGCCCTGTCAATTTTACCATCTTTGATGTATTCAAGAATATACAGCCTGTCCATCATCTCATCATACTCTGCCTGCGGAAGGTATGTTCCGCATCTGTCCGAGTTAATCCCCAGCCTCTGGCACAGTGCCCTCAGAATATGTATCCCTCCGGCGTATTCCCCGCTCTCAAGCTTGGAACACGCAGCCGCACTGCATATCCCATTGCAGACATCGTTCACGGAAAGTCCCCGCCTTGTACGCTCTTTTTCAATTATTTTTCCAATGTAATTTTCATAAGTATCCAGCAAGCCATATCTTCTCCCTCAAATTTATAATCCTGAATAAAATATAGTTATTTTAATAATAACATATATCAGCTTAACATCAAATACTTATTAAAAAAAGTGGACATAATGCATGAAATGCACTACGTCCACTTTTCATTGGATATTCCCACTATTTTCTTTATCACTGTGAGACTTCAAACAGTATGAATATATTATTTTCATTGCGCAAATTAGATATATTTAATCGGTCTGCCGCATCACCAAGGCTGCTGATAGCCGACTGAATAATGCCATCATCTACCTGCTCCCAAAAAAATATTATATTTTCCTGAGTATCTACTCTGAAAGGCACATCCCCAACTGCCTCACTAATTATCTCTGTAATTGCCAGACTCAGCAGTTCTTCATCACTCATATCGTATGAATACTGTAATGAATTATCTGACTTCTTTCTCATATAATCAGTTATGATATCATCATGTATATCTGCCTGCATTTCTACTGTCTTCCACGCACCATTTTCATAATCTACCAGTTCATTTATCTCATACCACTTCCACTTGCTTCCCAGACAGAATGTGTACTTGATACATGTTTTTCCTTCGTATGTTGTAAGAGTGGCATATTCTGGTTTGGCAAGAAATTCCGTTTTTCCATTATATATATCTGTATGATTATCAAGATTATCTATGGTATCCCAGAAATATTCCTCATATTCATTGGTATCACATGCAATTTTTACCCTTGTCCCAGCACGTACAATGGTAAACAGATGTCCTTCATCTGCTGTTTCGGGCTCAATCCTAACAAACTCATTATCCTCAAGCTTATATACACTAAGGTATGAAGTGGCTTCTCCTGAAGATTTGAATTCCGGAACAAATACAAATATTTCATTGACGCCATCACCTGTTATATCCGCCCCCTGAATTGCATTTGAATAACTTCTGTTATAATAATTACCATATACACCAACAATACATTCCAAATCATCATCTGAAATATTATAATTTTCCTTCATGCCAGCTTTCTTGTCATGAATCAGTGATGAATGGAAATATAATGTATGCCCCTTTTCTTCATCCTTTCTATTTTTTCTAATATATAAATGGTCTGCGATTCCATCACCATCAAAATCCACATCACTGCTCTGGGTAATGTAATTTGAATCATCAGGCAATTCAAGAGTCTCTCTTTCATCTTCAACATATTCCGCCATGCCCTGGGATGTAACAGTATGTTGGGATTCTTCAAGCCCGCTCTTTGAGGTGTTATTGCAACCGGTCATAAAGAAAAAAGATATACTTAATATAACTAAAGCAAAATACTTTATCACAGCTTTTCCTTCCTATTGTGTCAGTTTTATAAATGGGACAGGTGTCAGACCCCGGTGTCCCATCGCTGGGACACCGGGGTCTGACACCTGTCCCAATGTATACCATCGATAGCATAAAACCTTGTCATCGATTACATTCTGATACATTTCAACACCGTAGGCATCGTTTCGCAAATGCATCCAGTCGGCTTTCAGGCTTCCGTCATCCTCTGCCGCCACACTTTTTCCTTCTAAATCAGGCGTTTCGGAAAAATTTTCATTCACGGCGTTCACTATCTCTTCGGCATATTGAGGATACATATAGGCACTGAAAATATTGGAGGCATCCGTGCAATAAAACGGTGATAAATCCTTCTTATTCTTCAAATCATACACAAAATACAGCTTCAGTTCCCTGTCATGAACCGCCACTACCAAATCATCGCTGCCGTCCTCTGTCATGTCAAGCAAGCCCATGCTCATCCCCATTCCGCCGCCGAGACGCTGAATCACCCATGAAACCTTCTCATGGCTGTCACCAAATTCCAAATAGATTTCGTTGTCCGCTGTATCATATATCATAGATACATTTTCAAGACTGTACACCTCATCCCAACTGTTGTGTTCCTCATTATATCTGTAAGAAACGTCAGGCTTTTTCTCCGTCCCGTCGTCGATTGGGAGTACAGTGTTTTTGTATTTCGGCTGTACAGGTATGCTCATGTCTGACTGCACTGTCTCAGTACTCTTTTCACTTTTATATTTGCCTATGTATCTTACATTTTTTACTATTAATAGCATGACTTCATTATAAGCCATTTTTTATATCGCGCCATGACAAATTTGCATGTAAGCAGATTTCACATTTCACCCAATATGCAGCCTCAGACAGAAGCCATGAAACGGCGGCAGACACATGCCTGCGGGTGGATGGTCTGTGGCTTGCTGTGTGATGGCTGCCCTTACGCACTATCTGTATTTATCGGTCAGCTCCCTGCTCAGCTTTTTGATTTTTTCAACCGCCGCATCCGACATCAGGGTAAAGTCCTCACTCTTAGCTTCACTATATAAAGCCCAATTAGCATTCTGCGATATACTTTCGTGTGCCGTTGCATTGACCTCCGAATATGGAAAGAAAGGAGAGAACAAATACTCATCACGCTTATTGTATATATCCATATATGGCGTCCTAATGCAGTCGTTAAGCAGAACAAGATATTCCTTACCCGGCTTCATTTCTCCCACAAAGGACATATTGATTGAGCGCATATCGAGGAAAATACAGTTAGCTACAAGTACATTAATCGTACTTCCGACAAGCTCCTGCCCGCCTCTATACACCTTATCAATTCTCACGCACTGTGTTGCACACGAAAAACTATATTGGAGCCCGCTCTCGCAGGTCACCTTGAATATGTATTCGTTATCATCACCGGTTTCCCTGATTTTCTTTATGGTGTTATCTAAAAGTTCGTCAGGCAGAATTCCGACACTATACTCTTCAATGATTTCCTCACTGAAATTTTCAAAATGACTTGAACTCCACAATCCATAGCCCACGCAAAGCATGAACAGTACTGTCGTAATAATAATAGTATGCGAAAATCTAATCATACCTTCGTCAGCCTCCCATCAGACATACTGTATACTACATCAGCAAGCATATCTATATCTTCACGGTTATGACTTGTGATAATAATAATTCTGTTTTCATCCTTCATATTCAATACCAGTTCTCTTATAAGGCTGACTCCGCCTTCATCAAGAGAATTAGTCGGTTCATCCAAAAGTAAAATAGATGGATTATCCATAATTGCCTGTGCAAATACAAGCCTGTGCTTCATGCCCAATGAATATTTTCGAAATGGTCTTTTATCCTCCGGGTCAAGTCCCACCCTGCTTATATATTCTTTTATTATTCTTATGTCCGGCTTTTTGTTAATTCCCATAAGAAATGAAAGATTATCCACAGCGGACAAATCCTGATAGAGTCCGGCATTTTCAAGCATTATTCCCAGTCCCGGCAGCATCTCAAAATCCTTATGTAGTCTTCTGCCGTCCAGCGTCACTGCTCCCGAATCCACCTTCATCAGCCCGGACAGTGCCCGGAACAGCATTGTCTTTCCCGAACCGTTTCTTCCAACCACAGCATATATCAGCCCGCTCTTGAACTCAGCAGATACATCGTCAAGCACCTTTTTTTTCTTAATTGTCTTTGAAGCTTTATCAATCTTAAGCAGCATTACCGTTCCCCCTTTTTCAATTTATCTGGTTCTCCGAATTATTTCCCATAATATCCATTTTTCGTATTGCAATTAACCATATCAGCACCGTCACAGAACATGCGACCAGCAGGTACAGCGCCGATACCCCCATATCAAAGTTCAGACCTCCGATATTAATTAATTCGTTAACTGCATCAATTGTACTGCTATGTATCTTAATGAACAGATGGCAGACCGGATTCATCCACAGCAGAAATGCATATTTTTTAAAATATTCATAACAGTCTGCATTCGTTGCTTCACCAACTGCACAATAAAAAGCTATGCATGCCATACATACAGTCTCCACAAGTGCAAAGCCTGCGCCGCTTGATATATATACAGCAATGAGGTTGATAAGCAGTGTTGTTGTCAGTGCAAACATTGTAAAGCAGAAAAGATAGAAAATAATAAAGAATATATCAGCCACCGTTGCCGCTTCAAGCTTGCCGGATAGCAGATTAAGTATAATAATCACAGCCAGATTAATACCAAGATAGACTACAATATCAAGCGCCAGCTTTGCAAATTCATGCAGAATCCACTTGCGTCTGTCGCCCATGCGTGCAAAATAATACACGGAGGCTTCACAAAAATGTCTGTATATTTTTGTTCCGTACAGGACATGGATGAACGCAATGTTCATATAACAGAACATCAAATAGCTGCTGTTCGAAAATAAAGCCTCACCATTTCCAAATGACATTCTGAATATCATATCGGCAATGCTTACATTATCTGTCGCCAAAAAGTATACTATAAAAGTAAACGCTCCCCATACTGCCGGAATAATATATCCCTGTTTTCTCACAGTATCCATCCCCCCGTTTTTTATATAGAATTCTATGTTCAGATAAGCTCGTCCTTTTTTATGTGTGCAGTCATAATACCCACGGAAAAGCAGATAAGCACTACAAGTGTCATTGCATACGCCATGTAATTTTTACCACTTATGAACAGACGTAATATCAGAAAGTAATTCGTTAAATACTCCAGCGAGAAGGTCGAGCAGATATTTAACAATATATATACCGAAATCATGGTGAATATCGCATACTTTATTTTACTGCTGGAACTCACCGCCGCATTGAATACGGCCAGTACCCCCGACACCATGCCAAACAATACTACTGCGAGCAGGAGCCATAGGAACCTGTTATTTATAAAGAGTTCTGAGAACGGGTAATCATATATTTCTACCGCTGTTTTGTATAATTCAAAATTTGTCGGGTCTCCGTGTGCTGATGCCGGAAGACATATAAAGGAGATTATAAGCTCTGCCACGAATGGAACTGTAAATATGATAAAGGTGCTGAAAAAGACTGCTGCAAACTTAGAAAAATAATAAGCAGACTTTCCCGACCTTGCCTCGATATATATCCGCATCCGGCTTCCGGTATCATTAAAAAATGACGTAGCTGTCGGAAGTACCACTAAGACCGGATAGAATGTCATCAGAAAGAATCCGCTTTTTGACCACCTAGACAGCGTGGTAATATAGGCAATATCATACATCTGCGAAATGAAGTGACGGTCAGCAGCCGTATTGACGTTGTTAATAAAATTCCACAGTACAAAAAAACACATTGCCAGCCATGTAATAACCGCACAAGGCCGCCTCAGCATTAACGACATTTCATTCCCGATGTTTCTTAATATGTTTCTCATAGTCGGTCTCCTTCACAATTCATGTCCTACCGTGGAATAATATAATACTCTGACCATGCCCCCTCACCCTTGTCTGACTTGGTGTTAAATGACTCAATCAGAATCCTGCCATCATATTGACCATCTTCTCCTACATATAATTTCATTTCAATGTTACCATTAACCGGCTGATTATCCTCACTGTTACGTTCATCACTCAGATAATAAAGGTAGCGTTGTTGTGTATATTCAGAATATACCGGTGATAAATCTTTCTCATTCGCGATATCATATATGAATATCACTGCCGTATTGTCGGCAGAATCATATACATGTAAAACAAAATCCTTATTACCGTCACCGTTTACATCCATAAGGTCACTATCGCTTCTCCAATGCAAGGTAGCTCCCCACGGAACACTCACTCTTTTATCACCATATTCCATATACAGCTGGCCTGTTGAATTAATCTCCCACACAAGCCTTATTCCCTCCTCAGAAAAAACGAAATCCCATGTCTGTGAGTTCTCATTGTATACATAATCCTGAAAGGTGTCCTCATTTTTATAGCTCATATTCATTGATTTCTCAGGTTTCGGGGTGGCTGTCTTGGCGCGCTTAATTCTCTTGGCCTCGGTCGTTACCGCCATGTCCGAAAAGACATATTTTCCCTCATCAACGGAATAGTGGTATGAGAATTCAACCTCCAGCTTCGCCTCACCCGAGTTCTCATTGTAATTTATTTTTAATATATTTTCCTCATCGATAGTTGAACTCAGATAAGCACCTGCGTCAGCGGAGAAGAAAGACAGGGGCAGATTATCAGAAGATACATTATCAGTATGAACATAATCATCTCCATATCCGTCCCTTTGTGCTGCAAAATTAATACTCTGAATTACAGCGTCAGCATTCAGCTCCAGCACAACATTGTCATCTTCAATATGGTACGGAGAAATAACCGCACAGTTCGTCCAATCAAAAATATACTCGACACTATATTTTTCATTGGACACACAATAGAGCAGTTCCTTATGTCCATCACCTGTAACATCCCTCATTGCAAACATATTTGAACCTGCAATTAATATGATTGTAATAAAAAATAAAAATAATTTTCTCATTTATGTGCTCCTCCTCAAAAAAATGTATGATAACAGGCAAAACAGTTTTCGTCTGTTTTACCTGTTATCAAGATAGTTATTTGATAAAAATTAAGAATTTTTAGAATGATTTGTTGCAGAACACATTATATCCACCATCCCTATATGGATTTAAATCAGTCTTATATGTTGTAGTATTAATATTGCCTAATGGAACCATCCAACAATCATAATAGCTTACTCCGTTGCCAATTATTTTGTTTCCATCTGCATATGTATTTTCTAGTATACTTTTTACACTTGAAAAATAAAGTTTATTAACTACTCCATAGTACAATCCCGTTGGTAAAGTACGATTGGCGTCTAATAAAATTGCAGCTAATTCATTTGCATATACCCACTGTGGCTTAGAAGCATATGAACTAAAATTATTATACTTAACGCTTTCATAAGTAGAAAATTGCTTTTCACCTCCTGTAGTTTGGCTTACAACACTTACAGCATCGTTTACAGTACAAAAATCACTATTTTGAGAATCTATCCTATTTTGTATTATCCATGCAACACACTCTTGATCTTGGCTATATGTAGGAGACTCTAGCATGATAACTCTAGCCACTATGGTTTGATCAGAAAGCCCCACCGCCCTTGTCTTGGTATTAAATATATTTCTGCCCTCTGTGTATATTTTGGATGTAACCTCCCATTCAGGGTATTCATCATAGAATAATTGTGCTGTTTCAGCACTAATACCATCTACAAAACGTCCGAGTTCTGGTATGTAATATCTTCCGTCAAAAAACCAGCCTGTCTCGTTTTCATATAAATTACCAGCATACCTAAATGAATTAACATTTCCAATAAAGCTTAAATCGTTGCTTTTATCAACCCTATTACCATGATTATCTACGGAATATACTTTATTTATAATATCATTAAAATATTCATATTCCACAACTCTTTCATTATCATATTGGATGCCTTCTATTATCATTCCATCATATACATATTCATACTTTTTTCCTGAATACTCAAATCCATCCAACATTACTGTACCATTTTTACTAGAATATATATATTTTACGACATCACCATCTTTATTTTCTGATACCAGCCGCCCATCTTCATAGCAATACTGTGTTAATACACCATTAACACTTTTAGATACCCTATTGCACTCTGAGTCATATGAATATTTTATATCATACTCATCATTTTTTGCTTCAAGTAAAGTGTCAAAAAAATATCCCGTATCCCATTTAAGTGTCCAACCATCTACATACTCTTCGGACCATACTTCTCCGCACCCCTTTGTTTCTTTTTTCTCTCCTCCCAATTCCTCTGCACATACATTTTCAATAAAGAGATGAGAAAAAGCAACCAACAATACCATGCACATTGAACAAATCTTGAATAAATAATTCTTCATAAAACAATCCTCTCTTTC
>QWCY01005734.1_pt1 | contig 16977 bp, 9 predicted proteins | sample 1972631 | NCBI WGS metagenome assembly QWCY01 (sample SAMN09866696, study PRJNA288562) | Human gut metagenome isolate pre1_stool, whole genome shotgun sequencing... | isolation source: gut | host: Homo sapiens | place: USA: California
AGGATTCCTTGAGGGACTTCGTACTCTGTGCGACCAGTATGGAACACTTCTTATCTTTGATGAGGTCATCACAGGATTCCGTCTTGCATTTGGCGGGGCAGCAGAATATTTTGGCGTAAAACCGGATATGGTTACTTACGGTAAGATCATCGGCGCAGGAATGCCGGTCGGCGCTTACGGTGGAAGAAAAGAGATCATGCAGATGGTTTCCCCGGCCGGTCCGGTTTACCAGGCAGGTACCTTAAGTGGAAATCCGATCGCCATGGCAGCAGGACTGACACAGCTCAAATATCTTTATGAACATCAGGAAGTTTATAAGGATCTGGAAGCAAAAGGTCAGAAACTCTATGGAAGCATGGAAGAGATCCTCAAGGAAACAGGAAGCCCGTACCAGGTAAACCATGTTTCTTCTCTGGGAAGCATCTTCTTTGCGACAGAGGAAGTAAGGGATTACACTTCTGCAAAAGCTTCCGACACAAAGAAATTCGCAGAGTATTTCCTGCACATGCTGAAAAATGGAATCCACCTCGCACCGTCACAGTTCGAGGCAATGTTCCTTTCCACAGCACACAGTGATGCCGTGATTGAGGAAACTCTGGACAAAGTCAGAGGCTTTTTTACAAAATAAAAACTGAATAAGGATTAGGATCTGTCCGCAGGAACTCATTTTATTTATTTTTGGGAGGGCACTTATGTTTCGGATCGCAGTATGCAGCAGTCAGACGAACGATAAGAACGAAACCAGCAGGACCATAAAGAAATGGATAAAACGAAATATCACAGCAGATGCAGAGCTCTGCCAGGTGGAAAGTGTAGAAGAACTTCAGAACATCATGGAAACACAGCCGGATAGGTATAACTTTTGCATTATGGATATGCCTGCCCTTAAGAGTGCTTTTGAGGCGCAGACAGAGCAGAAGAAGCATCCATTACTGATCCATGGGACAGATTCGATCCGACATATTTTTGTGGAAGATATCATGTATGCAGAGAATTCCCTGCGGCGCATCACTTACACGCTGTACAACCGGCAGAAGATCATCAGTGTCCGGCGGGCGGGAAGTTTCGAGAGCGCAGTCGGGGAAATTGCAAAGGCACAGGCTTTTATGCAGCCGCACAAGTCTTTTTTTGTCCAGCTCCGGTACATTTCCGAACTGGGGACAGATCATATCCTGATGGCAGACGGCAAGAAGATCCCGGTAGCACAGAGCCGCCTGGTCACGGTACAGAGCAGGTATCTGCATTATCTCACACAAAGAACGAAAGCATGAATAAAAACTCCACAGACTGTTTGATAAAAACGGTCTGCGGAGTTTTTTTATATGCATATCGTGGTCTGCGCAGAAACAAGGCGCAGTGCGCAGAATCAAAGAACAAGAAAGTGTATAAAATCTGCTATGATAACACTACAGAAGAAAAAGAGATGCGTGACCGCTTCTTCAGAGTACCTGAATATTTTTTTGGAAAATGCCTGATGAGTTTTTCGGCAGTTCTTTGAAAATCAAACAGCAAAGGAAGGAGAGGTGGCGTTGAACGGTAAAAAAAGAATCACAAAGATACTTGCCATGATAATCTGCCTGATCTTCTGCACCAACCAGGTCGCAGTTTATGGGGCGGAACTTGTTTCGTTTTCCGATGGGGTGGAAGAGCAGGGAGAGATATCATCTGCAGGCATAGAAGAAATGGATTCTTCAGAGACAGAAGAGGAGGTATCAGCTGACAACAGTCCGGGTGATTCAGAAGGGACGGAGATTTCGGAGGAAGATTTTTTAGATAACAGCACAGAAGAAAATCCACAGGAAATGCAGGGCGATGGATCTGAAGGTACTGCGGATGCTGCGATTGAAGATGATCTGCAGGACAGTACAGAAGATGTGCAGGAAGAAGTTTCCGATGCGTCAGAAGAACTGTTTCTCTCGGAAGAAACGCAGGATGTTTTTTCGGCAGGAGCTGACAATATCCCAGTCTATTCATCCGAGATCAGCCAGGATATCTACTGGCAGGACAACAACGAAGGCGCACAGGCGGGACGTCTGAGTGCAGACGAGTATGCAGCGTGGTTTTATCAGTACGGCAAGGTGGAGGTGACATATCAGGATTCTGACAAGACACAGAAAACACAGATCATGAAGGTGAGTGAACTTCTGGTGAATGGTCAGAGCGGGATCACGATGGAAGATCTTGAGGGAACCGGACATTATGTGATGCATTTTGCACAAGATTCACTGAAAGGAAGTCTTTCCGTTACAGGAAGCGATGGCCAACTATTTAATGCGACGATTCAGACGATCACACTTCTCCCGCCGGATCCGGAGACAGACAGAGACTATCCACAGGATGATAAGCTGGCACAGAATTATAAGTTTCTGAATGTTCCGGACGAGAAAGTGAGGGAGGAATACACCTCTAATAAAAATATCGGGTTTGGATGGTATTACATCAAAAAGATGGATGTTACTACACATGTGGAGATCCGCTGTGGCGATATGAGCTGTGGCAGTGATCTGACAGATGCAGTACAAAAGGAACTGTATCTTCAGTATCAGAAAAAGAATCAGGATGTGAACACCATTTCCAGTTCGCTGGAACAGACTCGAAATGCACAGGTAAAAGAACAGAAAGACGGAAGCAAAGTTGTTTCCATGGATATCACAGTTTCCGGACTGCCGCAGTATCGTATTGACGGCACGGAGATCCTCTATGATATCCGGGAAGGTGATTCGCAGGATTATCGCCTGAACAGCTATGATCCGGGGGAGGGAGATTATTTTAGCATTGATTACAACAACACAGATCTCTCCAATCATGGCACAGATACTACAGCGGTTTATAATGGTGGAACGATCATCCTGACGCGGCGCGGCACGGCTTCCTATCAGGCAGAGAAAGAATGGAAGGATGCGGAGGACTGTACAGAGCGGTCGGAAGTATCTTTTACCCTGTGGCGTTACAGCGAGCGGGGGGATGCGAGTTACCGGAAGGCATCTCAGGTGAAAAACAAAGAAGGGGATACGCTGAAATATGTGATCCCTGCAAACAGCACTGAAGACAGCCAGAAGATCACGTTCGAATATTTGGCGAATCCCGGAGCAGGAAGTGTATGCCTGACAGAGCAGGAAGCCCTGCCGAAATATGATCCCGAAGGATATCCCTATGTGTATTTCACACGAGAACGCATGGAGAATAATGGAAAGTATGAGCAGGTTCTCGGGAAGATTACTTACAAAAAGAATGGAGACTTTGCGATAAAGGATACTCTTCCAGATGGAGTTACCCGTGAAAGCACAGACAAAAGCATCTACAACGACGGCACGGTCAGCAACGTTCTCACCGGAACGGTAACGGCTGATTACACTAAAACCTGGCGTGCTCTTGCCTGGCAGGGTGAGCTTACGGATGTGCGGGTAGAATTTGCGCTGCAGGCCAAACATGTTGAAAGTTATGGAACAGATGATGACCAGTGGTACACAGTACAGGAAAACGGTGCAGATGTGACACAGAGCCTGTCTGGATTCGACGAGGAAATGACCTCCATGTCCGGAAGCAGAAGCATGCCGAAATATGACAAACTTGGACATGAACTGGAATACCGATGGATAGAGATTGGAGTATATCAGGGAAATGATACCACGAATCTGCTTAAGAAAGATGCAGATTCCGGGAATGCTTCGTTTGTCCTGACGCAGAAAAACAAAAAAGTTTCTTATACTTCTTCTGTGGAAAGTGTGCTTAAGGAAGACGGAAGTTATCATTCCGAGATCGTCAACCGGATAGAGCGAAAGGTAAATTACAAAGTTGTCAAAAAATGGCAGGAGGCCGAAGGCAACGAGACAGAAGCACCGGAAGATGCGAAGATCACACTGGCACTGCTTCGGCAGGATTCCACCAATCAGGTAAAAGAACTTGGCACACTGACTCTGGATGGAGAGAAGGACAGTGTGGAAACACAGATCCAGGATGAAGAAGGGAATGTGATCCGTGCGGCAGAGACAGAAAGCTGGCAGGGGGAATTTCTTGATCTTCCTCTCTATGATAAGGACGGACGCTGGCACGATTACCTTGTAGTGGAAAAGGACACAGATGCTTATCGTGTCATCTACGGCGAGGTTCAGTTTGATGAAGAAACTTTAACTTATTACAGGGAGATCATCAACCGTCCAGGTGCTGGGAATTTTCAGTTTATCAATGTCCGGAAGGAATGGATCGACGACAGCGACGCGGAGCATCGTGGTGACGTGACATTTACAATCTATCAGCGAATCGGAGAAAATGAGTTTCAGGAAATCCAGACAGTGACGCTTAAGGCACTGGATTTCTGGCAGAAACAGGTGGAGATTCCAACGGATCTTGATCTGAAAAATATCCTGGTGTTGGAAACGTCTGTTTCACATACCAGTAACAACGGAGAAGCAAAAGTCCCCTGTGATCTGTCATCCAACACTGCCAGAGACTATAGCGGTGAAGAAATGGAACAGATCTGGAAACGCTATCAGGACAGTTCTTCCGCGCAAAATCCGGCGATTTATTATCATTCGGATGAACACTGGTATCGTGTCATGTTCCAGACGAAAAACATCGAGGGGATTTCCTATTATACCATCACAAACCAGAGACTTGGAAGAATCCTTCTGGATGTGACAAAAGAATGGATCGATGGTGACGGAACCAGAAGGACCGAACTGCGAGAAGCTCTTAAGACGCAGGGACTTGGTCTTTATGCGAAGCTGATCTGTGACCAGGCAGGTGTGATAGATTATCAGAAAGGGACGATCAACACCGGAACAGGTGAGCACGCTCCTGTTGATGCAGATGGAAAAACAGTTTCCATGTATCAGGAGATCAGCATTGACACGGCGGTAAAAAATCAGAAATTTTATTTCTATGATCTTCCAAAATACGATGAGAACGGATCTGTCGTTCACTATTCCGTGAAAGAAGTCTATGCAAAAAAGACTCCTGACGGCAGTTATCAGGAACTTTCCCTGAATGAATTAAAACAGACCGGGATCACAACAGAATACACTTCCCTTACTTCCAGTAAGTATCAGGTAGGAGATTCCCACACAAAAGACCAGCAGCATTTTTATCTGAGAAACAAACTCAGCGGAACGAAGAAGATCGTCTTCCACAAGCAGTGGAAGGATCATTATCGTTTCGAAAAAGGCGACCGCCCTGACATTTATCTGAATCTTTATCGTCAGGTGCATGAAGCAGATGGAAGCGTGAAACTGGAGCTGTTTTACAAAGATCATCTCTGGCGGCCGACAGAAGAAGGAGACAGCCATTATGACTGGACTGTCGATTTTGACAATCTGCCGAAGTATGATAAGTATGGATATGAAATTTTGTATTATGCGCAGGAAAAAATGCATGTCAACGCCGAGCTTTTTGATTACACAACGGTGGAATATCTTGATCCGGAAAAAAATCTGATCGGAAATGAGGAGGGATTTTTGGAAGAAGTGACGGAGAACACCCGTCTGGCGCAGCTGTCTGATGGAAGCTGGATTCTTGGTGAGAACGGAACTTTTGTCAATCGCTTGAAGGAAGATATTCGAATCGAAGGCAAAAAGATCTGGGGAAATGTCCCGAGAGGTTTTGACAAAGCGGTACTTCCAAAAGCAACCTTTACCATTTACCAGAAACTGGAAGAAGAAAAGGGAGAAGGCAGCGAATGTGCATCCGTTACGATCAAAGACTGGTCGAAACAGTATGTCAATGCAGCATACCGTTTTCTTCTGGAATATATGGGTGAAAACTGTAACCGGATCGATACAGATGCAGATGGCAGACAGAAACTGACTGCCGAAAGTGCAGATGGAACAGATCAGAAACTTCCTCTTTATGATAAGGATGGAAGACGATATTCCTATACAGTCAAAGAAACCATGGAGGGGATACCGAAAGACCGGGAAGGAAAGGTGTTTTTACAGCCGGAGATCCATAACTTTATGGTAGAGAATTTTTATGAAAGTGAGAAAGGAAATCTCACCGTTAAGAAAATTCTGGAGGCAGAAAAGACAGAAGAAGAAAAATATCCTTCTGTAACCTATGTTCTGACCCGTTATTATATGGGAAAAGACGAGAATGGAAAAGATGTACTGAAGCGGGATATATCCTTCAAAAAGATGTTAACGCTTGATTATAATGAGTTTTCTCCTGTTGGAAAAGATACAGGATTGGCATCCGCAGAAGGAACGTTTGAGGATCTGGAAATTTATGCACCAAGTGGCGAGAAATTTCAGTACAGAATTGAAGAGAAAAAAATATCAGAAACTTATGACAGTTACAGTCTTGCCTTTGCAAAGCCGGGAAACCGTGACAAAGCTGGCAGACTGATCCGGGGACAGACCGGAGATCAGCTACAGGGAGAAGAAAATCCACAGGAATATAGGGTAGAGAATCTGTATGCTTCGGATGATGAAGAAAAAATTCCAGATGCGACGTTTAAGAATGTTCTCAGCGATGACAGAATTGTGATCGAAGGAACCAAAAAATGGGATGACAACAATAACCTTTTTGGTTTCCGTCCGTCTGTGGATGAATTGAACAGTCAGGGACTTATTTCGTTTGAAGTGATTCGTTATGCAGAGGCACAGCCGGGAATGAGAAATGCTATCGGAAGTGCACTATATCCATTAAAAGTTGTTGATGAACAGGGACATAAACCATATCAGATTGTCTGGGAAAAAGTGAAAGGAAAAAACGACAGATATCTGTTTCAGATTACAGGAACAGATGGAGAATTGGAAAAGTATGCACCAAATGGAATACCATGGAAATATGGTATTCGTGAAATATATGCAAGGGACAAAGAAGATGGACTTCCGGGTTATCGCGACAATACGAGAGATTACTGGTGTTATTTTTATGGAAAAAAACATTTGCTGAAAGAAGATAAAACTTATGAAGCAGAGGTAGCAGAGACAACCGTTACCAATCATGTCCGGGTAGTGACTGCACGGATTGAAAAGAGATGGCGTACACTGGATGTGAAGCATAAAGATGCAGAGAATGCAGACCAGGTATTTTCTGAAAGACCTGAAAATATCACAGACAAATCAGATATCCGGGAATCTACGGGAGCAGATTATCTGGGATATTACCTGTCATTGCAGTTTGTATTGCAGGGAAGAGTAAAAGCCTGCTATAACGCGCAGGGAGAAAATGTTGCGCTGGAAGAACCTTCTTCCTGGATGGGACTGAAAGAATTATTTAAAGGAAGCAGGAAAGAAAAAGGCTTTGCACAGACACGACCGCTTCAGGAAATTCTGAAAGATCTGGTACAGGAGGATGCATCTGTTACAGTATCTGAAAATGGCGTGAATGTTATTTTGCAGGGGTATATGAAAGATAATACATGCTGGATGCATAAGCTGCAATATCTTCCGAAATATGCAAAAGGTGGAGCTTACAATAAAGAAGGCTGTTATTATGAACTGGAATACAGGCTATGTGAAGAAAACATTTCTTTCAGGCAGTCGAAGGATGCGGAAATCTTATTTAAAGTGGATTTAAGTAAGGCATCACTTTCAGAAACACCAGATGGCATCTTGAATGAGATCATCAGCCGCGGAACAGGAAAATTTGATCCATTTTTTGTGATGGGATTTTTTAGAGGAACTTCCGGTACGGATTATTCCTATGGAAATCACGAATCAGACAGTTTATCTGTCTGGGCAAATGCATTTCCGGTTACGAGACTGAAAGTGAGTAAGGTATGGAATGATACCAGTAACGTGTATGGTACCAGGGTATTAGACAAAAATGGAAACTGGACGGTGAGCTTTGCAGTACAGAGGCGGGCAGTTAAACTGGAAGCTGGATCAACCTGGAAATCTCCCTGGCAGAATCTGTCTTCCACGGATAAAACAGGAAACAAAACAGAAGTCAGAATCACTTTGAGCGGCGAAGACAATGTAGAGGCAGAGGACATCAATGAGAAATCAACAGAACTTGGAGGGCTTCCTGTCTATGGTATTGAGAGTATTGACGGAACATATCAGGTGGTTCGATATGAATACCGTGCAAGAGAACTTAATACAGATGGAACAATGATTACTGAGCCAGAGGGAGAAACTTCTGTAAATCATGCGTATTCTGGATCTTTTTCAGGTGGGATTTATGATGTGGATTATCAGGATGGAAAGAAAAAGAATAATGAGACAGATGGTGACTGGAGATATCGTTATATAACTACAGTTACAAATTCTTTTGATCCGACCGTGCGCTATGCAGAGAAAAAATGGGATTTGTCCCAAATTCCGGAAAAATTCCGAGATGAATGGAATTGTCCGGAAATCACGTTGGAAATTCAGTATCAGAAAGCAGATGGAAGTTATCAGTCTTTCAGCAAGAGGGCAATTGTGGTGCTGAATGGAGAAAAAGATAGTGGAGTAACACAGGATACTTCGAAGGATGGACTGCTTCCGGCATATGGAGAATACGATTCCTGGAAAGCCATCTGGAAGGGGCTCCCGGAATATATTCCGGGATCTGCCACGATAAAAAAGGATGGAAAGGATGTCACTGTCTATCACGTCAGAGAAAATCATGGCGGATACTATCAGGAGGAAGAGAAAAATACAGCAGAAGGCAAAGAAAGAAACGGTGAAACGGAAAAGACGGCGTTTTGCTTTGTTAATACGCCTACAGAGATTCAGGCATCCAAAACTGCAGATCTTGGTGAAACAAAGAAGTTTAACCTGAATGACCGTATCTTCGGGTTTACACTTACGAATAATGGAAAAGTTCAGGGAACTTATCACGCAGTGATTGCTACGGAAACGGAGAAAGAAAATGGAACAGCAGTAGTAACAAAAGAGCAGAAAGATATTACTGTTGGCAGGGAATTTTACCTCAAAAACAACCAGACCATAACCATCTATGGACTGCCAATCTACAGGAATAACGATGGAAAAAACAAGATCACATATTATATAGAAGAAACAGATTCTTCAGGAAAGAAAAAAGAAGATGGAAAGGATTCAGGATATGTACCGGGATTCCGTACCGAAATTGAAGCAGAAAATACAAACCTTTCTAACTCCGTCAGTGGAAAAAGTGGCGGAGCACAATTTGCAGATACAAAAGAAACACATCCGTCATTTGCATTCAGAAATATTCTGGAAGGCAGCATTGAAATCATCAAAACAGACGGTACCGGCAAAGCACTTCAAAATGTAGAATTTTTGCTGCAGTACAGAAAAGATGATGGAAAAACAGACGAAGACAGTGAAGCGGAATACCGGAATCTGGATGCAACTGTGTGCAGTAACAGAAATCTGGTGCGAAACAACGGTATTGTAAAAACAGATAAAAATGGCCGAATTACATTCCGGGGTCTGAAACTGGGTTACAAATATCGCCTGACCGAGATCAGGCCACTTGCAGGAACCCAGGGACTTGAAAATCCGATTACGGATATAGAACTTCCAATGCTTCTGGAAACGAAATCTGGAAACGAAATCAAACCAGTAGCAGAAACTCAGGGCAGGTTTGTCTATGTAAAACTGAAATATAAGATTTCAAATAATACATTCACAATGCCGATGACCAGCGGAAACGGTTTCTTCTGGCCAGGTATTCTGGGACTTATTGCTACAGGTATCGGAGGTGCGTTCTGGATCAGCAGTGGAAGCAGAAATAGAAACAGCAAAAAGAAGGGAGAGTATGCAGAATGAAAAAAGGAATTCTGAAATTTTTGGCTGGTACGGCGGCCATCGCTACGTTGATAGGAGGAGCACCGCTTTCTGTGCAGGCAGCAGCGACAGATACACCAAAGGCGACGCTAGTGACAGATAAATATTATAAAACATTGCTTGGAGAGGAGGATGAAGAATCGGAAGCTCCATCTCTGACACTTAAAAAATACAAAAATGGAAGTGAAAGTAAGGACCCTATTGATGGAGTAGAGTTCAGATATGCAAAAGTCGGTGATCTCTATCAGATCGTAGATGGAAATAAAATTTCCATGGCGTATGGTGTGGAAGCTGCGTTTGCAGCTGCGTTTAAAATCACTGCAGCAGCGGATTATCACATAACTGAAAATGGCGATATGTACTATTACAAAGATATTAACGAAATTAATACACAATATTTGCAGAGTATTAATTTACAGACAGAGACTTCATTGAAAGAATATATAGGAGGAACTGCTTTTACTTCTGTAACAACAGGCAGTGATGGAAATGCCAGTGGCACAGCTAAGATCGAAAATGCGGACTATGGTCTGTATGCTGTAGTAGAGTGGAGCTCTGCAAATGCGAGTATTAATGGAGAAAAGGTATCCCTGACGAATATTCAGAGTCCTTTCCTCATTGCACTGCCTACGTATGTCACTACAAATGAGGGAGAAGCTTACTGGGAAAAAAATGTAACAGCAGAGGTCAAAAACAGCACCGACGAACCGGAAACAGAAAAGAAGATTGTGACAGCAAACGAAGATAAGACAGATGGAAGTGAAAGTGTAGACGATACAGACATTACTTCCATTGGAGACACTGTTCATTTCCGTCTGAAAGGAACAGTTCCGAATATTCCAACCGTAGCCAATGGAAATAAGGAACAGTTCAAAAAATATATTCTTGTGGATAACCTGAGCAAAGGTCTGACACTGGAAACAGAGGAAGATGGAATTCAGTTAAAAGATGTAATTGTACGTACAACAAATAATAATTATACACTGGAGAACACTGATGAGGTACAGTATTATACTACAAAAGTAGAAAATTATACCGGAACAGAACCGGAATATGCAGGTGGCAAAACAATTACTGTTACCCTGACAGAAAAAGGACTTGAAAGGATCAGTAACTGGGCAGCAGCTAATGCAGAAGAAACAACAAAGGAAATCTATTTCTATTACACGGCAGTAGTAAATGAAAATGCAAAGATCGGACAAGATACTCAGATCAGCGGACCGGCAGGAAACCCGAATGAAGTAAAACTCCAGTATAAGATCGGCAGCAGTGCAGACATGGAAACGGATTGGGATAAAGTTACAGAGTATACATTTGGAATCAAAGCAGATAAACAACTGGCAGGAAGTGCAGCAGCGGTAACAGATTCCAATAAAAACGCGATCACGTTCGTTCTTTATTCCACAAAGGACGGAAAGGCAGAAACAACAGGCAGAACCTATTATGAGATGAAAAAAGTAAGTGATGGTGTTTACCATGTAACTTCCAAAACAGAAACCAGTGCAGAAAACAATACAAAAATACATCCGGCAGCAGGCGGTGCACTGAATATCAAAGGTCTTGAAGAAGGAACATATTTCCTTGAAGAGCTTAGTACCGTTTCAGGCTATAATCTCCTCAAGGCACCGGTTAAGATTAAGATTACAGCAAAAACAGGAAACAATACCTATGTATTGGATGGAAAAGAAGAGAATAACAATCAGTATATTGGAACAATCAGCCAGGATGGCAACACAGACGGTATCTTCAAAGTAACGATCAACAATATCAAAGGCTTCGAACTTCCATCTACCGGCGGCAGCGGTATCTAAAACCGTGCAAAATAAATGAAGACTAGGAAAAAACGCCCGCTTTTGGTTCCAGGATTTCTGATCGGAACAGGGATACTTCTGATGGCATATCCTTTTGTCAGCAATTCTCTTTATGAGCACAGGCAGGAGGAAGTCATCTACGAATATCAGAAAGAAACCGATAAAATGGATACAACACAGATCCATCAAATGCTGAAAGAAGCAGAAGAATATAATGTAAAACTGAAAAACAGAGAAGCCGTTCTGACAGATCCTTTTGACCCGGATCTTGCTGTGGATGGAACAGAAGAAAAGCAGTATGAACATCTTCTGGATCTGGAAAGTGACGGGATCATGGGGTATATAGAGATCCCGGAGATCAATGTATTTTTGCCCGTGTACCACGGCACTTCACAGGAGGTGCTGCGAAAGGGTGTTGGGCATCTTGAGAACACTTCTCTGCCTGTAGGGGGAAAGGATACGCACTGTGTCCTTTCTGCCCATACAGGACTTTCTGACAAGAAACTGTTTACAGATCTGGTTCTTCTGAAAAAAGGAGATCTTTTTTATATACAGGTTCTGGACCGGCATATTGCCTATGAGGTGGATCAGATTCGGGTCGTCAGGCCTGAGGATACGTCACTTCTTCGGATCATTCCGGAAAAAGATCTGGTAACGCTGGTAACCTGTACACCCTATGGCATCAACAGCCATCGGCTTCTGGTAAGAGGACATCGTGTCACAGAACAGAAGAATCCGCAGAAAGCAGCCAGGAAAAAGCAGACGGCAAGTCCGTGGATGCGGCAGTATGTGCTTTCGATCCTGATCGGCATGGCATTTCTGATGGTCTTTCTGACAGGGCTGTTTCTGTACAGAAGGAGGAAGATGTGAAAAGACAGAGACTGATTTTTTTCCTGTTTCTTCTGGTGGGGATGGGATTTTTGAACTATCCGTTTGTCAGTCAGTGGGTAAATCAGAGAAACCAGAGCAAAGTCATCTATGAATATGAAAAAAAGGCAGAGAAACTGTCGGACACCGGGAAACAAAAACTTCTGGGCGAAGCCAGAAACTATAATTCAAAACTTCGCGCAGGCAGAGTACTTCCGGGTGACAGTTTTGGAGGTGGCGCAGAAGAAACTTCTGCATACAGAGAATATCAGAAACTTCTGGATGTCTCCGGAGACGGGATCCTGTGTTATCTGGAAATTCCGTCGATCGAGGTCTTTCTGCCGGTTTTTCATGGAACTTCGGAGCATGTTCTGGAACAGGGGGCGGGACATCTGTTTGGTTCTTCACTTCCTGTCGGGGGAGCGGGGACACATGCTGTGATCGCGGCACATACAGGAATCGCGACCAGGATGTTTTTTACAGATCTGGATCAGATGAAGACGGGAGCTCTTTTTTTCCTGAATGTTCTGGGAGAAAAGCTGGCGTATCAGGTGGACCAGATCGTTACCGTGACACCGGACCGCACAGATCTTCTGCGGATCGAAGAGGGAAAGGATCAGGTGACACTGGTGACCTGTACTCCCTATGGGATCAACTCACACAGGCTTCTTGTAAGAGGAAAGAGGATTCCATACCGGGAAGCACAGAAACGTGCAGAACAGGCAAAAGAATCCGGATTTCTGATCTGGGGCAAAAGAGTTTTTGTACTTTCCATACTGTTTCTGGGAGCAGCAGGATTCTGGCTCCTTAAGCCATCAAAAAGGAAGGAGGAAAAAGGTTGAAAAGAAAAAATAAAAAGACAGCAGGCGTTTTTCTCCTTGCTGTGATCCTGATATTTGTAGTTCTTCCGGCTGTTTCTGTGGATGCGGCAGAGAGAAAGGGAAGCATCACGGTTCAGCTGAATGAGATCGGGACAGATCGGGAAGGCACTGCACTGGAATGTTTTTATGTGGCAGAGCAGAAGGAGAATGGCTGGCATCTGACAGAGGCGTTTGAAGGCTGTAAGGTAACTCCCTGGAATCTGTCAAGATCCACAGATTACAAAGAAGCGGCAGAAAAACTTTCTTCCTGGGTGACGGCGAAGAAACTTTCGGCAGAAACAAGGATGACAGACGCAGATGGAAAACTTGTTTTTGAAGATCTCAATGAAGGAATTTACCTCATCCGCCAGAAGAACGGGCAAAAAACCTACGGGGTGATTGCGCCGTTTCTTGTCTGTGTCCCAATGGAAGAAAATGGGGAGATCCTCTACGACATCCACACAAAGACAAAGGGAGAAGAGATCCAAAAGATCACTCCCACACCGGTGATATCTGTTACACCATCGCCATCTGTAACATCCACAGCAGCATCGTCTTCTTCCGGAAATAATCCTTCTGTAAAAAGCAGCTCTTCAAGTGTGAAAACTGTAAAAACAGGAGATGACACGGCACTCTGGGTATTCTGGGCACTTTTGATCCTGGCAGCAGGTGGGACCGTCGGCATTCTGTATTACAGAAAAAAACATTGAGTGGAAAATAAAGTACATTAAGTATAAGATAAAATACATTTCCTCCTGAATGCTAACTTGTTCTTGGAATTGGATTGTGATATAATAAGGACACCTGAGGTTGCTGGAGTGAACAGTAACCGCTTAAGTTCATGCAGAGCACTGTCTCTGCGTGGACGACGACAACGCGCGATTTTAGGAGGCAATATCATGGGGAATAAGAAATATGTAGCCTATGTGGGAACATATACCCACGGCAACAGTAAAGGTATTCAGGTTTACGATGTAGATGTTGAGAAAGGTACTCTGAAAGAACGGAGCGAAGTACAGGTCAGCAATGCATCTCATACGGCAATTTCCAAGAATGGCAAGTTTTTGTATTCCATCGAGGACGAAGGTGTGGCAGTGTTCAAACGTGACGAGAACGGTGACCTGACCCGCATTAACAGAGTCAGCATCGACGGAATGAGAGGATGTTTCCTGGCAACAGACGTGGACGGCAAATATCTGTATGTGGCAGGATACCATGACGGCAAGGTGACGGTTGTACATACACGCCGCGACGGAAGTCTCGGACGTATCATGGATGGTGTTTATCACAAGGGACTTGGAAGCGTTGCAGAGCGTAACTTCCGTCCACATGTAAACTGTGTACGTCCTACACCGGACAACAAATACCTGTGTGCAGTTGACAACGGCATCGATCAGGTCAAGATCTACCGCATCAACAAGAGACAGCATAAGCTGGAACTGGTCGACATCCTCCGCTGCCCGAGAGAGAGCGGTCCTAGGATCATCCGTTTCAGTGCAGACGGCAGATTTGCATATATCCTGTTTGAGCTGAGTAATGAGATCAAGGTTTACAGCTATGACGGAAGCGGCAGTACTCCTGAGTTTGAACTGCTCCAGAGTGTCAGCACACTCAGAAAGCCGAATGACGAGGATGCGATCCACAATGCGGCATCCGGACTTGCACTTGCACCGGACGGCAGGCATCTGTTCTGTACAACTGCCGGAGAGAATTCGGTTTCCATGTATGAGATTGACCATGAGACCGGACTTCTTGAGAAGAAGTTCAATCTTCCGATCAGTGGCGATTATCCGAAGGATCTGGTAATCTTCCCAGATAATAAGCACATCGCACTTGCGAACCATGCAAGCAACTCTATCACTACGTTTACTGTAGACTATGACAAGAATATTATCGTTATGAATGATAAACCCCATCATATTGAGACACCAAACTGCATCCATATCTGGCCGGTACCGGATGAGGTAGCAGGAGATGTACATATCGACGAAGACGAAGAAATAATGTAAAGGAAATGTCGCAGTAATGATTTTTTAAATCATTACTGCGACATTTTTGTTGCTTGAAAAATATCAGATATTTATTCTTTTTTATATGTATTTGTGATTTTAGAGACTAGCCAATATATGTGTTTGAAACATCTGGTAAATCCAAAAACTTCCCACACCGATATGGTATGGGAAGTTTTTGAATATTATTTCTGGTAAAATTCCTGAATACGATCCATCTGGGATGTCATATTGGAAAAAAGTGCATCCACGATCGCCAGGGCGCACATGGACTCTACAACAACAACGGCTCTCGGCACGATAACAGGATCATGGCGGCCATGGATCTCAAGAGAAGTTTCCTCTCCGCTGTCTGTGACCGTGTTCTGTGGCTGGCTGATGGACGGGGTTGGTTTGATCGCAGCGCGGAGGATGATCTCGCTTCCGTCACTCATTCCACCCATAATGCCGCCGGCGTGATTGGAATTCTTGGTGATCTGTCCGTTTTCCATATGGAAACCATCGTTGTCCTCGGAGCCTTTCATCGCAGAAACCTGGATTCCATCGCCAATCTCCACCGCTTTGACAGCACCGATCGACATGACTGCCTCGGCAAGAACGGCGTCCAGTTTTTCAAAGACCGGATTTCCGAGACCGGCAGGAACGTTTTTGATTCGGCATTCGATGATACCGCCTGCGCTGTCCTGATTCTTCATGCATTCTTCTAGATAAGCCCCTGCTGCCTCGGCTGCCTTGGCGTCCGGCATATAGAAAGCGTTTTTGCTGATCTCTTCTGCATCAAAACTTTCGATCTTTACAGGTCCAATAGATTTGGTGTAGGTGTAGAAAGAGATCTCGAGAGTTTCAAGAATCTTTGCTGCGATCGCCCCTGCTGCCACACGACCGATCGTCTCACGTCCTGAAGAACGGCCGCCTCCGCGGTAATCACGGAAACCATATTTGGCATCAAACGTAAAATCGGCATGTCCCGGACGATAGGTGTAAGCGATGTTGCCGTAATCCCTGGAACGCTGGTCTGTGTTTCTGACTATGAGTGAGATCGGAGTTCCGGTTGTTTTTCCCTCAAAGACACCAGAGAGGATCTCTACAAGATCGCCTTCCTTACGTGCGGTGGTGTAGCGGCTCTGACCAGGCTTACGGCGGTCAAGGAATTTCTGGATATCTTCTTCGTTGAGAGAAAGACCGGCAGGGCAGCCGTCTACGACAGCTCCGAGAGCCTTGCCATGGGATTCTCCCCAGGTGGTAACGGTAAAATGATTCCCAAAACTTGATTTATTCATAAATATATGATTCCTTCCTGAAATATACTGTCCGATATGGTGAAAACCATGCAGACAACCATATTTTAACACGTTAACCCGTGAAAAACAACAGGATAGACAAGGTTTCCGGTGCTTCTATTAAAATTGTGTAAATCCAAAACGGTTGGAATTGACAAAGAACAACACACAACTTATAATGAAAATTGTGTTTGACCTATGGGTTAACAAAAGTTGCTGTGAATGAAATGAGCAGTAACAGACAAATAAGAGTGGAAGGGGAGTGGAATCGTGGTTAGAATGTTTCGAACATCAGATGGAGCGATTCATGAGATTCAGGAACCGCAGGACGGCTGCTGGGTTGCACTGACAAATCCGACAGCGACAGAGATTTTTGAAATTTCAGAACAGTTCCAGATTGAGGTCGACGACCTGCGAGCTCCTTTGGATGAGGAAGAGCGTTCCCGTAT
>QWCY01003725.1_pt1 | contig 16972 bp, 17 predicted proteins | sample 1972631 | NCBI WGS metagenome assembly QWCY01 (sample SAMN09866696, study PRJNA288562) | Human gut metagenome isolate pre1_stool, whole genome shotgun sequencing... | isolation source: gut | host: Homo sapiens | place: USA: California
CTCCCGCAGCTCAGCGCGGTCAGCGGCCTGCCGGGGCAGCTCCGCAAGCGACAGGCGGTAGTCGCCCAAAGCGGTGTTGAGCGCTTCCTGAAGCATATCAGCCAGCATATCCAGCAGCATATCCTCGCGGATGGTCACGCCGGGGTAGGCATCCTTGCTGATTCGGCTCTGGCTCAGACAATGGTATCGGTGTATCCACCCGCTTGTTTCCCTGTGTGGGTCAGCGCTGTTTCCTTTACCGGCTATATTGCCGTTATCTGGTTTTCTAATTCCTGCGAGACCAGAAAGCGAAATTCCGTCACCTGGCGATAGGCGTTCTCCTTCCGCAGAACCGGGGAAGGAAACCAGGTGCACTTGGCGGAATTGGGGAAAAACTGCGTCTCAAAGCACAGTCCGAACTGCCGGTCATACACGGCACCGCCTTTTCCGGTACGGGGTGTGGTCTTGTTGGCAGTAAAAAAGTGCAAGCCCGGCATGGTGGTATATACCTCCATTTTCCTGCCAGAGCCGGAATCATACATAGAGGCTGCCAATTCAAGGGCTCCCCGCTCCCGTTTCCGCAACACATAGGTATGGTTAAATCCGCCGGCCTGCCGAAGCTGTGCAAAGTCGGAGTGGATCGCCCTGCCCACCGGGGAAAAGGTACGGAAATCCATCGGCGTACCCTCCACCGGTGCGATTGCGCCGTCTGCCATGGGGATTGCGCCGTTGGTGCAGTAATAATCCGCCTCAATCTTGACCAACTGCGCCAGAGCACTGCCAGCGCCATGACCGGCCAGGTTAAAATAGCTGTGATTGGTCAGGCTGCACAGGGTGTCCTTGTCGGTAACCGCCCGATAATCCAGAATGAGACGGTTATCCCTGGAAAAGCGACAAATAAGACTGACCGCCAGCGTGCCGGGAAAGCCCTCCTCCCCGTCCTGACTGACATAGCTGAACAAAAGGGCGTCCTCCCCGACCGGACTGCCGGACCAAAGTTTTGTATCAAAACCACAGAAGCCACCGTGGAGGGTGTTCTCCCCCTCATTCCGGCTCAGCTGCCAGCGCTTCCCGTTGAGGGTAAAGGCTCCGCCCTCCAGCCGCGCGGCCACCCGGCCGCACACGGCGCCAGCGTTCCCCTCCCAGCGACAGTAATCCGACACATCCTCGTAACCCCACACCACATCTCCCAGCACTCCCTTCCGGTCCGGGACAGTCAGGGCCACCAGCCGTGCTCCGTAGTCGCAGAAGCTGGCGCTGGCCCCGCTTTCGTGGGTGATGGTAAACAGATGCGCCCTGCGGCCATCCGGCAAAGAGCCAAAGGGCTTTCTGGTTATACTCATCATAGTCCTCCCTTCAAAAAAAGGAGCGCGCAAAAGGCTAAGTGTTCCCTTGCGCGCTTCCTTTCCGGTTGTCTCCTACACGGTATATCCCAGGCGTGTGACTGCTATCTCTGTGTCCCCAAGTACTTCTGCCGTAGTCAGCTTGCCGTTGCAGTATTCCAGCATACGCTCATACAGCAGTTCTCCAGCTTTGCCCAGGTCCATGCCTTCCGTCATTACAGCGGAGATATCCACGTCAATGTTATCTCCATAGTTGTCCACTGTACGGGCGTTCCCTGTCACCTTAATGGTGGGCGTGATGGGGTTTCCAATGGGATTGCCTTTCCCTGTGGAAAAAATAATAATCTGGCAGCCAATACTGGTCAGCGAGGTGGTGTTTTCCACACCGCCGGGGGAGGCGTCCAAAAGCGTCAAGCCCCTGTGAGCAACCGTCCCATTATACGTAATCAAATCCTGAATAGGCCTTGTTCCGCCTTTTTCCACGGCGCCCAGAGCCTTCTCCTCAATGGTGGATAGTCCGCCTTTGATGTTATCCGGAGCCGGATTTGTACCCTTAATATCTACGCCAATACTGATAATATAATCTTCATACCATTTGATGGCATCCACAATGCGCTGTCCAAGCTCAGGCGTTACCGCGCGGGCACGGAGCGCCTCCTCCGCACCCATCCATTCCGTGGTCTCGGACAAAACGACCCGTCCGCCCTCATCCACCACTTTGTCGGCCACCATACCGGTCGCAGGGTTGCTGATAAGGCCTGAGACGGAATCGGAACCACCACATTCCACCCCCAGCATCAGTTCACTAACAGGCACCTCTACCCGCTTTTGCTCCGAAGCCTTGATCACAAATTCCTTCGCGTACCGAACGGCGCAGCAGGTAGTGTTAATCGTCCCTCCGCATTCGTCACAGGAGCAGACCACAACTTCCTTTCCGGATCTGCGTATGACATCTGCAATCCGTCCGGCAATGACCGGTTCCATTGACACTACCACTGCGGCAAAGACATTGGGATTAGCACCCAGCCCACCCAGGGTTGCGATGTGCTGCTCCAAGTCTGCTCCCACCTCGCCCCGGCCAAAGCAGGGGCAAACTTCCACCGTTCCTGTTACGCAGGCGGCCACACGCCGTGCAATGAAATTACTGTTGTCCATGGCACTGATTACCGCCACATGATTGCGGATCCCAAATTTGCCGTTGGCACGTGCATATGCAAAAAATGTATTCATTTTTCGGCATCCCCTCTGCAACTGACAATATTATGAATGTGCATCCATCCACCCTGCGGCGTGTCACGGATACACCTGCCAATCGAGTAGCCGTACTTGTATACGATATCCCCCGTATGGAAATCACACAGCGCCACCTTGTGCCCGTAAGGCACAGGCTCTGTGACTGTTACGTGAAGCCCTTCAAAATCCAGCTTGTCGCCCGGCTGCGCATCAAACAGCACAACGGCCACATTATCGCTGTCATTCAGCCGAAAATATCTGTTCATATCAAGAATACCCTTCCTTTTTCAGATTTTCGCGCAATCCACCGCGGGCTGTTTCATCTTGGGGCGGAGAAGCTCGCCCCCATCCACCAGAACCGTGCTGCCCGTCATAAACCGATAGGCATCGCTCACCATGCAGGCTACTACATCTCCAATGTCCTCAGGATTTCCAATCCTGCCCAGCGGAATGCCGCGTTCTTTTTCCCTGCGGAACTGTTCCTGACTAAAAATATGTTGATTCAGCGCGCTATGAATACACCCGGGCGCACAACTGTTGACCCGCACACCATACTCCGCCATGGTTACTGCCAGGCTGCGCATCACGCTCTCCATGGCGCACTTAATGGCGGAATAGAGGGCCTGATTGGCCAACGGGCTCAATGCATTGACCGAGGTAATAATGACGATATTTCCTTCACGCTGCTTTTTCATCACCTCCGCCGCCTGATTCAGTCCATAAATTGTGCCGATAAAGTCCGTACCCAGCAGAAGGCCCATCTCCTTTTCGGTCACGTCGGGAAGTTCACCCCGGACATTGATTCCGGCATTCGCCACAAAAATGTCCAAGTGCTTGTGTTCTGCCAAAAACGTCTGGAAAAAGCGCTCCTGTTCTTCCTGCTTTGTTATGTCCACCGCATAGCCCTGGCAGCTTCCACCGTTGTCGCGAATTCGCGCACAGGTCTGCTCAATCCCTTGCTGCGACCTCCCCAGCACCGCTACATGGGCGCCAAGGTTTGCCAATGACTCCGCAATCGCCTGTCCAATTCCGGAACTAGACCCCGTTACCACCGCCGTCTTCCCGTCCAGTCCAAAGATTTTCTTCATATATGCTTCATTCATCTTATGTCCGCACCTTTCTGTTCCCCATGCAGGCTATTGGCAAACTGCAATCATTCTGGTAAAAGCTCCGGAGCCCTGCTGAATTTTTAATGGCAGGCAGACTGTCTGAAAACGGGTGCAGGGTACCGCATCCAGGTTCATGACACATTCAATGATAAGAATCCCGTGCTGGTTCAGCAGTACCACATGGGCTGGCTTGTCCTTTTCTCGAGGATCGTCCACTGTGAAAGAGTCCGTGCCTACCATTTTGACTTGCTTTTCCGCCAGGTACTCTGCCGCCTCTTTCGTCAGATAAGGTGCATAGTTGTATGCCTCATCATAGTAATATTGATGACATCCGGTATTCAGCAAAACTAAATCTCCAGCTTGTATTGTGCCATCCCGCTCCTCCGCAGCGCGCAGGTCGTCCGCAGTAATTGCTTCAAACGCCCCCCGGCGGATATGCAGCATCTGTGTGGGCACCAGGAAAAACTCGCTCACATCATACTCATCAATATTTTTTCCGTGCGCGGAGAAATGGGCCGGGGCATCAATATGGGTGGCAACATGAGTTGTAATGGTATACTCCTCCATCTTATTGGTAAAGCCCTGTGCCTTTTCCTGTTCCTCCGACGGTTCGAGGATATAGCGCAGCAGCACGGGCGGCGCCGACTTTGGCTTTGGCATACCCGGAGATATCACGGTGGATAGATCAATTAATTTCACTTTATTCACCTACTTTCAGGCATTTCGTTTCTACACAGTACACAGAGCAGCTCAGAGATCTCTCTCAGCTCATCTATATGCATGCATACATCATACACTCGCTGTGCCTGTGTCTTAGAAAATGTCCAGGCGCAGCAGTTCAGGAACTTATTTTTCAAAAATTTTTCGTCCCAGCATTGAGCCCGTTCTTCCTTCCTGGGCCAGGACACAGCCTCAAATCTCTGCCCAGAGTCCTGCACCACAATGATGCGGGAATACCCGAAGCCCTCCTCTCCCCGCTGTCTGGGGTCCACATCATATCGAATCCGGTCTCGGCAGCGCAGCAGCGCCGTATTATGCAGCATTTTTTCGCTAAAGCTGGCCTCATCTATATTCCCCTGGAGCAGAGCGGCCGCAACACAGTAAGGGATGCAAAACCGCGCTCTATATGGAGTATCAGGCCAAAATACCGGCAGTGACATAAAGTGGTTTTCTGAGGTCAGGCAAGTAACCTGCTCTATTCTGTCATAGGAGAAGCCCGGCATCTCGGTAATATTCAGCGCTGCCTCTATGGCCTGGTAATTGGAGAAACAGCAGGGGTATTTTTTAATCAGCAGACCAGGCTCCAGAAACGCCCACGTCTGCCCCAAGCTGCCGGCAAGTATCTCCAGCTGCTCACGGGACCCGCCATAGCATGTCAGGAAGCTGCCGGATAACAAATCCTTTCCTGTATAAAACCCGGCAGCGGCAAATTGTGCGGCACGCAATCCAGCAGCGGCGGCATTTCCCACATGCAGCGCGTTGGCCAGCGTTCCAAAATTTGCCCGCAGGCCGCAAGCAAACGTGCAGGCTATGGAAAGCGCCCGTTCCAGCCCATCCTGCGGCAGATGCAGGAGTTTGCCGGCCGCCGCTGCTGCTCCGACAACCCCTGCCACCGAAGTGGTGTGGAAGCCCATTTTATGAGCATTGGGCAGAAGCGCCTGGTTTACCAGCGCCATTACTTCCAGACCTGCCACATAACTCTCCATTACAGAACTGGCAGAGGCATTTCGGCTAAAGCCCAGGCCAAGTACCACCGGAACCAGGACCGCGCTGGGATGGCCCGGCCGCCCAAAAAACAAGTCATTGTACTCCTCAGAATGGGCAGCGCAGGCGTTGAGCAGCACGCTGTCGTACAAGTTGACCTGCTCCAGCCCCTGCCCCGCCAGATAGTGGCGGGAAGCATGGTTTTGATCGATGACAGCTTCCGCCGCCCGGAACTGGACGCTTTTTCCGCCGGAAATGATGCAGGCCATGGTATCCGTAAAACAGCGGCGTGCACAGCCTTTTACAGCTTCGGGAATATCCTGCCATTGAAGTGCCGATACAAACCGGCAGATAGCTTCCTCCGCCGTACCCATAGACTAATACAGGCCCAGCAGCCGCGGCAGCGTCAGCGTCAGAGCCGGAATATAGGAAATCATCAGGATAACGGCTATCTGCACCACACAGAACGGTATAATCGCCTTCATACATCGTTCCAGCGGTGCCTTTGCAATACCAGCAGCCAGGAAAATCGTGGGACCAAAGGGGGGTGTGCAGATGCCGCAGACCACATTGACCACGAAAATCAAGGCAAACTGCAGCGGATCTACCCCAAAGGAGATGGCCAGAGGTGCAAAGATGGGGGCAAAAATGAGGACGTTTGCGGTACATTCCATAAAGCACCCCAAGAACAGCAGCACCACATTGAGCAGCAGCAAAATGACGATCTTGCTGCTGGTAAAGCTGGTAAACGCCTCGCTTATCATGGTGGGCAGCTGTGCCATGGCAATCAGGTAGCTTAGGGGCTTGGCCGCTGCATTGAGGAGCAGAATAGCCCCTGCGGTCTCCATGGCTACAATAACACTCTCCCCAAACACTTTAAGGTTCAGCCGTCTGTAATACAGCGCGCCAGTAATAAGCACCCAGATATTTGCAATACACGCCGCCTCCGTGGCCGAGCAGAAGCCGGAGAAAATGGCCACTACAATGATAACCGGTGTGAGAACCGCAGGAAGGGTACGTACTGCAATAGCGGACGCCTCTTTTGCCGTATATCGCTTGGTTTCTCTCGGATAATTGCGCTTTCTGCTGAAATAATAAACCAACGCCATTTCGCCCAACCCGATCAAAACGCCTGGTACAATACCGGCGGCAAACATTGCGCCCGTAGGAACGTTTGACATGAGCGAACCATAGACAATCATTGTAATGCTGGGAGGGATAATTGGTCCGATAATGGAGGAAGCGGCTGTTACCGCCACAGAAAACTCCTTGTCATACCCCTCTTTTTCCATGGCCGGCAAAAGCATACCGCCGATAGCGGCAGTATCGGCAACCGCAGAGCCGGACATTGTGGCAAAAAACACCGAGGCCACAATGTTGATCTGTGCCAGCGACCCCCGCATCCGGCCTACCAGCAGTTTGGCCAGGAGGATAATGTCATCCACCAGGCCCAGCCTGGTCATCAGTTCCCCTGCAAGCATAAACAGCGGGACCGCCAGCAGAGCAAAGCTGTTTACGCCCTGGTAGTACTGCTGAAAAATCAGCTCAAGCCCAATTTGCCCCCAGATTCCAGTGGTCAGGATCGCAGCCATGCCCACACCCAAAGCAATGGGCATACCGGAAAACATCAGCGCAAACAGCAGCAGGAACAAATAAACGCCCATATTCATGCTACTACTTTGCCTCCTTTCCTTCCCGGCCGGTCAATCTGAGGATGTCGTGGCAAACCTGGCTGATCATGTGAATCACCATAAACACGCCGCCCAGCAGCACACCAGCAGCCGGCCAAATTAACTGGATGGGGACCGTTGTCCCCACAGAGTTCAGGTAATAGGGAATCAGGTCAATGCCAATCCGGGTAAACAGCACCAAAAACACCAGAGACAGCAAGTGGCCCACAATTTCCGCCACAGTATACGCCTTTCCTTTGAACAGGTTGATGATAAACTCAAATCGGACCAGGTTTTTGTTATGCAGTGCCACACTTCCGCCGATAAATGTGCACCAGATCAGCAGATAGCGGCTTACCTCCTCCGGCCACACAAAAGCCTGCGGCAGCAGCGCCCGGGAAAAAACGCCGATAGCCATGCTCAGCAGAATACCCGTGCCGCCTACCAAAACAATGACCTTTCCCATCTTAGCGCACAAAGTGCTGATCCAGTCAATCCACACCGTTATCCTTGTCATATAATCGCTCCTTTGGAAAGGGTGCCGCTTGTTTAGGCAAAGCTCTGCACGTATTCAATAAAATCATAAGAGATGGACTTGCCCTCACCGACAAACTCGCCCCAAATGGCCTCGGACGCCTCGGTCCAAAGCGCCATCTCCTCGTCAGTCAGCTCCACGATGGTAACTCCCTGCTCTTTCAGCTTTTCATAGGACTCCGCGTTAGCCTCAACAAAAGCCTTGTCCTTCCACACTTCGCATTCGAGTGCACATTCCTGTACAATCTGGAACAGCTCACTGTCCAGACCACCCAGCTTTTCAATAGCCTTCGGCCCAATAAATTTGGCAGAAACCACCCAGGACTGATTAATGGGAGTAATATAGTTCAAAATTTCACCAAAGCTATTAATTTCCAGAGTCTGCACCTGATTATAGGTTGTCTCAACAAGATTCTGCTGCAGTGCGGTATAGACTTCGCCCCAGTCCAGAGAGGTAGAGGACGCTCCCCAGTTGTTAAACAGCGCCAGCTCAATTTCCGAACCGGTAGAACGAACCTTTACACCATTCATATCAGCCGGGACACGGATTTCTTTCTTGGTGGAACCAATTGCACGGGGTTCCCCTGCATCCACATCGAACATCAGCGCAATCCCTCCGGTATCCTCCAGGATCTGCGCATTTACCTCATCCCGGTATTCACTGGTGAACAGTTTACGTACCTGCTCCACAGAACTAAGCACACCGGGCAGGTCTACCCATTCAAGAGCATCGGAAAACTGCACAAAATTTCCGTTGGAACACTTAGCAATATCAACCGTGCCCGCAATGGCAGCCTCGGTAATCGCCTTATCGCCGCCCAACTGGCTGGCCGGATAATACTCCACAACCACACGGCCATCCGTGCGCTCCTCCACCAGATCACAGAACATCTGACCGCCCTGACCAGCCACAGAATCTGCACTGTCTGTATCAGCAAAACGGAGGACAATAGGCTCGTCCGAGGCTGGCTGCCCGGACTCTCCGGCGGGTTGCTGATTTTGACCAGAAGTATTTCCGCATGCAGCCAATCCAAGGGTCATTGCAAGAGCAAGGGTAATAGCAGTCAGTCTCTTTTTCATGTCTCGTTTCCTCCTTAAAATACAAATATCCGCTTTTTCTGCTATATATGGCTAGTTTATGCTTACCAATGTTATTCTACATCATTTTTGCACAGTTTCAAGCGGTCCAAGCGCTTGCTTGCGCGGTTATTTTTGTGCAATTTTGTATATTTTTCCTCTAGCGGTTTCCCAGGTTGACTTTTTTGTAAAAATATTATACTTTATAGTTACTGCAATTTATCATTTTTGCTGCAATCCGTAATGGGAGTGTTTTATATGAGAATGAATCTGCATATCCTGCACGATGCTCTCTCTGAATATAACCCTCTTATTCTAGCCTCTGACAGCCCGGAACTGAATCTCGAGGGAATTCGCTATCTACCCAGCCAGGAGGAACGCTGGAGCACGGAGTATATGTATGCCGTTACCACGCAGGAGCTTATCTCCGCTTACTACCAGACAGATAAACGTTCGCTGACCTTTTTGTGTCAGGGCAATGTAGATCCATCATTTTTGACGGACAAAGGCTGGTCCGCAATTGTTATTTTGGAAAGCTCCAATTACAACGAGGTATTTGACATTGTTCAAAACACATTCAAAGCCTACCGCAAGTGGGAGGAAAAGCTATCGGAAGCAGCTCTGTCCGGCTGCTCCTTTAAAGCCTTCTTGGACATCGCTTCCGCAGTCTTCCACGTACCAATTGTACTTATCAACTGTATCGGACGGTTTGTATTTTCCGCTGGGGATCTCTCTTCTAATTCCCTGGATAACGTGTGGGATTCCTTGCGGTATAAGGGGATATTCCCCCATGACATGTTGAACCCGGAAGAACGACGTTTTCTGAATTCAAATCTGAACAACCGCCATGATCCGTTTACACTTTGGGTATCCGGCCGACAGCAGGAAAACATTGATGTAATTGTGCCTCTTTACAACAAAAGCACCTTGCTTTGCACCATGGTCTTTATAGGGTACAACACCTTCTCCAAGGGACAGCTCTCTCTGATGTACTATCTTCAGCAGCGTATTGAATCGATTTTTGACAAGTTTTCAGACTTCGAATCCCTTGACGCCGCAAGTGCCCATGGTATCATTGATATTAGCAGCGAGTCAGAGGATCCAACTGAGACTATTATGGGGCTGCTGCCGGAACGTTGGAACGGGAAAAAGCAGTTCTCTCTTTTGGTAATTCCCTTTGAACGAGAACGCTATTCCAAAGTGTTTTTAAACGATTTACTTTCCCCTCTCTATGCAATCCTTACGGCTCCGGCTGCATTTATTCATAATAACGAGCTTATTTTTGTAGAGCCGGACGCGCTGGACTCTACAGCTAAGCTTTCTAAAATACGTAAGGCACTTTACAACAACGGGCTGGTAGCCGGTGTCAGCAACTGCTTTCATGATGTCTCCTTTATCCGATGGGCCTATCAACAGTGTAAAATGGCGCTGGATCTGCACTCAACCGCTGGAAATGCAGGCTCGCTTTACTTTTTTCAAGAGCAATATTGTCAATGCTTGTACAAAATCCTGACCCACACGGCCATACCTGAAAGCCTGTGCAATTTTAGTCTGCTGCAACTGGCTCAGAAAAAAGAAAAGCGTGTAATGACTGCTATCCATGATCTGAGAATATTTTTGGCAGCAGGCGGAAACATTTCTCAAGCCGCTGATCTTTTGCAAATTCACAGAAATACCCTCAAAACAAGACTGGAAAAGCTGTCTCGGCTAATCGGCGTGGAATTCTCTGCCCTAAACGAGCAGGAATTTATTTCTTTGTACCTTACCTGTCTGATCATAGATGAGCAAACCAATTAAAAAAGCCCCTCCCCCATGTGAATTTATTACTTCACATGGGGGAGGGGCTTTTTACACTCCAGGTAGTTCAGGCAATAGAATTCCGTTTTTAAATAAAATAGTCGGGATATTGCGCCTGGATCTTTTCTACATCAATCTGATAGCGGTCAAGATGCGCTTCCATCAGTGCCCGTGCTCTGGTGACATTCTTTTGCGCCACAGCCTCCATCAGATCCTGATGGTCCTGGACAATCTTTGTGTTTTTCACTGTAGTAAGTGCCATACTTCGTACTCGGTCAAAGTGTATAGAAATTGTGTCCATCAAAGCATATACCTGAGGCTTCTGCGCAATTTCAAACAACAGGCGGTGAAATTGGTGATCCAAGTCTGTAAGCGTTTCCGCATAGTAGTTCTCCAGATAAAATTGTTGTAGGCGAACATTTTCCTGAAGCATCCTGATAGCTTTTTCGTCCGCCAGCATACAATCCAGCTCAATTACCGCGCACTCCAGCACCCTGCGCATAAACCTGGCTTCTTCTACCATGTGGCAATCAATGAGGGCAATGGCGCTTCCCCGCTGGGGATAGATTTCCACAATTTTCACTTTGGAAAGCTCGATCAGCGCCTCCCGCACAGGTGTGCGGGAAAGCCCCATCTCCGCGGCCAGCTCATTCTCGCTGACCAGACTGCCCGGCTTCAGCGCAAGGCGGACAATGTTGTCCTTCAGCGTACGCAGCGCGTAATCACGGCCCGTCTCCCGTGGGAGACGCTCAGTCAAATACAAACCCTCTCGCCTCCTGTACTTCTTCCGTCTACTAGCATACAAAAACGAGCGGCGCTCGTCAAGAACCAGTATTTTGATTCAATTCTCCCCTTTGCACAAAAATCACCAGCTAAAATTTTACGTCTTCCCGACTTGCTTTCTAGTATACAAGTGTTATAATTTACTTGCCAACAAAATCTGGCGGTTAATCAAGGGGGTATTTCCATGAACGAAATTTTGCAGCGGCTGTGCCGGATTGGCATTGTACCTGTCCTCTCCGTGGAGGACGCGGAAAAAGCGCTGGGACTGGCCAATGCGCTGTCTGCCGGCGGGCTTCCGGCGGCAGAGGTCACCTTCCGCACCCAGGCGGGGGAGGAGTCTATCCGCCAGATCGCAGAGAATTGCCCGCAGGTTTTGGTGGGGGCGGGCACAATTCTGAACGTGGAGCAGTGCCGGCGGGCGCTGGCCGCCGGCGCCCGGTTCATTGTCTCCCCCGGGTATAATGAGGCCCTGGTAGCTTACTGTCTGGAGCAGGGCGTACCGGTCATTCCCGGCTGCGCCACTGCCTCCGACCTGGGCAGAGCAGTAAGCGCCGGCCTGGATCTGGTAAAATTTTTTCCTGCGGAGCAGGCGGGAGGGCTGCCGCTGCTCAAGGCACTAGCCCCCGTCTTTCCCCGGCTGGGTTTCATGCCTACCGGCGGCATCAGCATAAAAAATCTTTCGGACTACCTGGGATATGACCGTGTCCGCCTCTGCGGCGGCTCCTGGATGGCCAAAAGTGAGCTTATCCAGGGGGAGCGGTGGGAGGATATTACCACCCTGTGCCGGCAGGCTGTGGGGACCATGCTGAACTTTTCCCTCCAGCATGTGGGCCTGCCCTGCGGCAGCGCGGACGCCGCGGCCGGCACGGCTCAGGCTATTTGCCGGCTCTTCGGTTTAGATTACCGGCAGGGCGGTAGCTCGGACTTTGCCGGGCCCTTTGTGGAGTGCTGCAAGGTGGATATGCCAGGCACAAACGGACACATTGCCATCGGAACGCCAGATGTGGATCGGGCGGAATTCCATCTGGGTCTGGAGGGTGTGGAATTCTTGGAGCACACCCGGAAGGTGGACAACAACGGGCGCACCAAGGCGATTTATTTGAAACAGACCTTTGCCGGCTTTTCCATTCATCTGATGCGGAAGTAAGTACACTGGGGAAAGGAGCTTTTTGTATGGGGAAAATCGTTACCTTCGGAGAAATCATGCTGCGTCTGGCCCCAAACGGGTACAACCGGTTCTTCCAGGATGACCAGCTTCAGGCCACCTTTGGCGGCGGCGAGGCCAATGTGGCAGTATCTCTAGCAAATTATGGAATGCACGCAGCCTTTGTGACCAGGCTTCCCGCCCATGCCATCGGGCAGGGGGCGGTAAACGCCCTGCGGGGCCTGGGGGTAGATGCCTCTCATATTGTCCGTGGCGGGGAACGGGTGGGTATTTACTACCTGGAAAAGGGCGCCTCCCAGCGGGGCAGCGTGTGCATCTATGACCGGGCCCATTCCGCCATTCAGCAGGCACGTCCGGAGGAGTTTGACTGGGACAGTATTTTTGAGGACGCGGTCTGGTTTCACTTTACCGGCATTACCCCCGCTCTGGGGGAAAATCTGGTGGAAATCTGCCTGCAGGCCTGCCAGGCAGCCAAGGCGCGAGGTGTCAAAATCTCTTGTGACCTGAATTACCGGAGCAAGCTGTGGAACCGGGAGCAGGCCAAAGCCGCCATGACCAAGCTGTGTCAGTATGTGGATGTGTGCATTGCCAATGAGGAGGACGCCAAGGATGTCTTCGGCATTGCGGCCGCGGACAGTGATATTTATGGCGGCAAGCTGAACAAGGCAGACTATGAAAGTGTTGCCCGACAGCTGGCCAGGCAGTTTGGATTTGAAACGGTGGCCATTACCCTGCGCACCTCCCTCTCCGCCAGCGACAACAACTGGGCGGGAATGCTGTATAACGGCGGGACGTGCTACCTGTCCAAGGAATACCATCTCCACATCGTGGACCGGGTAGGAGGTGGGGACAGCTTTGCCGGAGGACTGATTTACGCCCTACTCAGCGGGAAAGCTCCCCAGGATGCCATTGAGTTTGCCGTAGCGGCCTCCGCCCTCAAACACTCCATCGAGGGAGACTTCAACCGCGTCACCTGCGCCGAGGTGGAAAAACTAGTCGGCGGCGACAGTTCTGGGCGGGTCCAGCGTTAGTCCGCCGCGATACACACCCCAGTGGCAAAAAAAGAGGGCAGTCGACTGTGTACCGCTTTCCTCTTTCAGCTGCTTCATAAAGTGTGATAGCAAGATTTTTGGCGGTATCATCTTTTCATCGCTATCGTTTTTTGAACCATTTCGCCTAGCAAGTCGTTTTCTTTATACAGAGAGCCCTGACGCATCTGCGTCAGGGCTCCTGTTGTATCAAGATTTCTGGGCAATGGTGAGCATATCGGCGGTGATGTCGGTGGTATAGGGGTTGATGCCCTGGGTGTTCACCAGCTCTAGCACCTTGTCGGGGCAGAGCTCATAGCAGTAGGCCCAGCCGTGATAGGTCACCGTGCTGTCTCCCGGCAGCACCGAGGTAGTGAGGTCATTGGAGAAGTCGAAGTACAGGGCCTTTTCCGCGAAATAGAGCAGGTCGCTCATTTCCAGGTCGGTCTGCACATTCTCCAGGAAGATGTCGTAGTAGGTGGCAAAGTTACCGGGCTGGGACAGGGCCTTTTTCAGCACCGCTGTCAGCAGATTCCGCTGGGTCTCAGTGCGGCCAATGTCGGCGTCGGAGTAGGCGTCATAGGTTTTCCACTCGCCTTCCGCCTCGTCATAATAGGAATTCTGCCGGCAGCAGGCCACCTTCAGCGCGTCGGAGCCAGACAGCCACTGCATTCCCTTGTTGAAGTGGATATACAGGTCCTGGGCGTAGTCTTCGTAGTTCATGTTCACCGGTACGTTGAAGTCCACACCGCCGATGGCGTCCACCAGCTTCACGAAGCCGTTGGTGCTCACCTTCACATAGAAGTCGATGGGGATGCCAAGGATCTGGGACACTTCTTCCTTCAGGCCCTCGATGCCGTTGTAGGCGTAGGCGCTGCTCAGCTTGTAGAAGGAGCTGCCGTCGGACTCCTTCACCCCGTCGACCATGGTGTCCCGGGGAAGGGAGACCAGCCCCGCCTCCTGGTTCACCGTGTCGTAGGTGAGCACCATCATGGTATCGGCGTTGCCGCCGACTTGGTCGCTGGCCACCAGCAGGAAGGTGTAGGTGTAATCCTTCCGCACCGGCCCCGAGTCCTCCATCGTATTCTCCGGGGCAAAGGAAAATTGCCCGTCCGTCCAGGAGCCAATCATTTGGGCCACGTGCTGAAAGCCCAGGGCAGGCGGCAGCAGGAGGGTGACCACAATACAGACGATGGCGGCCACAAGGATCACGCGGCGCCATTTGACCTTGTTCGCCAGTTTGGGCCGCATTTCGCCGCGGTCCTCGCTTTCCGTCAAGCAGGAGATACACTCCGCCTCTTCCATGTCCGGCTCATAAAACCGGGTGAAATCCGACCACGCCTGGTCCACGGTTGCAATTCGTCCGCTGGGATGCTCCCGCTCGCGCTGCTCCATGGCATCCAGCACGCAGGCAAGAAACTCCTCGTCTCCGTCCGTCTCCCCGCAGGCATGCGTCTTCAAAAGAGCTTCCAGCTCCTCTATGTTCATGTGATATAAATACTGATACTTGGTCTCGCTGTTGCGGCTGACCATGGCTATTCCCCCTATCCGTTCGTTCCATTTTGACGGTTGAGCAGGCAGGCATCATCCGTCATCCAAGGAGTGTTTCAACTTCTTCAATAGCCTTTGCATCCGCTTTTGGCAGGCCCAAACGCTGATGTTCAGCTCCTTGGCCAGTTCCAAATAGGTCGCTTTCTCCAGGACGATCCGTTTAAGCAAATGGATCTCGTCCTCCGTCATCATGTTTTGGAAGAGCAGCTCTGCCGAAACCGGCAGCTCCCCGGTCCCGGCCACAGCGCTTTCCGGTACCTCACACATGGAAATAAACAGCTTCTGTTCCCGGTGTGCCCGCGCCATCATATTCAATGCCACGTTTTTTGCGGTAACTTTAAGCCAGCCGACCTGGTTTTCGCTGGACCGGAATACCTCAAACCGCCGCCAGGCCACAAGAAAGGTCTCCTGCGCCGCCTCGTTGGCCATGGGCCAGTTCTGCAAAAAACGATATGCATGGATCACGATCTGTCTATAGTATTGGCGATAATAGGACTCGAATATCGCCCTATTGTCCGGCGCCATAAGCGCTCGCCTCCCTGCAAAGGATTCCATAAAAAGTATAACATGAGGCCTCGCGCATCAGCAAGATTCTGCCGGTCCGTTCTCCCGCCGCAGGGCCTGAGCGGTTTTCCGGATGCCAGCGTTCAGCCAAATATCGTCTCTGTTTTCTTTATTTGAGATCCGGGCCAAAAATGGTCCCGGTGCTCACCAACCAAATCATGGCCGAGCTGTTTCTGGCGGCCCTCTGCCTGTTCCGCTCGCCGCAAAGGGTGCAAACCGCTTCTTTTGCACTACTTTACCTGAAAAATATTCAGATCCTGTCCTGTCAGCGGCTTTGTATAGGGATTCAGCATCCCGTTCACGATCTCCAGCACTTCCTCCGGGTAGAGCTCATAGCACCATTCTATCTCTTTATATTTTACCGTCCCATCCCCAGGCAGTGTCTCGAAGGAAAGCGCGGTCTCCAGTGGGAAATTCAGGAGCGACGAAGCGAACCAGGCTATATGCTCCGCCTTCAGATCCGTGGTCACATATTGCTTCCAGAGGTCTATGTACTCAAATATCTTCTGAGGGTTTGCCAGCAGTTTTTTTGCGATGGCGGCCAGCAGCTGCTGCTGGGTGCGCGTTCTGCCGATGTCCGAGTCGGGATAGGCCATCGTCCCGTCAGAGTTTTTCCGCAGGCGGCATATGGCAAGGGCTTCTTTCCCGTTGATATGCTGCATTCCGGGCTCAAAATGGATGTGCAGGTCCTGGAGCGGATCATCATAGGCCATATGAATGGGCACATCGAAGTCGATTCCATCCACCGCGTCCACCACTTGGACAAAGCCATCCACATCCACACAGATATAATAATCGATTGGGATGCCCAGCATCCGGGATACTTCGCCCCGCAATGCCTCGATCCCGTCGTGATAGACCGCGTTGATCTTGGGAAAGCGGCGGTCCACCAGCGTATCTCTCGGAATGGACACTAGCCCCGCCATCTGCTCTGCCGTGTCGTACGTCAGCACCATAATGGTGTCCGCGTTTGCGCTTGCCTGGTCTGACGCCACAAGCAGGAACGTATAGCACAAGCGCCTGCGCTCAAAATCCCCCTGTGTGCTTGACGGTGCCGGCGTGTGTACTGTGTTTTCTCCGGCCTGGGCCTGGGTTTCCGCGGGGGAAATCTCCGCCACGGGAGGCGGTTTGATCACTGCCTTCCACGAGAGATAGGCGATCACAATAATCGCTGATAAAACGACAGCCATCAGATATAATAGTTTCAAGATGCGGGGAAAAGATGATGTTTTGCGTGCACGTTTTCCAGACACAAAATCAACTTCTTTCTGGCCATATAGAACTGCCTACTGATGCTTCTGATGGTCGCTTTTTAGCTGCTCCAGCAGCTTGGCAACGGCCTTACGAAATTCCTGTTCACCCAGCTTTCCGCAGGAGATCATCAGGGATACGATTCTCTGTTCAACTTCTTCCTGCATGACTTATCACGCTCCTT
>QWCY01003742.1_pt1 | contig 16882 bp, 13 predicted proteins | sample 1972631 | NCBI WGS metagenome assembly QWCY01 (sample SAMN09866696, study PRJNA288562) | Human gut metagenome isolate pre1_stool, whole genome shotgun sequencing... | isolation source: gut | host: Homo sapiens | place: USA: California
AAATTATGCTTTTTCATTTGAAGTTTGTTTTTGGTTTAACATTTCGTTACTTTGTGTCTTTTGACATTGCGAAATTACGGAATTATTTCCGTAAAACAAATCTTTCATTATAAAATCACATTCGGTTTGCTGATTTATCTTACTTTTTATTGGTTTATGCAGGATATATGCACCATTTTGTCATGTATAGATATCAAGAGTGAACATAAAGAATAAAGTAATAGTATTGGATAATTTTTACTTAAAGACTGAAAGTAAAAGGGATATAAAATGAATATTTATGATATAAAAGAAAGGGAAAATATCCCCCGAAGGATATTCATGTTTAATACGGTATTTCACCACAGAGGTCGCAGAGGGCACGGAGTTTCAGTTCTCTGATGAAACGCGGATGATCTCTGATTCCCACAAAAGGATATAACAATAAAATAAAGAACTACAGTTTTTTAATCAGCGTTTATCTGCGATCATCCGCGTTTCATCAGAGAAAATAATATCTCTGTGCTCTCCGTGTCCTCTGCGGTGAACTGATAATTAATCAGCTTTTTCAATAACGGTTTTCATTCCTTTTATCTTTTCTCCCCGGATAAGAGTCAGTAACTGTTTCACCTTTACCCGGCGAATAGCAACGAAAGCATAATGCTCTTTTACATCAATCGCCCCCACATCTTCACGAGAAAGGTTTCCTTTCTTATACAAGAATCCGGCAATGTCTATACGGCTTAGTTTATCTTTTTTTCCTTTACCTATATATAAGGTAACCCAAAGTGGTTTTGAAGGACGTGGAGTTTGTTCCGGAAGTTCATATATTTCGATATCCATAGGAATATATTCCGGTGTTTTTTCTTCTGCGCTCAGAATGAGATAAGAGGTTCCGGTAGCATCCCAACGAGCAGTACGTCCGTTTCGATGAGTAAAGGCTTCTTCGTTTACAGGGATATGATAGTGAATGATATGCTCTACTTCCGGAATATCCAGTCCACGGGCAGCAAGATCAGTGGAAACAAGTACATGGCAGCTTCCATTACGGAATTTATAAAGTGCACGTTCACGGTCGGGCTGCTCCATACCACCATGAAAACGTTCGTTGTACATACCCTTTTCAGTAAGCAATGCACTCACACGGTCCACCGCATCCCGATGATTACAAAAAACAATACTGGAACTACTTCCCAAGGTACAAAGCAACTTATAAAGTGTGTCAATCTTATCTTTTACCGGAGAGATGACTTTCATTAAGGTCAGTCGCGGTGCTTCTGCAGGGATATCTGATAGAAAATTCAGTTTAATAGTACGGTTCAGTCCGGTGAACCGTGGAATTTCTTCGGCATCCGTTGCAGAGAGTAGTACCCGTTTCTTTAGTCCGGGCAGTTGAGTGATAATCTCAGCCATTTCATCATGGAAACCGAATTCGAGAGATTTATCAAACTCGTCAATAATAAGTGTACGGATTGTATCGGAATTGAAATTCCCTTTAGCAAGGTGATCTGTTATACGTCCCGGTGTACCGATGATGATTGCAGGGTGATTACCTTGAATGCTCTTTTTCTCTTCACTGATAGGGTGACCACCATAGCAGCAGCAAGTCTTCCAAGAGGTATTCATGGCTTTGAATACAGAGTCTATCTGCAAGGCCAGTTCCCGCGAAGGAACGAGAATCAGTACTTGTATTGTATTGTCATCCGGTTTCAAGGATAAAAGCAGAGGTAACAGAAAAGCGAGTGTTTTACCCGATCCGGTAGGTGAAAGTAATATTACGTCTTTTTTTTCGGAAGCAGCATCCAGCGCAGCTTCTTGCATAGGATTCAGCGCTTCAATCTTCAGATTGTGCAGCGCAGCTTGTATTAATTCGTTCTTTTGTATCATAATGGCACAAAGATAGGGAGATTTACGATTAGACGATTTACGATTTACGATTAAAGTTTACTATGATTCCTTAAAATCAATAGCTATAACTAACTCCAATCGTAAATTGTAAATCGTCTAATCGTAAATTTCAGCGCTTTCCTTATGCTCCGAAATTATCAAACATCAGATTCTTAGCCGGTACACCGAGGCTATCAAGCATCTTCTCAACGGCTTTAGACATCGGGCCAGGACCACACATGTAGTATTCAATATCTTCAGGTGCTTCGTGGTTCTTCAGGTAAGTTTCATAAATTACTTCATGAACAAAACCTGCTGTATAACTAACTCCCGCTGCATCTGCTGCAGGGTCCGGACGGTCAAGAGCTAAATGGAACTTGAAGTTCGGGAAGTCCTTTTCAATCTGCAGGAAGTCTTCCAGATAGAACACTTCATTCAATGCACGTGCACCGTAGAAATAGTTCATGATACGATCTGTTGTATGCAGTGTCTTGGTCAGGTGCATGATTTGTGCACGCAACGGAGCCATACCGGCACCACCACCAATCCACATCATTTCATTCTTAGAATCGAATATCGGATGGAAGTCTCCGTAAGGACCACTCATGATTACCTTGTCACCGGGTTTCAGTGTGAAGATATAAGAAGAAGCGATACCCGGCATTACATCCATAAATCCAGGGCCTTGATCTTTCGGTTTGAAAGGAGGTGTAGCAATACGTACAGTCAACATGATACGGTCACCCTCAGCCGGATAATTGGCCATAGAGTAAGCACGAATGGTCTCTTCATCATTCTTACACTTGAGTCCCATAAGACCGAACTTTTCCCAAGCCGGCAGATATTCGTCACCGATCAGACTTTTATCAATGTCTTTATTATAATCCATTGAAAATTTAGGTATCTTGATCTGTGCATAAGAACCCGGAACGAAGTCCATATGTTCGCCTTTTGGCAGAGCTACGATAAACTCTTTGATAAAAGTAGCTACATTTTTGTTTGAGATAACCTCGCACTCCCACTCTTTCACTCCCAGGATTGACTCGTCAATCTTGATAGACATATCCTGTTTCACTTTTACCTGGCAACCCAGACGCCAGTGATCAGCTTGCTGTTTGCGAGAGAAGAATCCGGTTTCGGTAGGAAGAATCTCTCCTCCCCCTTCGAGCACCTGGCAGCGGCATTGTCCGCATGAACCTTTACCACCACAAGCCGATGAAAGGAACACATTGTTGGCAGACAGTGTACCCAGCAAGGTACCACCGGGAGATGTCTTCAGTTGTTGTTCGCCGTTCATCGTAATCGTAACCTCGCCCGAAGGAGTCAGATAGCCCTTCGCAACGAGCAGTATAATGACAAGCAGGAGAATCACTCCAAGGAATACTCCGATACTCGCTAATATTAAAGACGTCATTGTATTATTCTTTTTACTTTAGTTATAATTTCAATCCAGAGAAACACATAAAGGCCATTGCCATCAGTCCTACAGTGATAAACGTAATACCCAAACCACGCAGCGGAGCGGGAACGTCAGAGTAAGCCATCTTTTCGCGAATAGCAGCCAGACCAACGATTGCAAGCAACCAACCAATACCGGAACCTAAGGCATAAACCACTGCACTACCCACACCTGTGATAGCTTGCGGATTGGCAGGGTCCATTGTAATTCTCTGTTGCATAAACAGTGAAGCACCCATAATAGCACAGTTTACGGCAATCAGTGGAAGGAAGATACCTAAAGAGGCATACAGTGAGGGAGCAAAACGCTCTACCACCATTTCTACCAACTGCACAATACCGGCAATAACGGCAATAAAGAGAATAAAGCTAAGGAAGCTAAGATCGACACCTTCGATGATAGCATTGGCAGCCAGCACCTTCGTCTGAAGCAAGTAGTTCACAGGAAGCGTAACCACCAACACGAAAGTTACCGCAATACCCAGACCGACAGCAGTCTTCACATTCTTCGACACAGCCAGGTAAGAACACATACCCAGGAAGAAGGCGAATATCATATTGTCCACAAATATGGAGCGGACGAATAAACTTAATAATTGATCCATAAATCTATCTTTTAGTAGTTGAGTAGTCAAATAGTTAAAGTAGTAAGTAGAAAAATGTATTTCATCTCAGCTACCAGTTACTATATTCTGACTACTTATTTGTTAGTTTTCCTGCAATTCTTTATGTTTCGCACGCTGATACCAGATAATACAAGCAACGATAATCAATGCCATAGGAGGCATCAACATCAGACCGTTGTTTAAGTACCCCATCTTGTAGAATGATTCCGGAATAATGCGGAAGTTCAGCAAAGTGCCCGAACCCAGCAACTCACGGAAGAAGGCTACAATAATCAGAATCTTGGCATATCCAAGTCCGTTACCTATACCATCAAGACATGACTCCCAAGGACCATTTTGCATTGCAAAAGCTTCAAGACGTCCCATCAAGATACAATTGGTAATTATCAAACCTACATAAACAGAAAGCTGTACACTTACATCATAAGCAAATGCTTTCAATATTTCACTCACAATAGTAACCAATGCAGCCACTACTACCAACTGAACAATAATACGGATACGGTTAGGGATTGTCTTTCTCAGCAACGAAATAACAACATTGGCAAAAGCTGTAATTACTGTCACGGATAAGCCCATAACGATAGCCGGCTCCAATTTGGCTGTTACCGCCAGTGCCGAACAGATACCAAGCACCTGTACGGTAACCGGATTGTCGACTCCCAACGGAGCAAAGAATACTTCTTTATTCTTTTTAGAAAATAATTGGCTCATATTCTATCGTTCCTCCTTATTTATTAGTTAAAAAATTATTGTACTGACCCAGACAGTTCTTAATCATATCATCTACACCCTTAGAAGTAATTGTACCACCTGAAATACCATCGACTTGATATGCAGGGTCAGTAACTTTACCATTCTTCTCAACAGCAAGAGCAATCTGTCCGTCTTTCATCACTTTCTTGCCATCAAACTCTTTCTGAAAAGCAGGAGTTGCAATCTCAGCTCCCAAACCCGGAGTTTCACTTGCATGAGAGAAGTACACACCGTAAACCGTGTCTTTGTCTTTGTTTAAACCTACATATCCCCAAATCGGCCCCCAAAGTCCGGCTCCCGACAAAGGAATTACGTATTTGGTCTCTCCTTTCACATCGCATACATACAGCGGAAGCTGACGTTCTGCTGCCGGCTTAGACATTTCGACAGCCATATCAATTGCGAAACCACCATTTTCGGAAACAACCTCTCCGTTGGCGTTCAGAATCTCATCTGCTTTCACATATGTTTTGTACAGTTCTTCTGCATTCTGACCTTTTGTGTCAACATTCAATGCAGCCAGAATCTGTTTCATCTTATCCAACTCTTCGTTCTTTTTCTGCGTCGGTTTTAGAGAAGCAGAAACAAAAGCCAGAAGGAATGCCACGATAACAACCATTACCGAAGCATAAATGATAGTATAGGTATTACTATTTGTATTCATTGTTTTCGTTCGGTTTTAATTGTTAGACTTAACAGCACGTTTCTCTCGACGACCGATATTGCTCTGTACGATACAGTAGTCAATCAGCGGTGCGAAGATATTCATCAACAGAATAGCAAGCATCATACCTTCGGGATATCCCGGATTGAGCACGCGGATTATGATAGCCATAGCACCGATAAGGAATCCGAAAATATACTTACCTGTTTCCGTACGGGCAGAAGTTACAGGATCGGTAGCCATAAATACGGCACCGAAACAGAAACCACCCAACACAAGGTGTTCATACCAAGGCATATGAGCCATAGCTGTGTCCGGACCAGCAACATTAAAAATCCATCCCATAAAAGCACCGCCTACAAATACAGAAAACATAGTTTTCCAGCTTGCAATACCTGTCCACAACAACAGGATTGCTCCCAATGCAATGGCAATAACACTTGTTTCACCGATAGAACCCGGAATAAGTCCCGTCACCATATCCCATGAAAATGGAGGATAGCCATCGGGAGTCAGTGCAGTGGAAGCTACACCAAGTGAAGTAGCAGCAGTCAGCCCATCTACGCTCTGACCTATACCGAAAATACTCTGTCCGGATACCCAAACAGCATCACCAGACATCTTGGTCGGATATGCAAAGAAGAGGAATGCACGGGTTACAAGAGCAACGTTGAACACGTTCATACCCGTACCGCCAAATACTTCTTTTGCGAAAATTACAGAAAATGCAGTTGCAACAGCCAGAATCCAAAGTGGGCAGTCAACCGGCACAATCATCGGAATAAGCATACCTGAAACCAGAAAACCTTCCTGAATCTCTTCTTTCTTCCATTGTGCTATAACAAACTCGATACCAAGACCGACTACATAGGATACAATAATTTTAGGCAATACAGCCAGGAATCCATAGGCAAACATTTCCAGAAAACTGCCTTCGCCTCCTGTATGAGTGAAATGCTGGTAACCTACGTTGTACATACCGAACAGCAAAGCCGGCATCAACGCAATAACCACGATCGACATTATACGCTTACTGTCAATCGCATCGTGAATATGCGTTCCCGTTTTCGAAGTGGTGCTGGGTACGAACAAGAATGTTTCGAAACCATCAAACACCGAACGAAACGCGTGGAATTTGCCGCCCTCTTCAAAGTTCGGCTTTATCTTGTCGAGATAATTTCTTAACGCTTTCATTAATATATTTACTATTTATCTATTTACTAATTACTATCTGATACCTCAATGCTTACATCATTTCGGCACGGAGCATATCCAGTCCGAGGCGGACAATGTGTTGCAGCTCCAGTTTGGATGAATCTACAAACTCACACAGGGCAAAGTCCTCCGGAGCTACTTCGTAGATACCAAGTGCTTCCATACGGTCGATATCCTGGGCAATGATTGCCTTGATAAGGAACTCGGGCAGAATGTCCATTGGAAATACTTTATCGTATTCGCCGGACATAATCATATGACGTTCCCCCCCCTTGATACGTGCATCCATTGTGTATTCTTTCTTAGCCATCAACCAGCTGAAGTAAGAGCGGTGTACACTGAAGTGATTGAAACGCGGCATGATCCATCCTAACATTTCGTGAATATCATTCCCTTCGGGGATAACTGTTACCTGGCTATGGAAAGCGCCAAGAAAACCATTCGGAGATACCAGCTTACCAGTCAGCACATTGCCACTGATATAGCGTAATTCTTTATCTTTTGTTACGTTTCCGGCAAAGACATTGGTCAGCAATGCACCCACCCGCAACTTACAATAAGCAGGTTTCAGTACTTCAGAACCCGTTACGGCAACCGTACGAGTCATATCTACGCGCCCTGTATTCATCAGTCGTCCAATGAAGATCACGGCTTGCGGGTCAATGGTCCATATTGTTTCACCTTTTACTATAGGAGCAACATGGTTGATCTGCACACCTACATTTCCGGCGGGATTTGGTCCGTCGAAAGCGGTGATAGTGACATTCTTTGCCTGTGTCAAGGCTGCTGATTTCTGCTTTACACTGATGCCGAGATAAGTTTTAGCCATCTTAGCCAATGCGTCGAGACCCGTCTGGAAATTAGCTTCTTCTCCTTTGAGTGCGAATTCAAACTCAGGAGCCAATGGATTACTGTCGAATGCAGAAACAAAAATTGCTTTGGGAGCAATGGTCGGATCAGCAATCACATCGTAAGGACGTTGCTTGATGAAAGCGAACATACCTGCCTGCAGCAACAATTCTTTCACCTGGTCGGCATTCAGCTGGGCAACATTCTGCTTTCCGAACTCTTCATAGTCCTGCTCTGCAGCGGCTTCCACAACGATACTCATCACCTTACGGCGATCACCGCGTTCCACGCTTGTTACCACGCCGCTAACGGGCGAAACAAATTTCACTTCAGGATGATTCTTGTCGATAAACAAGGGTCCTCCAGCCATCACATATTCCTGCTCTTTGACTACCACTTTAGAGGTCACTCCAGGAAAGTCGTCGGGTACGAGTCCGTAAAATCCCGGCTCCTTCACTGCAGCTATCTCTTCAGCAGCTTTGCCTTTCAGGTTGATGTCAAGGCCTTTACGTAACTTTATTACATTTGCCATGTGTTATATAAAATAATGGTTTCATAATTTGCCCGCAAAAGTAATAAATAATAATGTGAAATAAGAGGAAAAAAGAAAGGAATTACGGAGATTTTTCCGTAATTCCTTTCGTTAACGTACACGAGAAAGGGAATAATGAGTAGGGTTTAGTGATAAGTGATTAGTAGCTGCGCTATTACGCCGCATGGCACCAATCGCTAATCACTACTCACTAATCGCTACTCACTCCTCTTCCGGTGCAAACATCGGGTCCCATGCCGGCAGACGAACTGGCTTCTGTTTTAGAATTTCCATGACTTTTGGCGTGGCAAATTTCTTTTCCACTACCAGACGAAACATATATTCATTAAACCACTCATCCGTCATAATGAGATGTCCCTGATAGCCGGAACTTGCGCCCCAACTATTCTCAACCATCCATTTTACAGGCTTTCCGTCTTTGTTGATATCAACAGCCATTAATGTCATTGCATGACTTGAGCCACTGGCAAAAGTCTGAATACGCTGTTTTTTATCCATACCAAACGTAGTACCCATTAAAGAGTCATAGTCATAGTTATTAACATCAAGAAGTCCACGATCTGAGTTCAGGAACTTACCCACATCACAAGAGAAATACATCATTGTGCTATCCTTCAATGAAGCAATAGCCATCTCTTTAATCTCCTCTATCGGTAAATTGACGTATGTCCAGTTATGTCCGTCATAACGATGGCGATCAAAATCTATTTCATAGCATTTATAATACTCACGACTCGGATCATTCATCAGCATCACATAATTATTGATAAGATTCTCATCTCCGTATTTCTTCAAGAAAGACATTGGAGTGTACCGTTCTGTCTCCACCGGATTCCCTTTGGCATCGTAACGAGTCCATGTAAATTCAGTAGGAGGTACCCCCAGATTTAATACTAACATACGATAAACAGTACCCAGCATCTCTGTTTTACTCTTCTCAAGAGCAGCAGCTTTCGCCCCTTTCGAAGCCTGTTCACGCAATTGTAAACCAAATTCACGCAGTTTAAGTGATATCAGATTTGCCATTCGTGCCGTATTTTCACTGCTATTTGTTTCGGGCATCACTCCCTTGGGTACCAATCCATATTTCCCCACAATATCTGCAACTCCTGTAAATGTCCCACCGTCACTCAAAGGATTGCGGAACAACCATTCCACCATCTTATCATCCATCGGTTTTTCACGCGTATCAATCACTCCTTGCAAGAAAAGATTAGCCTTCTCCAACTGATCATAAAAAAATGGATAGGTCTGTGAGAATTCAAACGAAGTCAACCCATACTTTGCAATCGTTTTGGCACGCATTACGTTCAGTCCGGTGAAAAGCCAGCAACGCCCCGATGACTTCTGATCGGTAATCCCTTTGGAATCTACTTTGATAGAGAAGTAAGTATCCAGCCCCGTCATATTATCCTGATTCAAAGCCAGTTTGCGGATATCATTACTACCAATAGCATTGCGCAATGCCTTATCTGCACTTGTTCCCTGGTAACTCTGTTTAATCTGATTCAGCATCTCACTGCTGATTCCCCCCTTGTCCTGCTGTGCCTGCACAGAAAAAAAGGCAGTACTTAGAACAAATAATGACAAAATTCGTTTATTCATATAAATAATGTATTAAATAATATGCCAATGTGCTAATGTGCCAATTGGCTGCGCCATGATACCGCACGGTAATTGGCATATTGGCACATTAACACATTATCCTTTTGCAAAATTAGTATCCTTTTTTGGAATTTTTATCCATTCCTTTAGATTTATTACCTATTCGACTGGAAACTATTCCGAATAAAACAGTTTTCTTTGCACCCTCATTCATAACGAGAATATGAAAAGATATATAATAGGTATATGCCTGGCGCTCATTCCCGCCATTACTCTTCTGGCACAAGAAGAGGGCATCACATTTTTAAAAGACGGCAAACTGGAAGTTAATACAGTATTCAATCCCGACAGTCTGAAACAGGATACCCTTCCTAAACTTTCCAAACGTGAGTTACGCCGATTGCATGTGGCGCAACGAAATCTCCATTATAACATTCTGGGTGGTCCGAGTTACACTCCGGATTTTGGTTTTCTGATTGGCGGTAGTGCTCTCATGACTTTCCGTATAAATCCCAGTGATACCACACAGCAGCGCTCTGTTGTACCTATGGCTATTGCCTTTATGTTCAATGGCGGGCTAAATCTCTTCTCCAAACCTCAGCTATTTTTCAAAGGTGACCGTTTCCGTATCTTCGGACAGTTCAGCTATAAAAATACACAGGAGAATTTCTATGGCATAGGCTACACCACCAATAAAGATTATGTACGTAGTGACACCACCAGTCAGTATCGTTACAGTGGTATGCAGATAAACCCTTGGTTCCTTTTCCGTCTGGGCGAAAGTAATTTCTTTGCAGGTCCGCAGATAGATATCAATTACGATAAAATGAGCAAACCCGCAAAATACCTTGTAGACCAACCATCTTATATTGAAGCTGGCGGAACAGCTCATGGTTACAGTAATCTGAGTTCCGGTCTTGGTTTCCTGCTGACGTATGATACGCGTGATATTCCAGCTAATGCATACCGGGGTATTTATCTTGATTTCCGCGGTGTCATGTATCAAAAGTTTTTCGGTAGTGACAACGAATTCTATCGTCTTGAAATAGACTATCGCCAATACAAAACAGTGGGTCGCCGTAAGGTGATCGCCTGGACTGCACAAACCAAAAATGTCTTTGGAGATGTACCTCTGAATAAGTATGCCCTCAGTGGAACCCCATTTGACCTTCGCGGCTATTACATGGGACAGTATCGGGATAAATCTTCTCACGTCATTATGGGTGAGTATCGCCAGATGTTTAACACAGACAAGAGTACATGGATAAAGAAGATGGTCAGCCATATCGGCTTTGTAGCTTGGGGTGGATGCGGTTTCATGGGTCCTAATCCTACTAAAATCGAAGGTGTATTGCCCAATGCCGGAGTCGGATTGCGTATCGAAGTGCAGCCCCGTATGAACGTCCGCCTCGACATTGGCCGTAATATGGTCAATAAACAAAACCTGTTTTACTTCAATATGACAGAAGCCTTCTAAACGAAGGCTATCTCCATTTTTTAATTAAAAAAAGAAAATAGAAGAAGTATAAAGAGCACAGAATAAAATAATTATCTATATTTGCGGTAGATTACACAATTAAATACAAGCAATTCAGGATAATTATGAAGCATTTTTGCTGTCTATATTCTTTTTCTATATTTCTTCTTTGTGCAGTGCCTTCGTTAGTGAAGGCACAGGAAGCGAATGATAATTCCAAAATACAAATAGAAGATTATACGGAAATTACCCTTCCACCACTGGATTTACTTTTTGAGAATGTCAAAGGGGCTCCTACTTATGAACTTGCTCAGGTGAAAGAGCAAATAGAGCGTAAATTACTAGCAAAAGAGAAACGGGCCTTCCTCGGTTTTTTTAGTTTGAGAGGAAGCTACCAATATGGAATGTTTGGTAATGAAGCCACTTATACAGATGTTGCTATTGCCCCCTATCTTACTTACTCCACTTCTGCACAAAATGGATATACAGTTGGTGCAGGTGTAAATATTCCATTGGACCAACTTTTTGATTTAGGAGCTCGTGTCAAACGTCAACGATTAAGTCTGAAAAGTGCAACTTTAGAAAAAGAAATCAGATATGAACAGATAAAAAAAGAAATAATAGAGTTGTATGCAACTGCAACGTCTCAATTAAGTATTCTTAAATTGCGGGCAGAGGCTTTAATTTTGGCCAATGTGCAATATAATATTGCAGAAAAAGATTTCACCAATGGAACAATAGAATCCACGACACTATCTATTGAAAAAGGAAGGCAATCTCAAGCTCTCGAAAGTTTTGAGAAAAGTAAATATGAATTAACTAAAAGTCTTATGATTTTGGAAGTTATTACTCGAACTCCCATTTTACGAAAATAAACAAAGGCTATTATATGGACTATATACTATACATCACACGCTTTTTATTCCGTATTCGTTGGTGGCTTATTATTGGGACTACTATCATCACTCTCGCAGTTATTTATTTAACCCGAAATATGAGAGGAAATTATTATGTAGAATCCACTCTGTATACAGGTGTCGTTTCAGGATATTCTATTGAAGCATCTGGAAAGATGGATTGGGCCGCTGCACAAAATGCAATGGACAATCTAATTAATATCATACAGGCAGAAAGCACGCTCAAACGCGTATCTATGCGTTTATTTGCCCGTATTATGATAAGTGGTGATGCAACCAAGGATCAAAATAACATTACTTCTGCCAGTTTCCGCTATACCTACGACCATGTCAAAAACAGTCCACATGGTAAAGAATTATTAGCATTAATCGATAAAAGTAGTGAAGACCGAACTATCGAAAATCTACATAGATACGAAAAGCCTAATAAAGACAACTATATTTATGGATTGTTTTATTTCAATCACCCTTATTATAGTTATGGAGCCCTAAAAAATATCAAAGTGGAAAGAAAAGCAAGTAGTGACTTGCTAAAAATTAGTTATTCATCTAATGATCCGGGAATTGCCTATAATACGATGAGCATCTTAATGGAGGAGTTTGTCAATGAATATCGCGCCATACGTTATGGTGAAACAGATAAAGTAATTGAATACTTCCGTAGTGAGTTGGCACGTATAGGTAATGACTTACGTCTTTATGAAGATGAACTCACAAAATACAATGTGGATAAGCGTATCATTAATTACTATGATGAAACAAAGGAAATAGCAGCTATTAACAAAGAATTCGAATTAAGAGAGCAAGATGTACTTTTCGCTTATAATAGTTCTAAAGCAATGTTAGAAGAGTTGGAAAAACGCATGGATAACAATGTAAAACAAGTATTAAATAGTTTGCAACTAATCGATAAACTAAATGAAGCCTCCAAACTTACCGGAAAAATAACCGAAATGGAGACTATCTCTTCAAGTGATACTAATAGCGGCGAGAAACTACAGGGATATAGAAATAAACTAACGCAAACCCGAAAAGAGCTCTCAGATATATCAGATCAATATATTGGAAATAAATACAGTAAAGAAGGACTGAGTAAGAACTCAATTGTAGAGCAATGGCTTGACCAGACATTACTCTATGAAAAAGCTAAAGCAGAACTGCAAATAGTAACTCGCAGCCGGATTAATCTGAATGAGAGATATGCTTTTTTTGCACCTGTTGGTACTACTATTAAACGTAAGGAACGTGTTATAAATTTCACAGAACAAAATTATCTTACAGTATTACATAGTTATAACGAGGCTTTAATGAGGAAAAAGAATCTTGAAATGACTTCGGCCACCCTCAAAGTACTCAACCCACCCGCATTTCCGATTAGTGCGCAATCTACTAACAGGAAAAAAATTGTAATGATGGCTTGTGCTGGAAGTTTTTTTGCAATCCTTGCATTTATGTTATTACTTGAATTTATAGATCGTACACTGCGTGACACAATGCGCACGCAACGACTGACAGGAGCTAAAGTATTAGGAGCTTTTCCTGTACAGTCAAAGAAAAACCATAGTTCTAATAAAATTTGTGATGAAATAGCGATCAAATACATGAGTAGTTCTATTTTGCGTTTTCTAACAGAACGAAAAGAGAACGAGCCTTATATTATCAACTTTATAAGTACTGCCAAAAGTAGCGGTAAAACTTATATGATCAATAAACTGGAAGAATATTGGATAAAATTAGGTCTAAAGGTACGTGTTTTAACTGCTGGTGTCGATTTTGACACAAATTCACGGCAGTTTACTCTAGCCAAAAGTATCAGTGATTTATTTACTGCTGCTGGAGAAGATATTTTGCTTATTGAGTACCCTGACCTGCGAGACAGTAATATCCCCAGTGAACTACTTCAAGAGGCTAATTTGAATTTGCTTATCTCATCTGCTAAACTTGGTTGGAAGGACACAGATAAAGTACTATTGGAAAAATTAAAGAAGCAAGTAGGTAAAGCTCCATACTACGTTTATCTCAACCATGCAGAGCGCTCTGTAGTTGAACAATATACAGGTATGCTTCCTCCTTATACATTCCTTCGAAAACAACTTTACCGATTATCTCAGTTGGCTCTGACAGAGAAACAGCCCAAATCTGCAGATAAACAGAAAGCTAACGAGGACGATGACGACTAGCGAATACACATATAATAATAGTACTCATTTTTCTTCGGGAAAAGGATTTCTTACCTTGTTTGCTCTTCAATTTTTATTTGTTGTGGCCACTATATACGCAGATGTAAAACTGGGAATGGTTACCCTTAGTTTTACACTGCTTATCGCTATAATAATTTTAATTAGACGAAGTAATGACGAGTATACCGACTGGTCACGATGTAAAAATGGTATGCTCTATCTTTATTTGATCTGGGGTATATTTTGCCTTGTAGAAATAGCTAATCCTAATAGTGTACAAGCTGCATGGAATATGGCGATCCCACACCATCTCATCTATCCGCTTATTTTAGCCATTATCGTCCCACTGAGTATTCGCAACATTAAGGGTATCAATATCCTATTGATAATTTGGTCTATCTTTATTCTAATAGCATCTCTCAAAGGTTATTGGCAAAAATCCTATGGATTCAGTCAGAGAGATTTTTATTTCCTATATGAATTAGGAGGTTATAAAACCCATGTTATCTGGTCGGGCATTCGTTATTTCTCATGTCTTGGTAATGCAGCCAACTACGGTGTACATTCTGCTATGGCAATTGTTGTTTTCGGTATATCCTTATTTTATATTAAAAACCTCTGGCTCAAAATTTATTTTGCTTTCATTGTCATTCTTGCTATTTATGGAATGGGTATTTCGGGTACTCGTGCAGCTCTCGCTGTTCCTATCAGTGGCTTGGGACTTTTCGTTATACTTTCACGTAACTGGAAAGGAGTTTTATTTAGTGTTCTAGCACTTATGACTCTCTTCATATTCTTTCGTTTTACTAATATTGGTGAAGGAAATGAATACATTCGTAAAATGCGCTCTGCATTTAATCCTACAGAGGATGCTTCTTATCAGGCCCGTGTATACAACCGAGAACAAATGAAAGAGTTGCTCAAAACTAAACCCATCGGTTATGGATTAGGGTTAGCAAAAGGAGAACGTTTTCAGCCAAAAGAAGTAATGCCTTATCCACCTGATTCCTGGTTAGTGAACGTATGGATAGAAACTGGTATTATAGGGTTAGTTATTTATTTGCTCGTTCACGGAGTATTATTTGCATGGTGTTCATGGATACTCATGTTTAAAATAATGAATAAGCAACTACGTGGTCTACTCGCTGCTTGGCTTTGTATGAGTGCTGGTTTCTTTGCCGCTGCCTACGCTAATGATGTGATGCAATATCCGAGTATTATTGTCATTTACACAGCCTTTGCCCTCTGTTTTTCAGGACCGTATATAGACAAAGATATAAAGAAGGAAACTGAGAAAAAAAACAAATAACATAAACATGAATAATACTCCTTTACTATCATTCATCACGATTTGTTATAATGGCATAGTAGACACGTGCGCACTTATTGAATCTATCCATAAGATCATCCACTCAGTATCTTATGAAATCATCGTTGTGGATAACGCTTCTCGGGAAGATGAAGCAACTATCATTAAAGCACACTACCCTACCGTCATTACCTTACGTAGCCAGCAAAACCTGGGCTTCTCCGGAGGAAACAATATGGGATTAAAAATAGCTCAGGGCAGATACCTGTTCCTTATCAACAACGACACCTATTTTGAATCAGACGGAATACAAGCTCTTATCGATCGACTGGAAAGTAATCCCCAAATCGGTGCCGTATCTCCCAAGATACGATTTGCCTTTTCGCCGCAGCACATCCAATTTGCCGGATATACGCAACTGAGTAATATCACAATGCGCAATGAACCTATTGGTATGGGACATCCAGATGATGGAAGCTTTGAGACTCCACATCTCAGTCCTTACCTGCATGGAGCTGCCATGCTTATCAAACGTGAAGTTATAGACCGCACGGGATTGATGCCCGAGATCTATTTTCTCTATTATGAAGAACTGGATTGGTGTACTGCTATGGTACGTGCCGGATATACGTTATGGTACGAGCCCCACTGTACCGTCTTTCATAAAGAGAGCCAAAGTACCGGGCAGCAAAGTCCCCTGCGTACATTCTACCTTACGCGTAACCGTCTGCTCTATGCCTGGCGCAATTTCACAGGAATGCGCTGCTTACTGTCGATATTCTACCAGATTACAATAGCCGCCGGAAAAAATAGTCTCGTCTATCTTCTCAAACATCGTGTAGATCTGGCAGCTGCTGTTTGGAAAGGCGTGTTTGCTTTCTTCTCATTACCGAACAAAAAGAATTAATATTATGAATACTCTAATTACTTTTATTGACTGGATATTCTTCATCCCACTGGCACTGTGTGTGGGTTATCTTTTTTTCTTTGCCATTGCTTCGCGTTTCCAGTCGCACCTCATCGACAAAAAGTTCAGACCACAGAAGCAATGCCGCTTCCTTGTACTTTTTCCCGCCTACAAAGAAGATCGTGTTATTGTAGACTCCGTCAGTAGTTTTCTGGAACAAGACTACCCTGTAGAACTCTATGACGTCCTCGTTATCTCTGACCATATGCAACCACAAACAAATGATGCTTTGCGTAGCCTTGGAGTAACAGTCCTGGAAGCCACTTATACGGATAGTTCAAAAGCCAAAGCAATGAAGTTCGCCATGCAAGAGATACCTGCCGGAGAGTACGATGCGATCGTTATTATGGATGCCGATAATACTACCGTTCCTTCCTTTCTCACCCGTATTAATCAAGCTTACGCACAAGGCTTCATCGCTTTGCAGGCACACCGCACCG
>QWCY01005865.1_pt2 | contig 16858 bp, 14 predicted proteins | sample 1972631 | NCBI WGS metagenome assembly QWCY01 (sample SAMN09866696, study PRJNA288562) | Human gut metagenome isolate pre1_stool, whole genome shotgun sequencing... | isolation source: gut | host: Homo sapiens | place: USA: California
TTCGTCTGGTAGATCTTCAAAGGGATCCTCCAAGAAGTCTAGTAGCACTAGCTCGGATCTTGCAAAGTATGTTGAGGATGCGAAAAGATTGATTGAAAGTAAGGATGGACATGGACGCACCAATTATAGCATAGCACAGGTAATTGAATATGTTGCAGATCAGTACCCGAGCTTGACTGATAGCCAGATTAAAAAAGTAATCACACAGGCCGGTGGTGATTACGATAAAGGTTTAAGAATACTGAAACAGGTAACTGACACGGATAAGTAAACAAGGAGGCAACTTTGGGGACTTCATTATCTAGCATATTAAAAAAGAAAAAAGTTTTAGAGAACAACGATGATACTTATGAAAGTGAATCGAATAGCACGGTAAGCGGCATACCATCATTTGAAGAATCTCAAAAAACAAGAAAAAGCGATTTGAGAAGCTTGCTGCAGGCTAAAAAAGATAAAGAGAAACTTGTTGAATTACAAAACGAGCAGAAAAGACAAGAAAGACAGGACTGGTTGCGCAAGAGTTCAACCAGTCAGCATACAACAGCCATGACAGATTTTATCCGGAGCGACAGGGAAAAAGTCGCTGAGAGTTCTATCCCCATGGCTGATGCGGTAAAACAGTACAACCAAATAAAGCAGCAAAAGTGGATGTTAAATGAAGCACAGTACGAAAACGACCTTTTACAGGAATACCGCAAAAGAAAAAGGATAGAAAAAGAGCAGCAGGAAGCTAAGGATAAGGTCGGATTTCAAGACGGAGATACATTCATTCAGTATACTGACATTCCTCAACAGAAAGATTTTGCGGATACTGTTAAAAAGGCAAAAGAGAATGCCGCAAAAGCGAATGATCAGTATGCTTTTATGTACAATAACAAAAAGCTGCCATTCGGGGATAAGGGTCTAATGATTGGTGGCAAAAAACTGACATTAGGAGGAAAAGAAAGCAACCCGGTTGAAAGTTATGTCAATACATTCGGAGATGGAAAGAATGTATTTGGTAAAAGCTCTGTTCTGGATATAACAAGCGGCCAGGATAACGCTAAGAGTCCATTAAGAAGATATGCTCTATTAAATGATTCAGAACGCGATATTTACGACTATCTTTTTGAACGCCAAGGTAAAGACACGGCAGAAAAATACCTGGATTCCATACAGGGAGAATTAAACCAGAGGGGTGCAGAGGCAAACTACGAACACAACGATCAGTACAAGGGACCGATTAAAACCATAGTAAATACAACCCAGTCAATTGGTGCAGGTATGCAGAATGCAGTAGAAGGCATTAAATCAATTCCCGATTTTGCTATGGGGACACGCAAAAACGCAATGCCTACAGAATCAGAGTTATCCCAGACCAAAATGCTTGAAAATGCCGGGACAATTGACGGGTTTACATATAAGATGGCCAATGCAATCGGAAACATGATCCCCAGTATCATTGTAGGCGGGGCGGGTGGTCCAGCGGTATCCAGTGCAATATTTGCGGCGCAAACAGGCGGACAAAGTTACCGGCAGGACATCATGGACGGCAGACCGGTAGAGGGCGCCCAGGTCAACGCAGTTCTTACCGCAGCAGATGAAACAGTTACAAATCTTTTGCTCGGCGGAATCTCACAGTACGGCGGCGGATTTATCAAAAAAACACTTGGAAACACCAAGGTAGCACAAGCAGCAAAGCAAGGGATTACATCGGCCTTAGCAAAGAACCCGGCAGTAAGACGTGATGTATTAGGCGTGATAAACTACGGTTCAGATATGCTTTCAGAAGGCACCCAGGAAGCTGTACAGGACCTCACAGAATCTATCCGCAAACACTTTATTTATGGGGATGAACTGGATCTTGCCGGAGACCTCACAGATCCGCAGACATGGGAAGATTTCCTTTTAGGCGCGGCAACAGCCGGAATCATGAACGCACCAGCTACCGTAGCGAACAATATTGCGATCAACAACTATGGGGAAAAATTGGATGTTGACTATAGAGATTACTCCGAAGGAATAGATACAGATCCGACCCACTACACTAATCCGACAGATGCAAAAGAAGCCCAGGATCTACAGCGTATGGCGCAAGAGTATGCAGCCATGCAGAGACAGGGCAAATTTGTCGATAATCGTGATAAAGCAGAGTATGACATGCGTTTCTGGGAATGGCAAAACCGAATGGCAGAAGAGCAAAATGGCCAGGCTGAGCAAGCAACTCAAACCCAAAGGCAATCAACTCAAAAAGCAACTCAAACCCAGGGAGAGACAACTCAATCACAGGAATATGCCAACCAAAGCCAGGAGGAAAACCGAGCAGAGTCTACAATACAGAACACAGATGTCAAACGGCCAGAAGAACAGACTGTACAGTCAGAACATGAATCCGCCACGCCAGAGCACCAGGATAACCAGGTTCAGGAAGAACACCAGACTGATTCGCAAGAAAAGCCTTACGCAGCACCCAAAACCGCTCAGGAGCATCCACAGACTACGGCAACAGACAATCCTGAACTGAATACAATAAAAACCCAGGAAAACGAAAACAGAAGCCCTCAGAGCAATTTTGAAGCGGAGAACAATGTCAAATTCTCAGATCAGGAATCAACAGAGTATAAGTCACGTTATGGCAAATATGGCGGCGACGCCTTGATAAACTCATATGATGGATCCACAGATGTATCCACATTCAACAAAGCATTTGGCCGTGCTTATGACGCAGGATATAATCAGATCGATCTGGACACAGCTACTCACTCGGCTTTAATGTCTCTTTTATCCGATCAGCAGATAGAAGCTGCCTACCGTGCCGGTATCCAGGATTATAATCTAGATAACCAGATTAAACCTCAGTACACACAGGGACAGCCCAAAGAGGGCGGTTTAGGCACTGTATCCGACTATGCAACACAGGATCAGCGCAATGTAGCAGAGCATATAGGAAAGAAAACAGGCCTTAAGATTAATCTGGTAGACAATCTTTCACAGGAGAATGCAACAGCCTCATATAAACCGGGAGAGATTACCATAAACATCAACTCCGAGGATTTTAACGGATCTCTTTCTCACGAACTGACGCATTTCATTAAAGATACGGCCCCAGAATCTTACCGCCTGTATCAGGAGATCGTGACAGAAGCACAGATGAAGGCAACCGGAAAAGCCTGGGAAAATTTGGTAGAGTCATACACCAACCGCTATAAGGATGCCGGGCAAGACCTCACCCGTCAGCAGATAATTGAGGAGATTGCCGCAGATGCGACACAGAAATTCTTGAACGATCCGGATTTTATCGACCAGGTAATAAAAAAAGATCGCAACTTAGCACAGAAAATCATTGATTTCCTGTCAGATGTGATCGATTCGATCAAGAACCTGATTAAAACCGGCAGCACACGCGCAGCAGCAAAGAATCTGGAACAGGATGTACAGATGTATGAAGATGCCCGCTATGCTTGGCTGCTTGGTCTGGAGCAAGGCAGCAAGGACTATAAAGCAGGTAAAGAAAGAGCGGATAACATCATGCAAAGCAGCAAGTATGAATTAAATCAGTTTGGATTTGAGGAATACGGAGAGAAAGAAAAAGGCTGGTGGAAAAATAACGACAGTATCATAATATGCAACACAAAACAAGATATTGCAGATTTTTACCGCGATCATGTCCACAAAAAACCATATGCGAGATTATATATTGGAAAAATAGGTCCAGAGCTCGCGCAACGGATTTACAAAGACACAGGAGTCAATACAGAAAATTTAAATGTTGCCATTACAAGCGAGTTTGAAGACAGCCATAGCAATCCAGAAAAAGAAAGATCGAGAGGGCAGACACCGGTAACGCCGGAGATACTATCAAGACTTCCGGAAATTATATCAAGCTACGATAAGGTAGAAAATGCAACCAGTTCCAAAGATAGAAAACCAGTTCTGAAATTCGAGAAGGATATTAATGGAAAAAATGTTGCCGTAGAATACGTTAGAAGCAAGAAAGGAATGCTTGAGCTGCACACAATGTATGCGTGGGAAAATAAAAATAGCAGGAGTGTATCCACTACGCTTACAATGCCAGAAAAAACTGACCCGTACAGAACGTCCGAAACGTATAGCGTCATTACTCCTGCTACTAAGGACAATATACAACCAGGTACAGAAAAAAGCAAGACTCGTTTCCAGCTGAAAGAACCAAGTGAAGATAGTGAAGGAAACGACCTTACAGATCAGCAGAAGGAATTTTTTAAAGATTCAAAGATTGTTACAGAAGATGGGAATCTGAAAGTAATGTATCATGGATCACCAAATGAGTTTACGGTATTTGATAGAAAGAAAGCCAGATCATCAGCGTATTTTGGCAAGGGATTTTATTTTAGCGATAGTAGTAATCAGGCGGGGGTATATGGGAACAACTATAAAGTATACCTGAATATCAAAAATCCCATTCATGCAGGCACAAATGATATTACAAAATCCCAGCTTAGAAAATTTGTTCAGGCAGTTGCTAAAAATGAAGACTACGGAATTGATAATTATGGGTATGATGCTACAGTAACAAGTGTAACAAATGATATCTATGGAAAAGATGACTTTGAAATGCTTCAGAATATTAACGCAACATGTATTGGTGATTTTGCGGAGGCAGTAAAGCTTTTTAACAAAGTAAATAAGACGGATTATGATGGAATTGTGGTGCCGACAGAAACAGTTGCTTTTGAGCCTAATCAGATAAAGAATGTAACAAATGAAGAACCTACGAATGATCCGGACATTAGATATCAGCTGGATGATGTAGACGATACTATGACTGAGCGTAGAATTCAGGCATTGCAAGACCAAAATGAGGCTTTAAAGCAGGCGAATGATCTTTTGGAACAGCAGTTTAAGTTGACAGACAAGGATGCAGTGCGGACTGAGGATATCAAAAAAGTTGCAAGGAATATTTTGAAAGAGTATGGTAGCAAATATCCGAGTGAAACATTGGAAAGAAACCTGTCTAAGCTTTATCAGTATATCCGTGGTGCTGATCAGGTGGATGGACAAGCCATTACAGAAGCAGCTACCAGTATGGGTAAAAGCATCTTGAAAAAGTCACAATCGGTGGAAACAGAACAGACTGAAAGATATAAAGATGTGCGAGACTTGATAAAGAATACAAAAATCTCAATTTCGGATCAAGATAAACCTGATCTTGCATCTGAAGGGGGATATAATGATTTCAGAAGACATAATTTTGGAAGGATGAAATTGGGAGCTGATGGAGTATCAATAGATTCATTTTATACAGATACATTAAACCCGGCAGATCCTGAAAAATTCCCTTTGAGCATAACACATCCGGCTGACCGACTGAAACAAGTAGCAGCATTTTTAGATGAAACAGCTCCGCAAGTTATAAATCCGTATGCTGCTGATATGGAAGAAATGTCATACATGATCGGTCAAGAAATTTTAGATTCGTATTTTGATGTGAGAAAACCAAGTGCGACGTTTGCTGATAAAAAAGAGGCTCAGATGCAAAAATTGCGCTGGCAGTATCAGCAGAAGATAAGAGACTATAAAAATGATTTGAAATCAAAGTATGATGAAAGCCTTAAACAGATTAAAAAGCAGAACCTTGAAGAAAGCGCACGCCTGGCAGAACAGTATAAAAACCTCACAGAAGCAGAGCGAAAAGAGCAGAGGGAGTATTATAAAAAAAGGATGGATGATCTGCGAAACAGCAAGAACCAGGAATTGGCAGCCATGCAGCAGAGGAGCAAAGAGCGGATTAAGTCATTGCGGGAGAATCAGCAGAAAAGGGAAGATAAGAGACAGATCATCAAAGAAAGAAAAAAATTACAGAATTGGTTGCTGAAACCGACTGATTCAAAGCATATTCCAGAGGGACTGAGACAATCTGTAGCGGCTTTCCTGAACAACATTGATTTTTCTCCAAATGATGAGGATAGTGAGATCAAAACCCAGCGAAAAGAAGACTGGAAAGCAGCCCAGGATGCATTTAAGGAGATTCTGGATAATGGCGGTGTTTATGTGGACCAGAAGACTGGTGATACCATGACCATGGATATTGACCCAGATATTGCACAGCGCATTCAGGAACTAATTGAAAAAACAAAGGGAATTGATAAATTGGATAACTTGGATGCATATAGCATGGGTGAGCTTAAAAAGACAGTTATGGCTATGAAAAAGGCTATAACAGAAGTAAATGATCTTAAGAGCAACAAAAAATCTGGAGAACTGAGTATTCTGGCAGATGGAGTGTTTAGGGATCTGGAGCAGAGGCGGAATAAGGTGGAGTATGTAGGACCTGCGGGAATGGGAGATAAACTGTTGAATTATGACATGCTGGATCCGCAGACCATGTTTGGAAAAATGGGAGACAACATGAAGTCCACCTATGATGCATTGCGTAACGGACTGGATAAAAAGACAGAAAAATTGAGATCTGCTCAGGAATATGTGGATGATATTATGGATAAGTATGGAATCAAGCCTAAAGAATTGCGTGAATGGACGGGATCAAATGCCAAGACTCAGCATTTTAAGACATCGAGAGGTGAGATTGATCTTACAGTAGCCCAGGTGATGTCGCTGTATGAGTTAAACAAAAGAAGCCAGGCCAGAGGCCATATGTATGATCGAAACGGCGGTATTAAGCAGGCGCCGGTAGTTGGAAAAGCCAAATTGGAAGGAACGACTTATACACCGGCACAGATCAAGAAGAATTATCGCCCTGTAAAGGTTACGGCCTCAGATGTAGAAACAATCACAAAGACTTTAACACCGGCGCAGCGTGCTCTTGCGGATGGATTGCAGCAGTTTATGGGAGATCAGTGTGCAGCCTGGGGAAATGAAGTAACCATGGACATGTATGGTTATGAGAAATTCACAGCAAAGAATTATTTCCCAATTAGCACAGATAAAAACTATGTGGCAACCAGGCAGGGAGATGCGGGAAATAAAGTGTCAACCATTAAGAACATGGGAATCACCAAGAGCACAACCCCATATGCGAATAATCCATTGATTATTGAGGACATCTTTGATGTGTTTAGCCGCCAGGTTGATAACATGAGTACATATAATGCCTATGTAATCCCACTGTCAGATCTTAATAAGGTGTACAATTATAAGGACACCAGAGGAATGACTGAGTTTGGATCATCTATTAAAGAAGAGATAGAAAGGACCTTTGGAAAGCAGGGAAATGATTATATCGTCAAGCTGGTTTCAGATATCAACGGGACAGTAAATAAAGATAAAAGCATAGCCAGCCAACTGGTCTCAAACATGAAAGCGGCTTCTGTAGCTGGAAATCTGCGTGTAGCTGCCCAGCAGCCAACAGCTTACATAAGAGCTAGTATGGAGATCAATCCTAAATATCTTGCCAGAGGCGCGACGACCATCACCAGAAAAGGCCAGTGGGACCTTATATGTAAATACGCCCCTATTGCGCAATGGAAAGATTGGGGATTTTACCGCATGGATACCAGCCGACAAATGAAAGATATCATGTTTAACACCGACAGTACAAAGCAGCGGTTTGTTAATGCAACTATGATCTTGGCAGAAAAAGGCGATCAACTGGCCTGGAATCGCCTATGGAGAGCTTGCGAATACGAGTGTATGGATCAGCATCCGGATCTGAAAGAAGGCACGGAAGAATTTTACGAGCGGGTAGGCAAGAGATTTAGCGAAGTTGTAGACAAGACACAGGTAGTTGATTCAATCTTACATCGTACTCAGATTATGAGAAGCCAGAGCGAAATCAATCAGCTGGCTACCAGCTTCATGGCTGAACCGCTAAAAACTTATGATATGCTCTACCGCGCTGCAACAGATGTAAAAACGAAGAAAGAAGGCTCGAAGAGCAGAGCAGTACGCGCCGCAACTGTATTTGTCCTTACCGGTGTAGCCACGTCAATAGCTGCATCAGCGGTTGATATGCTCAGAGATGATGACCGAGATAAGAACAGCAAGGAAAAGTACATAGACAGCCTTAAATCAAACATTTTCGATAACCTGAACCTTTTGAATAACATCCCATGGGTGAAAGAAATTCCCTCCATTATTGCCGGATACACGCCAACCAGAGCGGATCTGTCTGGCTTTGAGGATATGATATACGCTTGGAATCAGATTAAGAAGTTAAAAGACGGCACAAGTAAGTATACACCACAGTACGTAGCTGTATACACGGCTCAGATGGCGAGCAAGCTCACCGGAATCCCGATTAAGAGTCTTACAAGAGACATGGGAGCTGTCATTGATTCTATTTTTGATTCAGCAGGAGGCAAAGCGGATTATACATGGCTGAAACAAAAGTACGACATGGGAAGCAAAGAAAATCTTGAGATGTATACAAAAATGATGATCCAGGCTCACAGAAACGGAGATAAGGATTTCCAGAAGAAAATCAAGGATGATCTTAACAAAGCGGGAATTGATAACGATACGATAACAAACAAGATTAAAACGGTGATCAAATCAGAGTTAATCGGCAAAGATTCTGTAAATCCGCTGGTAGAGGCGGCGGCCCAGGCAAAGCAATCATATGACTTGGAAGCTTACGAGGATGCGGTAAGTCAGCTCACATCCCAGGGATATGCCACAAAGATCGTAAAATCCGCCATTGATGCCAGGATCAAACAGTTAGAAGGAAAAGAAGAGATTGACTGGGAGGCAGAGGTACAGACAGAACCAGATAGCCTGTATGGAGATATCCTGATGGAGCAGGACGCAGCAGAGGATAGCAGCAGTGTAACACTCTATAGCAATTCGGATCTTCTGGCAGCAATAGGCCAGTATGATAATAAAAATGCTAAATCTCTGGATCCTTTTAAAAAGATGGCAGATGCCATTGTAAAAAGTAAAGTGGATGAAGGAAAGACACAGAAAGAGGCTGCAGGTTCGATTAAAACATCCATTACAAGTCATTATAAGCCTTTATGGATTGCAGCCGACAGAAAAGGCAGAGAAGAGATCCAGAATGTCCTTAAACAGCTTAAGGTAAATGGAAAGGCATTGTATACCGGAGAAGACTGGACGAATTGGAATAAGGCAGCAAAAAAGAAATAAGAAGAAAAGGCAGTCTGAGAAGGCTGCCTTTTTAGTAAAAAAAAGTATAACGCCCTTGACATACTTGCACAAGTATGTTATACTAAAGATAGTTAAGAAAGAATAGATCACGGAGGGTAAAAATATGATGAACAGAGCACAGGAATTAGCAGCAGAAATTAAAAGGAGCCAGGAATGGGACCTTGACCAGCTTGCAGAGTTATGCGACTTAGCTGACATGACAGCTGAGTGGGAAGCTGCAGACGGTGAGACCTTTGAACAGGTCGCATTCCAGGCCGCTGAAAAATTGGGAGTTGAAATTTTATGAGATATCGATTCAAGGAGATGCGAAAAGCGTTACACTTGTCGCAGAAGAAATTTGCTGATTCTGTCGGAATTTCAATGAGCTATGTAAATTTTATAGAGATGGGTTATAATAACCCATCTGATAAACTTGTAGATAAGATTTGCCGCACTCATGGTATAAGCAAAAGGTGGCTGACTACAGGTTATGGAAATATGTTTGATAAAGATGATGAAGAGAATAACAGCGTTCCAAAGCCTTATGAAGTCAATGATCCAAAACGTTCCGTTGTTTGCAAAAATGAAAGTATAAACAATATGAATGTCAGAAAAAGACTAAAAATATTGCGGAAAAAGCTTGGATTAAGCCAAGCAGAAATGGCTAGCAAATTGGGAATCCAGATATATTATGTATCGTGGATTGAAACTGGGAAAAAGCAATTAAAAGAAGGCGAAATTGCTAACATATGCGATATTTTTAATGTGCGAATAGATTGGTTGATAGAAGGAACTGGAGAGATGTTTGAAGGTGGGGGTCCGACTATACCATTAAACGACGACGGAGCGATTGAAGCGGGAGAAAAGCTAAAAGAGCTACGCGAAGGAGTAGGGCTCACACAAAAGGAATTTTCAAAGCAGGCTGGATTGAACCGTTGGCATATCGTGTTAGCTGAGCAAGGAACGCGCCTATTAAACGATGAACAAATAAAAAGAATATGCGATACTTTTGACATTAAAGAAGAACCGTTAAAATTTAGCAAACGCAATCTGGTAAAAAAAATAAGCAGGATTGGAAAAAAAGATGAAGTTTTTAATACTAATTATGAGTTAATTCCAATGGATTTACGTAATAAACTACGCGGGGAAGAGTTAGCTAATTTGGTGGATCTACTTTATCAGCGATATGAGGACGGAAAAAGTTTTGTAGCACAAAAAAATCAAGATCCTGCTCCAAGTGCTCCGTATGTAGGGCAGAAATTCGGTAAGCTCACAATAACCGAGTTTTGCCCAAGAAAACCCCGAGAGTTGCAAAGGGTTATAGCAAAATGTGACTGCGGGACGGTTAAAGAGTACCGTTTGGACTCATTGATCAGTGGAAATACTAAATCATGCGGCTGTAGCAAGCGTTTGGATTTGACAGGAAAACGCTTTGGTAAGCTAACAGTTATAGCATATGCAGGGTTGGACGAAGAACAAAAGTGTTCTATGTGGAAATGCCGTTGCGATTGTGGAAAAATTACAACGGTTAGAGGTGGCAGCCTTACTTACGGGACAACAAAGTCTTGCGGGTGTGAATTTAGTAAATTTACCCCGAACGCAATTACCGACCAGGTGGACGGTACACGGATTAATTCCTTGCTTTACACCAAGCATAACAACAATACATCCGGGCATGTCGGTGTATCGTTTAACAAAAGGCGGCAAAAATGGGAGGCTTATATACAGTTTAAAGGGTATTTATACCATTTGGGACTATATGAGGATATCCAGGATGCTATAAAAGCCAGAGAGCGGGCAGAAAAAGAAAAACACGGGGCTTTTATAGAGTGGTTCCAAAAGACACATCCAGAAGAGTGGGAACGAGTGCTGAAAACAAAGAAAGACAACATACAAAGCAGTGGTATACCTGCTAAGAATAGTGAGGAGGAGTTATGAGCAAAACATCTGCAGAAGTTAAGAACAGGTACAACCAAAAAGCGTATGATCGGATTAATTACGTTGTTAAAAAAGGAGAAAAAGAGCAGATTAAGCAAAAAGCAGAGGCATTAGGCTATTCATCTATAAATAGTTTTATTTCTGATGCAATAAAGAATTTTATTGAGCTTTCTCAATAAAAATAGTAATTTAGGTAGCACTTATGGATATATAGCAGATTTAGATTCGCCAAATGTAATTTTAGGACGTTATGACGCGAATTCAGCCAACTCTCCGTATAGCAGATTTAGATTCGCCAAATGTAATTTTAGGACGTTATGACGCGAATTCAGCCAACTCTCCGTATAAAAAAGGATTAACTCAAGCAACAGCAGGCATCGTTTTAAGCGTCTACAACACGAATTCCGTTTATAATTCGCAACTTGCATTATCGGCGGGTAACGAAAAATTCTATGTTAGACAAAAGGGAAACAATACTTGGGGAGAGTGGATGGCGAAATAATCTATTATTTTTCAATTAAGCATCCCACTAAGTAATAAAACCCCACATTTAAAGCCGTATTGGGTAAGTACATGCCGTTTGAGCCATATAAAAGCGTTGCATATCCATTATTTGTGGCACCTATAAGAACCAAACTACTGCCTCCTTGTAAAACTTTTGTACCGAATACCGCTTCTCCTGCCTGAATGGTCTCAGCTACACTAATAAAGCCATAGCAAAGATATGTTTTTGGCCCTATTTTGGCAGCGTAAGACGAATTATTATTGATTTTGTTAGTAGTACATAGCATTGAATTTATATGGGGGCTATTATACAAGGCTAAATTACTATTATGCTGAATTTATTCGCATTTGTAAAGAAAAGGTATGTGCTTATACCAATGAGCACATGGATAAGACAGATAAGAAAAAAATCACAGTAGATGATGTGTATGTGGTTTGGAGCTGCAAGACATTACAGAACCACAAAGCATTATTAAGCACTACCGCTCCGGATGGAATGTATTATGAGTTTACATATAATGGGGACAAAAATGAACTTTATATGGATGCTTATAAAAAATGGGAAAATATTTGTTATCAGATGTAGAAGGAGACAAGAAAAAGATGAACTTTACTGATGCATTTATTGCTATGAAAAAGGGCGCAAAAGTAAAACTTCCAAGTTGGGGAGGATACTGGTATTGGGATACAGATAAAGAAACAATCATGATCCAGTGTAGACCGCAGGATTCTGATCAGGGAGAACTGTTGGATATCAGAGAGACACAGCGTGTTGAGTATACCATGATGAATATGCAGTCAGATGAGTGGATCATTGCTGATGAGAGCAACTGCCCAGTATTGGGAGGCACAGCTACGTTTTCATTTTCAGATGCAATTAAGTATCTGAAGAGAGGGCTGAAAGTAGCACGTCAGGGTTGGAATGGAAAAAAACAGTACATCCAGTTAGCAACAGCAATTTCATATAAGACTACGGACGGAAAAATTGTGAATTGTGAACACGAAGCCATTGGGAATAGAGCTATTGCATTTATAGGGACTAGTGGTGTACAGATGGGATGGTTGGCATCTCAGGCAGACATGCTTGCAAATGACTGGATGTTTGCGGAATAGGGAGGATAACATTTTATGAACAAAGACAAAATTGTTTTAAAAAATGAGACTGCTGTGGAACTGGAAGTAGCTGCCAGCCTTGAAAGCATGAAAGCTGTATTTGAGGATATGACAACAGTAGATCAGTTTTGGAAAAGCTGCACAGATAAGAACATGTCTGAGGTGCGGATCCTGAATGGTGAAGGCTTGACAGTAGGTACATACAAAGATATGTGTCTGATGTCACCGGCGTTTACTTTGGACAAAACCGAAGATGGAAAGATCATGGCAACATTTGGTATTCGTGAGCTGACAGATATCGAAAAACTGAAAGCACAGGTTTCCGCTAATACCGAAACATTAGCAGTCCATGACGGAGCTATTGGAGATATGGGAGCAGTAATGAGTGCTATGGCAGACCAGGAAGGAGTGACATCATAATGGGCAGGTATTATGGATTAAAAATCAGATCTGGAGAAATGACACTGGAGCAGGTGCCAAAACTTTGGAAAACAGTAACAGAAAAGTGGTTAAAGGAAAATCCAGAGAAAAGTGAGTGAGGTAAATGAAGTTGGAAAGATTTAAAGCAATATTTATCACTATAATGAGTGCAGCATTTGCCTATCTTGGAGTATTGGCAGTACCGGTGTTTGCTCTCGTAGCACTGAATTTTACTGATTATATAACCGGAATAGTTGCATCGAAGTATCGTCAGGAACATGTGACAAGCTACAAGGGGATTCGAGGCATTTGTAAAAAAATCGGAATGTGGATCCTGATCGGTGTAGGATGGCTTATGGATAGGATGATCATATATGCAGGACAATATATAGGGTTGGACATAAAAATACCTTTTGTGATTGCTACCGTAGTAGCTGTTTGGCTTATTTGCAATGAGATCATATCCATCCTAGAGAATTTACTTGATATTGGTGTTGCTATGCCTCCGTTCCTGATGCCGCTTGCAAAAGCAATTAAAGGTCAGGTCGAAGACAAAACAAAATTGGAGTGACACATCTTTAGGCTTAGGATATCCTAAGCCTTTTTTAATAGGAGGTACACATGAAAATTTCAGAGAATGGTTTGAAACTGATAAGAAGCTTTGAAGGATGCAGATTAGAAGCTTATAAGTGCCCGGCAGGAGTATGGACCATTGGTTGGGGACACACAGGAAATGTAAAAGCAGGTCAGAGGATTACACAGGCAGAGGCAGATAAGATGTTGACGGATGATATGGGACCATATGAGCGCAATGTAGACAAATATGGAACGAAATACATGTGGAACCAAAACGAATTTGATGCCCTGGTATCATTTGCATACAATGTAGGATCTATAGATCAGTTGACAGCAAAAGGAACCAGATCGCGGGCTGAGATATCAGAAAAGATCCTAGCATATAACCGAGGTGGTGGTAAGATTTTGGCTGGCCTGACCAGAAGAAGACAGGCAGAACAGAAGCTATTTTTAACTCCAATAAGCGAACAAAAGAAAAAAGGATGGCAGCAAGAGGATGGAGATTGGAAGTATTACCTCGGAAACGGGGAGCCTGTAAGAAATGACTGGTATTGGTACGATGATAAATGGTACTGGTTTGATGGTGCAGGAAGAATGGTCAAGAATACCTGGTATAAATACAAAGATAAATGGTATTACCTTGGCGCGGATGGAGCTATGCTGACCGGTCAGCAAACTATTGATGGGAAATGGTACGTGCTGAATGAAGATGGAGCTATGGTTACAGACCCGGTAACTTTAACCCCTGACCAGGATGGAGCGCTTACCTGGCCGGGACTGAAAGAGTAGGTGCTTATATGACAGTAAACGATTTGATTAGTGATATCACATCTTTAAGAGGGCAGCAGTATGGTACAGACATGATCATGGGATGGATCAATGAAATTGAGGGACAGGTCATTGAAGAAGTAATCAACCGGGCGGAAGGATATAATCTGGAATTTATTCCAATGGAATATGAAAAAGACCAGGATAAAAAATTAAGTATTCCGGATCGGTTCAAGGATGTCTATGTTAATTATCTGCTTTCAAAGATTGATTATCACAATGAAGAAACTGAACGCTATAACAATGACGTTGTAATGTACAACTCCGCTTATGATGCATATGCTGCATGGTTCAGGCGCTGCAATCGGGCAAAAAAAGCACCATTATTTTCCAAATTTTAAGGAGGAGCTTTAATGGGACGATTACCAATGCTGACAATGACACCGAGAGGGGACAGCAAACAGATAGGATCATTTGGGGGACTGAACAAAGGTCTTGTAATTGGAGAAAATGAGTTTTCGGACATGAAAAACATGTCTTCAGATGTTTTCCCGGCGATAGCGGTCAGAAAGCCAAGAGGAGAAATCCTGAAAAGTTTATCAAAACCTCATGGGATCATTTATAAAAATGGTTTGGCCTATGTGGATGGGACAAAGCTGTATTACAAAGATAAAGAAATTGCAACAGTCCAGGATACAGATAAGCAGCTGGTGAGTTTGGGAGCCTATATTGTGGTATTCCCGGATAAAATTATGTATAACACATCCACTGGAGAAAAGACAGCATTAGAGGCTTCCTGGAGCCAGGCTGCAACAGCAACATTTGCACAGACGACAACCGGAAGTACCATGGTAAAGATTAGTTGTACCGGAATCGGAAAGCAATTTAATCAGTTTGACGGTGTGGAAATATCCGGTTGTACAAACAGTAGCTTTAACAAGACTACGGTGATTCAGGAAAAAGCAGATGATTACATGGTGGTTATAGGTGATCTATCATCCAGTTTTACTCAGGAATCTGGTTTAAAGCTTACCAGAAAAGTACCGGATATGGATTACATTTGTGAGAATGGCAACCGCTTGTGGGGCTGCTCCAGCGCAAATCATGAGGTATATGCAAGCAAGCTGGGAGATCCAACAAACTGGAATGCGTTTGAAGGGATCAGTACAGATTCGTATGCGGCTACAGTTGGATCAGATGGAGATTTTACAGGCTGCCTGTCTCATATGGGATATGTGCTGTTTTTCAAGGAAGATACGATCCATAAGGTTTATGGAGATAAACCAAGTAATTTTCAGATCAATACATCATTCCCGGTCAGAGGTGTTGCAAAAGGGTGTGAGAAGACAGCATGTGTTGTAAATGAAACATTATTGTATGTGTCCAGGAGCAATGTATGCAGTTTTGACGGAGCGTATCCGGAATCTGTATCGGATGCACTGGCAGAGGTACGGTTTCAGGGCGGTGTGGCTGGTCAGCATAACGGAAAATACTATGCATCGTTACAGGATGTATCAGGGCAGTGGAATATCTATGTGTATGATTTAAAAAAGGGTATGTGGCACAAAGAAGATGATATGCAGGCTTTGTTTATGGCATACGGAGAAGGACAGTTATACTGTGTTGATTCCAACGGCAAACTTTTTACAATCAGTGGTTCACGGGATGAACAGATTGAATGGATGATAGAGAGCGGAGATCAGTTAGACGGAAGTGTGGAATATAAGTTTTTAAAAAGACTGCTTTTTAATTTGAAACTGGATCCTGGAAGTGAAGTGGACGTATTTATAAAATGTGACAGTGAACCAGAGTTTGAAAAGAAAATTTCTTTTACTTCTCAGGGATATAGAACGCAGGTGCTTAATATAACCCCAGCCAGATGCCAGAGATACCGGTTCCGCCTGGAAGGGAAAGGACCGGCTGTTCTGATTGCCATGAGTAAATATATAGGATATGGGAGTGATATTCATGGCAGTATTTAAACCCATGATCATTCAGAAAAATGAAACTGACATAGGAAAAGTTGTACGGCAGTTATACCGGTTCAGTGAGGATCTCAAATATACGATTTCAAATTTGAGCCTGGAAGATAACATTTCAAATGATGTTTTAAATTCTATTACGGATAGAAACAACAAAGTAAGAAAAATCCAGTTTTCAACGGATACGCTGAACATTGAATATGATGATTATGCCTCATCTGTACAGACTAAGTTATCCCAGTCTTCGGAAAGTATTCAGTTGTTGGTAGCAACAGGCGATGTTGTCAATGAAATGCTTACCAGAATGGAGATGTATGGGGAATATATCCGGCTTACCAGCGGACATCTTGTTATTGATGCAGAAAACATGAAATTGGATAAGCCAGGAAATGCATATTTTTCAGGAAACATAACAGGTGGATCTATCAATATCAATAACCGTTTTACGGTGTCTTCTTCTGGCGATGTGTACATAGATGATGCTCTGACTACAACTA
>QWCY01005816.1_pt1 | contig 16840 bp, 13 predicted proteins | sample 1972631 | NCBI WGS metagenome assembly QWCY01 (sample SAMN09866696, study PRJNA288562) | Human gut metagenome isolate pre1_stool, whole genome shotgun sequencing... | isolation source: gut | host: Homo sapiens | place: USA: California
GAGTTTGATAAATGCCAGTACTATGAAGGAAATCAAATGTATTTCGACATTAGCCGTTCCCTTGATTATATGAGTGAATTATTCGGAAAATGAAAAAAAGCTATTCTATATCACACTGATAATTGCCATACTTTGTGTTATCAGTATGCCTATGCAGGATTGAAAACCAATATCAGAGAATTATTTGCAAGAGTCAAGATGTTTCTTGATTTAGAGATAGACAAGCAGCCACATTTCTTAGGAGAAAAGATTATTCTTGGTTCTAAAAGATAATTCCTCTGACCAATAATATGAAAAACAATGATGATATGGAGCAACAAGCCAAGTTCAATGAATATAACAGATATAGGTCACTCTAATGTATAAAGATGAACTCAATAAATCCTGAATATAAAGTAACATACATTTCTTTATTTCGGAATATAACTTTACCTTTACTGAAAAAATAAAGATATGGCAAAGATAACCGTTCAAAAGACAGACGTTACTATCTTAAAAATCAACGATACAGATTACATTTCACTGACCGACATAGCTAAATACAAAACAACAGATGCCAATGCCGTCATTGCCAACTGGCTACGTAACAGAATGACAATTGAATATTTAGGATTATGGGAAACATTGTATAACCCCCATTTTAAACCCCTCGAATTCGAGGGGTTTAGAAAAGAGGCAGGACTAAACGCGTTTACTCTTTCGCCTCAAAAATGGATAGAAACGACCTGTGCCATTGGAATCATATCCAAATCGGGAAGATATGGCGGTACTTTTGCCCACAAAGACATTGCGTTCAAATTCGCAAGTTGGATTTCTGTTGAATTCGAATTATATATAGTAAAAGAGTTCCAACGCTTGAAAGAGCAAGAACAAGCCCAACTTGGCTGGTCAGCAAAACGAGAACTATCTAAAATTAATTACCATATTCATACTGATGCAATCAAACAGCATCTCATTCCGCAGGAAATCACTTCACAACAAGCATCCATGATTTATGCCAGCGAAGCTGATGTTCTCAATGTAGCCATGTTTGGAATGACAGCTTTAGAATGGCGTGATACACACCCCAATTTAAAAGGAAATATTCGCGATTATGCTTCAATCAATGAACTTATCTGCTTATCAAACATGGAAAACTTAAATGCAGTATTTATTAATGAAGGTCTGACGCAAAAAGACAGACTTATAAAATTAAATCAGATTGCTATCCAGCAAATGAGTATATTAGAAAACATCAAAAACAAAAAGTTATTAAAATAATTATGGAACAACAACCTCAACTCAACGATCACAACAAACAGGAGTACCCTCCTATGCATACAGCAGAGCATTTACTAAATGCCACTATGGTAAAAACTTTCGGTTGCCCTCGCTCAAAAAATGCCCATATAGAAAGGAAAAAGAGCAAGTGTGACTATATCCTTCCTGTTTGTCCTACAGATGCGGAGATACAAGCGATAGAAGATAAGGTAAACGAAGTTATCAGTCAAAATCTGCCCGTAACTGTTGAATTTATGACTCATGAGCAGGCTAAAGACATCGTAGATCTGAGCAAACTTCCTGCTGACGCCAGTGAGACTCTTCGCATTATACGCATAGGAGATTATGACGCCTGCGCCTGTATAGGGTTACACGTGTCCAATACCTCAGAAGTAGGAACCTTCAAAATCATCAGTCATGATTACGATGAAGAAAGGCAAACTTTAAGATTAAGATTCAAACTCATCGATAAGAAATAGATTATCAAATTAATATCTATATTATATAAAATAAATATATCGCGATTACATTTTGTCACCAAACAGGTAAAATTGGCATTATTAAAATGACAAATAGACATTTTTAGTCTCAGAACTCCTTTGGCATAAGGTTTGCGCTAATAGCAGTGAACGACGGTTCGAAAGCAGACAGCAAGAGTCGGGATACCCCCCCTCTGCGGAAAGCAGCGAACCGAAATTCAAGAGTGAATAAACCGAATGTTTAACTAAAAGATAGGAGACTAAGATTATGATGCCTGTTAGAAGAACTCAAAGTTGGTTACCAAGTATTTTTAACGATTTCTTTGATAACGATTGGATGGTAAAAGCAAATGCAACTGCACCTGCAATCAATGTTTTTGAAACAGAAAAAGAATACAAAGTTGAACTGGCTGCTCCGGGAATGACAAAAGAGGACTTCAATGTTCGCATTGATGAAGACAACAACCTCGTTATCTCTATGGAGAAGAAGACTGAAAACAAAGAAGAGAAGAAAGAAGGTCGCTATCTACGTCGCGAATTCTCTTATTCTAAGTTTCAGCAGACCATGATTCTGCCGGATAATGTAGATAAAGAAAAAATTTCTGCCGCAGTAGAAAACGGAGTTTTGAGCGTCCAACTTCCTAAGATTTCTGAAGAAGAAGTGAAGAAGGCCGAAAAGCAAATCGAAGTAAAATAATACAGTAACCACGATTCGCCCCAAAGGGGTGGAAAAAACAATAAAAAAACGAGAGTGTGTCAACTTATGACACACTCTCGTTTTTTTATAGAAACCGGTAGAGAAAATGCCGTCAACAATTGGCAGTAAATAAATCTCAATTTACTACACATCATTATCAAATACGCTTTTTCTCATTAAAAAAAATACGAACACCTAACTTAGTTTAGCAACCCGGGTTTAACCAATACTCTCATTTTTCACCGAGGAACACCCTCTTGGTTTTAAAGAAACGAGGCGTTGGTTTTAAAGGAACGGCCCTTTGGTTTTAAACCAAAAACAGACGTTTGTAACCATTTGATTTTCATCATCTTACAAAATCTAAATTTCAGATCGTGGTTCATATGATTTTTCTCAACAAGCGAGACGGTATTTATGACCGGAAGTGACTTAATATACATAATATTTATCTACATTTAGAAGTTGAAATTCCATGATTACAGTTACGATTACCATCAAGCCATATCCAGGGAAGGCAAAATCCGATTCCCAATTATTGATTTTTCCGATAACTAATCACCGCCCAGGTATTGAACCCCAGTGCAAAAAGAAGCAAGACTCCTATTTCAGGCAGCAGTTCCAACAAGCCGCTTCCTTTGAGGTATACCATACGCATTCCTTCCATAAAGTACTTCAAAGGATTGAAATAAGTGATCACCTGTGCCCATTCAGGCATACTGCTCACCGGAAAAAAGAACATTACAAACATAGACTGCTGCATAGTTGCCGAATAATTGGATATAACGAGCCCGAAACCGGACATAACGAATACAAACAAAATCGCCAAAAAATAAATCACGATGAAATGCCCTACAGGAGTTATTCCATAAAGCAGCCAGGCTAACAAAAAGCACAAAGTCAATACGATAAAGCCTGTGATCCAGTAAGGTAAAAGTTTAGCCAGAATAAAAATAAATTTCGGTACGGGAGTCACATTAATCTGTTCGATCGTTCCTACCTCCTTCTCACTAACCACATTCAGGGCAGGCAAAAATCCGCATATCAAAGTCAACAACATTCCCATCAAAGCAGGAATCATATAAAGTTTATAATTCAGATTCGGGTTAAATAATCCCTGCGTATCGATACGAATGGAAGGGGCACTGCCCGACGAAGATACGGCATCAGGATATTCTGCACGTAACTCGGCTGCATAGTTATTGATAATAGTGCCCAGATAAGAACTGCCTAGCCCTCCTTTCGTTCCATTTACCGAATTGGCTGCAATCAGTATATGGGCTTCTCCTTTGTTCATCCAGTCCCGCTCCATGTGCCTGGGGATCTCCATTATAATATCCGCTGTTCCCAGTTCAATATTCCGTAATCCATCCTCATAAGATGCCGGCACTTCCGTCAGACGGAAATAGGTAGAAGCCGCAATCTTATTCACCAGCCGCTGAGAAATCACCGAATGATCGTTGTCTACAATATTCAGCTGGATATTCTTTATTTCCAGATTCACAGCCCATGGCATCAGCAACATGATCATGCAGGGAAAGATAAGAATCAATCTCGGCAGGAACGAATTGCGAAGCAACTGTTTAAACTCTTTTTCTATCAGAAATTTTATCATAATAAATTCCTTTATTCCAGTCGATATTTAAATTTCCTGATACTGATGGTAATAAGCACTACTGCCATCAGCAACAAAATACCAATCTCTTTAAGTACCAGCACAACCGGCACTCCTTCAATCATCAGTTTGCGTACAGCCTGAATATACCAGCGAGCGGGAATAATATCCGATATGGCCCGGAGAATCACCGGCATACTTTCTACCGGAAAAATCATTCCGGACAAAACCATGGTGGGCATCATCAATATCATTCCGGATGCCAGCATGGCCGCCACCTGTGTACTTGTCACAGAGGAAATCAGCAAACCCAAAGCCAGCGACACGAAAATAAAGAGCAAAGACACCATCACCAACCAGAACAAACTCCCCACTACCGGCACATCCAGTACAAAGACTGAAAGCAGCAAAATGGTTGTCAGATTGACAAAAGATAAAACAAAGTAAGGGACCGCCTTGGCCAGCACGATAAACAATGGTCTTACCGGAGATACCAGCAATACTTCCATCGTGCCCGTCTCCTTTTCACGAACAATGGAAATAGAGGTCATCATCGCACAAATCAGCATTAAAATCAGCCCCATGACTCCGGGCACAAAGTTGTAGGCACTCTTCATCTGCGGATTATACAGCAATTTGACATCCGGAGTCAAACGCGAAACGAACACATTGGGAGGCAACATCTCCTGTCCTGCCGAAGAAACAATGCTGGCTGCATAATTACTCTGCGAGGTAGACATATTGGGATCGGTTGCATCGACTATCAGCTGCACACGGGCATCCCCCGTATAAAGTCCGTCGGCAAAACGCTCTCCAAATACAATTGCCATATCGATCTTATTTTTCCGGAAGGCAGTTTCCATCTCCTGTGGAGAATGAAAACGGGTGGTAACCGTGAAATATTCACTCGCATCCAACCGGTCTATAATTTTCCTTGTTACCACATCATTCGAAGGATCAAGAACTGCCAGCCGGACATTCTTCACTTCCGTACTGATAGCAAACCCAAACAGAATAATCTGCACGACCGGCATTCCCAACAGGATCAGCATAGTACGCCGGTCACGGAAAATATGATAAAATTCTTTCTTTACGAAAGCAATAAATTGTTTCATAATCAATCCGCTTTACGCACCGCATGGCGGGCAAGTTGTTGAAACACATCATCCATTGTCTCCACACCAAACTGTTCTTTCAGCCGGGCCGGCGTATCCAGTGCCTTGATCTGGCCGTCCACCATAATCGATATCCGGTTGCAATATTCCGCTTCATCCATATAGTGTGTGGTAACAAATACAGTGATTCCACGATCGGCAGCCTGATAAATCAGCTCCCAGAACTGCCTGCGAGTAGCAGGATCAACTCCTCCGGTCGGTTCATCAAGGAAGACTATTTTCGGCTCATGGAAGATAGAGACAGAAAAGGCCAGTTTCTGTTTCCAACCCAAAGGAAGGTTTTTCACCAACGTATCCCGTTCGTCTGCAAATCCCAGGCGTTCTAACAATTCATCTGTCTTTTCTTCAATCTCCATCTCCTTCATCCCATAAATTCCGGCAAAGAGACGGATATTCTCCCAGACTTTAAGATCCTCATACAAAGAGAATTTCTGACTCATATATCCGATATGCCTTTTGACTTGTTCGGCTTCCCGAAAGATGTCATGCCGTAAAATGTCCGAAGGATTTGGTCAGCTGCTCCACCTCGATAACAGGAGCTGCCATCTGTTGCGCCTCCTCCCGTTCCAAGGGTGGCGGACAAAGAATGGAAGCAAACTTCTGAAGAATCCGTTCGGGCGTATCGATTCCGTGCACCTGCCCGTGATTAATAAAAGCAATCCGGTCGCATTGACGAGCCTCATCCATAATAGGAGTGGAAACAATGATCGTAATCCCCTGTTTTCTCAAATTACGGAGCATCTGCCAAAATTCTTTCCGAGACACAGGATCTACACCCGTAGTCGGTTCATCCAGAAATAAAATATCAGGTTTATGAATCAGGGAACAGCTCAATGCCAGCTTCTGCTTCATACCTCCCGACAAAGCACCTGCCCTTCTCTTCTTGAAGGGTTCGATCTGCTGATAAATATCTTTAATCAAATCATAGTTTTCCTGTATCGACGTATGAAATACCGTAGCAAAAAATTCCAGATTCTCTTCTACGGAAAGGTCTTGATAAAGCGAGAACCGTCCGGGCATATATCCTACTTTCGTACGAATCTGCTTGTAATCCGTCACCACATCCAGTCCGCTGACAGTTGCCGTACCTTTATCAGCCAGCAGCAAAGTGGTCAGGATGCGGAATAAGGTACTCTTCCCCGCCCCGTCAGGACCGATCAGCCCGAAAATTTCTCCCTGCTCTACCGCAAAAGAAACCTCTTTCAGTGCCTCTACTTTCCCGTAACTCTTGCTGATTTCCTTTACAACGACTATGGGTTCTCCTTTTTCCATACCACACCTCCATACATACCAATCTTCAACGAACCGTCATTTTTCACGGCAATCTTCACTGCGTATACCAGATTGGCACGTTCATTTTTAGTCAGAATTGTTTTGGGGGTAAACTCCGAACGGTCCGAAATCCAAGTGACCACACCGGGATAGGCTTTCTGTTCCGAATTTCCATAATCGGAATACACCGTCACTTCATCCCCTAATTTCACTTGGGACAATTGCTCTGAAGTAATATAAGCCCGCAAATACATCCGGTCTACCTCACCCACTTTAAACAACGGTTTGCCAACGGATGCCAGTTCTCCCGCTTCCGCATATTTTGCCAGTACCGTACCTTCAATAGGTGACTGAATATGGCACTTGTTCAACTGGTCTTCCACCTGTGCCACTTGTATACTGACCGAATTCCCCTGTTCCGTCAGACTGTTCGTACTCTTCATCAATGAGGATTCCTGAGCAATCAACTGCCGCTGAAGCAAGGTTACCTGTGCATCCCAGTCATCCAGTTGTTTCTGATTGGCAGCTCCGGCAGCAAGCAGGTTCTCTACCCGCTTCTTTTCCCTTTGCGCTGTAGTAATTTGCTGTTTGGTAGCGGCTATCTGTTTGGCTAGATCGGGGCGCTGGCTTTCCACCGATTTCATGTTTGCTTCCAGTTGCAACTTTTTCAGATATAACTGGACAGTATCTACCAGCCCTACTTCTTCGCCGGCTTTCAATCTTGTTCCTTCTTCCACTTCCAGTTGCAGCAGTTTTCCCGCCGCTTCGGCGGAAACGATCACTTCCGTAGCTTCAAAGGTTCCTGTTGCATCATAATCGGGCGTTCCGTTTCCACAGGCAGAAAGCATCCATACTGCCATCCCGTATATTCCTATTTTTGTCATTCGTTTCATATCCGACAGATTTTTATTAATGATTAGTAGTATATTTCAATTGATAGATACCCATCAACCGTTGAATCTCATGCATTGCCTTCGCCTGACGGGCAAGACTCTCATTCGTGAGTTCTCTGAGCATTTCTGTCACTGTCAACGTACCATTCGCTACTTTGGCTTCCGCAGCCCGACGAATATTCGTACGCAACCGGATAATTTCATCATCATCCTGCATCTGCTTCTCCAACGAACGGACAGACTGATCCTGCTGCGTCATTTCCAGTCTCGTATTAAAAAGAAACACATCCCGATTGCTATCCAGTTGCTGCCGTTTGTTTTCAATCACCCGACGGTCATTCTTCAACGTATACAGACTTCCGAAATTCCATGAAAGCCGGATACCTGCAATATAATAAGGAGAAAATTCATTCTTCAGCATATTTAATCCCGGATTACCGTAAGCTCCCTGCACAAACAATCCGAAATGAGGAAGATGGCGCACATTCAAGGCTTTCTCTTGTACCTGCAAACCGGCTCCCTGTGCGTCAAACCACGACAGTTCCGGTCGGCGAATCTCACTGACAGCCGACAGTTCGTTTTGAGGAACAGGCTTCTCCAATACTGTCTCCGTCGAAAGCACCTCTCCCATCAATAACGAAAGCATCTTCAAATAAGCCATACGGGAAGAAGTCAGTTCCACTCTCTTCTGGCGGGTATTCAATTGCTCCACTTTCACAGCATCCAGATCGGCCTGATTGGCTATTCCATTGTCCACATAAGCTGTAATCTGACGGAAGTTCCGTCCCAGTTCATCTTGCAGCAAGGCATTCTGAGCCAACTGCTCATCCAACATAAGAATTCCAAAATACAAATCATTCACACGGCCATTCAACGTATACATATCGACGTTCAACTTTTCCCTGTCAATCTCCGCTTCCGCCGTAGCCTTTTTCTTCTGCATCCGGATTCCTCCGCCATCCCATATCTGTTGCTGTAACTCCAGCATCACCTGATACTGGTCTTTGGCCATCCCTTTGATATCCACACCGGGAATGGCAATGGGTAACTCCGTCACATCACTTTGATAAGACGCCTTTGCCGAAAGAGCAAACTGAGGCAAGTATCCCCTCGCCGCATTTTCCAGATTATATTCTTTCGTCTTCTCCACTAAATCATATTGACGCACCAACGGATAGTTATCCTGCGTTTTTTGCTGACATTCTTCTAATGTTATATGCCCGGTCTGCCCATACATTCCGGGCATGAACAGTAAAAGCGAAAGACTAAAAATAATTCTTTTCATACGCATTTTTTCTATGAATTCTTCAAAAGACAAAGATAGACCTTTAAGTAATAGTTTCACATTCTGATAGTTGGAAAATATGTCCCAATAGTTCGATTCATCCTAAAAAAAGAGAAGATTCAAGGGCTATTTCTTATCTTTGCCGGAAAAGAACTGAGAAAATGGAACAGAAGAAACCGATGGAATTAGGCCTCCAACTGTTGAAGGATATAAATATAGTACGTCACAACGAATTTCGCTTCATCAATGCCGAATTCGGATTTGTGACAAGTTTCTCTAAAATGGAAACGACTATCTTCAGTGTCGGACAACCGTACCGGCTACAGGAAGGCCGTATTGCTATTGTCACTAATGGCTCGGCACGTGTTTTAATCAATCTGATCGAATATATTTTCCTGCCCGACCATATATCCCTGATAGCTCCCAACTCTATCATACAAATCATAGAAGTATCTCACGATTTTGATGCTCACATGATGGCAGTAGACCTGAACTTTCTGCCGATATCCGGAAAGGAAGAATTCTTCACCCATTTCCTCCAACAAAAGAAAAATCTCCTATTTCCACTGTCTACCGAAGAACAAATACAGATAGAGAATTTTGTGACGGTCATGTGGAGTGTATTGCAAGAACCTGTATTCAGAAAAGAGGTCATTCAGCATTTACTGGTAGGATTACTATATAATATAGAGTATATAGCCAAAAGCAAAGGGCAGGCCGAACTCAGTCCATTAACCCATCAAAACGATATTTTTCAGCGCTTCATTTCTTTGGTCAACACCTATAGCAAGACAGAACGGAATGTCAGTTTCTATGCGGATAAACTTTGTCTCACTCCCCGTTATCTGAACACTGTAATCCGGCAAACCAGCCAGCAAACAGTAATGGACTGGATAAACCAGTCCATTATACTAGAGGCTAAAGTATTGCTAAAACATAGCAACCGCCTTGTTTATCAGATATCAGATGAATTAAACTTTCCCAATCCGTCTTTCTTCAGCAAGTTTTTCAAACGAATGACCGGAATGACGCCTCAGGAATATCAGAAGAATTAAGGATTACTTTGAAAACTCCTTTATCCGCTGTTCTTCATCCAGTTTACAAATCAACAGTGTATTATCTTTCTCGGCAATGATATATCCATCCAGACCCTGAATAACGACCCGTTTCTCTTCACTGGTATGTACGATGCAATTCTTGCTTTCGTACAAACGGACATCGGGACCTACTGTAGCATTTCCGGATTTATCTTGTGGCAACAGTCCGCGGAGCGCTCCCCATGTTCCCAGGTCCGACCAGCCGAAAGAAGCCGGAAGAACATATATTTCCTGTGCTTTTTCCATTACGGCATAGTCTATGGAAATAGCTTCGCAGGTTGGGAACAGCTTTTTAATCGTTTCATTTTCCTTCTCCGTATAGAAATCGGGGAAAATACGATCGAAGATCTGCGCTATGCCCGGAGCATATACACGCATCACGGAAGTGATAGTACGCACATTCCATACAAAAATTCCTGCATTCCAGAAGTAATTACCCTCGGCCAGATATCTGTCGGCAGTCTCCCTGTCCGGTTTTTCCTTGAATGCATCTACCGTAAAAATCTCCTTATCAGTCATGATCTGATCTCCGGCAGCAATGTATCCATATCCGGTTTCCGGACGAGTCGGTCTGATACCCAGCGTTACGATAGCACTGCTGTTGTCAGTAAAACGAAGTGCTTTCTCTACTACCCGGCGGAATTCTCCCGTATCGATAACCAATGCATCCGACGGAGTCACCACCACATTGGCGTTCGGATGTTTTTTCTTGATTTTCCAGCAAGCATAGGCGATGCAGGGAGCAGTGTTTCGTGCACAAGGCTCTGCAAGGATATTGCTTTCAGGAATCTCCGGCAATTGCTCCCGGACGATATCAATATATTTCTCGGACGTTACTACCCACACATTTTCCCGTGGACAGACGCCATCAAAACGATCAGCAGTCAGTTGAATCAACGTACGCCCGCATCCCATTACATCAATAAATTGCTTGGGACATTCCGGTGTACTCATCGGCCAAAAACGACTACCGATGCCACCAGCCATAATTACGATATGATTATCCATGCTCATATTACTCCCCTGTTTTAGAATATTTGTGAAATAATTGCGCAATTTACACCAATTTGTCCAATCATGCAACTTATAGACATTAAAAAAAGATAGTGACACTATACAGAAAGGATAGTGTAAGCATACTGACAGGATAGTGACACTATCCCATGCTTATAGTGACACCATCCCAAAAACAGAAATTCATAAAAAAAGCCGCCCCCGAATGCACGGGAACGACTTTTCCAACTTATTATACAACAATTTATTATTTCTTACTTATACTCTTCCCAGCTCTTGATGGCAATATCATCAACGGTCATCGTACAGAAAGCATTGATAAATGCACTTGCCAGACGGGCGTTCGTTATCAACGGCACGTTCAGGTCGATAGCCGCGCGACGGATTTTATATCCATTGTCCAGTTCTCCGGCAGTCAGGTTCTTCGGGATATTGACTACCATGTCAATTTCCTTATTATGAAGCATTTCCAATGCCTGCGGATGTCCTTCTTCACTCGGCCAGTAGACAAGCGTACTTTCAATGCCGTTCTCAGCAAAGGTTTTATGAGTACCGCCGGTTGCAAAGAGTTTGTATCCCTTGTTTACCAACATACGTGCTGCATCCATCATATCAGCCTTCTGCTTCATTGTACCCGTAGAAAGCAGGATGTTCTTTTTAGGAATACGGTAGCCGACAGACAGCATGGCTTTCAGTACGGCACAGGAAGTGTCACTTCCGATACAGCCGACCTCACCTGTAGAAGCCATATCTACTCCCAATACAGGGTCAGCTTTCTGCAAACGGTTGAAAGAGAACTGCGAAGCCTTAATTCCCACATAGTCCAGTTCAAAGAGATTCTTTTCCGGTTTCTCCACAGGAAGACCCAGCATCACTTTGGTTGCCAGCTCAATGAAGTTTATCTTCAGCACTTTGCTGACAAACGGGAAAGAACGGCTGGCACGCAGATTACATTCGATTACCTTAATATCATTATCTTTTGCCAGGTATTGGATGTTGAACGGACCGGAAATATTCAATGCCTTGGCAATCTCACGGCTGATGCGTTTGATGCGACGGACAGTTTCCACATACAACTTCTGAGGCGGAAACTGAATAGTGGCATCACCGGAGTGTACACCGGCAAACTCAATATGTTCGCTGATTGCATAGGCTATGATTTCGCCATTCTGCGCCACAGCATCCATTTCTACCTCCTTCGCATGTTCGATAAACTGGCTTACTACCACCGGATGCTTCTTTGATACATTGGCAGCCAGTTTCAGGAAGCGTTCAAGCTCTTCCTGATTGGAGCAGACATTCATCGCAGCACCCGAAAGCACATAAGACGGACGAACAAGAACCGGGAAACCAACTTCATCGACAAACTCATTGATATCCTCCAGCGATGTCAACTCACGCCAGCGTGGTTGGTCTACACCGATACGGTCGAGCATCGCTGAGAACTTTTCACGATCTTCGGCATTGTCGATGCTCTGAGCACTTGTTCCCAGTATGTGAATGTTCTGGGCATCCAGACGCAAAGCAAGGTTATTCGGAATCTGACCACCGGTAGATACGATGACACCATGCGGATTTTCCAGTTCAAGAATATCCATTACCCGTTCGAATGTCAGTTCATCAAAGTAGAGACGGTCGCACATGTCATAGTCTGTAGATACCGTTTCCGGATTATAGTTGATCATAACACTGCGCCAACCTTCCTTGCGAATGGTATTCAAAGCCTGCACACCGCACCAGTCAAACTCTACAGAAGAACCGATACGGTAGGCACCGGAACCCAATACGACAATGGATTTATGGTCACCCAGATAATGTACATCGTTTGCCACTCCGCTATAGGTCAGATACAGATAATTGGTCTGCGCCGGATATTCGGCAGCCAGTGTATCGATCTGTTTTACCACCGGAAGGATACCGGCAGCCTTACGATACTTGCGGACATACAGGCTTCCATTTTCCATATCACCTTCATAACCGATAGCACGGGCAATCTGGAAATCGGAAAAGCCCTGAACTTTAGCCTTGCGAAGCAGTTCCACAGGCAGATCGGCAATCTGTTTATGATTATTTCCCCATTCGTGCATTTCTTCCGAAGTCTTCATTATATTCATCAACTTCTGAAGGAACCATTTGTCAATCTTCGTCAGTTCATGCACCTGATCGATGGTGTATCCTGCACGGAAGGCTTTTGAGATCACAAAAATACGTTTATCGGTCGGTTCGCGCAGTGCTTTGTCAATATCAGGGATTACTAGTTCTTTGTTTTCCACGAATCCGTGCATTCCCTGTCCGATCATACGGAGGCCCTTCTGAATAGCTTCTTCAAAAGTACGTCCGATTGCCATCACTTCACCTACCGACTTCATGGAAGAACCCAGTTCCTTGTCTACACCATGGAATTTTCCCAAGTCCCAACGTGGAATCTTACATACCACATAGTCCAAAGCCGGTTCGAAGAAAGCAGAAGTAGTCTTTGTCACCGAGTTCTTCAAGTCGAAGAGTCCGTAGCCGAGTCCCAGTTTGGCAGCCACGAATGCCAACGGATATCCGGTTGCCTTAGAGGCCAGGGCCGAGGAACGGGAAAGACGGGCATTTACTTCGATGACGCGATAATCTTCCGATTCGGGGTCGAAAGCATACTGTACATTACATTCGCCGACAATACCGATGTGGCGGATAATACGGATAGCCAGTTCACGAAGTTTATGATATTCACTGTTGGTCAGTGTTTGAGACGGAGCAATAACGATAGACTCACCGGTATGAATCCCCAGTGGGTCAAAGTTCTCCATATTACAAACTGTAATACAGTTGTCGAAGCGGTCGCGGACGACTTCGTATTCGACTTCTTTCCACCCCCGAAGCGATTTTTCCACCAACACTTGCGGAGAAAAAGAAAAGGCTTTTTCTACCAGTACATCCAGTTGCTCTTCATTGTCACAGAAACCGGAGCCCAAGCCACCCAGCGCATAAGCCGCACGGACAATGACCGGATATCCCAATTCCTTCGCTGCACGACGGGCATCTTCCGCATTTTCTACAGCTTCACTTTTAATGGTCCTGACATTGATTTCGTTCAGTTTCTGTACAAAGAGTTCACGGTCTTCCGTATCCATAATGGCTTGTACGGGAGTACCGAGTACTTTTACATTATACTTTTCAAGGATTCCTTCTTTATATAAAGCAACTCCACAATTCAGCGCGGTCTGTCCGCCGAATGCCAGCATAATACCTTCCGGCTTTTCTTTCTGGATTACTTTCTCTACAAAATACGGAGTGACCGGAAGGAAGTAAATTTGATCTGCCACTCCTTCGGATGTCTGTACGGTAGCAATATTCGGATTGATAAGAATGGTTTCAATCCCTTCTTCTTTCAAGGCTTTGAGTGCCTGCGAACCGGAATAGTCAAACTCACCGGCTTCACCGATTTTCAAGGCACCGGAACCCAGCAGCAATACTTTCTTTATATTTTCTTTCATGATAGTCGGTTATTTAAGCAGGTTTACAAATTCATCGAACAGGAATTCCGTATCCGTAGGACCACTTGCAGCTTCGGGATGGAACTGTGCAGAGAACCAAGGATTTTTCTTATGTTTGATTCCTTCGTTAGAACCATCATTCATATTGATGAACAGCGGTTCCCAATCTGCCCCCAGCGTATTATTGTCTACCGCATAACCATGATTCTGCGAAGTAATAAAACAACGTTCCGTACCCACCATGCGTACCGGCTGGTTGTGGCTACGGTGTCCATATTTAAGTTTGTAAATCTTTGCCCCTCCGGCTTTCGAGAGCAACTGGTTGCCCATGCAGATTCCAAAGATGGGAAGTTTCTCGTTCGCCATCGCCTTGCGGATATTCTGTACAGCTGCGTCGCAGGTATCCGGGTCACCCGGTCCGTTGGAGATAAACAGCCCGTCAAATTCGAGTCCGTTAAAATCATAATCCCAAGGTACACGGATCACTTCTACACCACGCTTCAACAAGCAACGGATAATATTGGTCTTTACACCGCAATCCACCAAAACAACCTTCTTTAATTGACAATTGACAGTTGACAATTGACAATTAAGCTGCGCGACGGGCATGGTTAATGGAAAAGAACGGGATGTTCCATCGGGAAGATAGGAGATTATTTCTTTGCAGGAAACACGGTCTACGTAATTCACGGCAGCGTAATTGTCAATTGTCAATTGTCCATTGTCAATTTCTTCGACAATTTCATCGTCGAAGACGATACGTCCCATCATGACTCCGTGTTCACGAAGTATTTTGGTCAGTTCACGCGTATCGATGCCTGTGATGCCCGGTACTTTCTCACGTTTCAGCCAGTCGCCGAGGCTTTCCACTGCGTTCCAGTGGCTGTACTCAGAAGAGTAGTCACTTACGATGATCGCTTCGGCATGAATCTTTTCACTTTCCATGAAAGTGGCAAGTCCGTTGGGTTCGATGGTAAAAGGAGGAACTCCGTAGTTACCCACCAAAGGATAGGTAAGAGTCATCAACTGTCCGGCGTAGGAAGGGTCAGTAAGGCTCTCCGGATATCCGGTCATGGCGGTGTTGAAAACTACTTCGCCCGCCACCGGCTTCTCGTAGCCAAACGACTTACCGGAAAACCGGCTCCCGTCGTCAAGGATTAATGTCACATTTCTCATTCTTATTTTTGAATCGTTGTATGGTTGTTAGAATTGATACATCTGCTCAATGTAGTTGATAAATGCCTGATTCACCATTTTCACACCACCCGGCGTGGGATAGTTTCCACTGAAGTACCAGTCTCCCTGATGGTTCGGACAGGCTTCATGAAGTCCTTCCAACGGTTGGTAGACGATTTCCACTTTCGCTTTCGTTCCCTTCGGTGTCAGGAGTTCTACCATCTTGGCAGATATTTCTTCATCGGTGAACGGCGCATAGATATCCTTCACGTAATTCACCATTTGTTCTTTCGGCAATCCTACCTGATCTTTCGATTTCCGGTAGGCGGCAGCAATCACATCCTTCATATCCCGCTCTTTCAGGAGTTCGATGGCAGCTTTGAAAGCGATAAATTCGCTCATCTTCGCCATATCGATGCCGTAATAGTCCGGATAACGAACTTGTGGAGAAGAAGATACAATCACGATCTTCTTCGGACCAAGACGGTCGAGAATGCCGATGATACTTTGCTTCAAGGTAGTACCACGCACAATGCTATCGTCGATAATCACAAGATTGTCGACACCGGAAACCAGACTTCCGTACGTGATGTCATATACGTGGGCAGCCAGGTCATTCCGACTGTTTCCCTCGGCAATGAATGTACGGAGCTTAATATCTTTGATGGCAACTTTTTCACTGCGGATACGGCGGGAAAGAATGACCTCCAGCTCTTCCATATTGGGATGATGCCCCAATGCCGCAATCTGCCGTACTTTCTCTTCATTCAGATAGTCATCCAGCCCTTGCAACATTCCGTAGAAGGCAACTTCGGCCGTATTCGGGATAAAGGAAAATACAGTATGGTCCAAGTCGTTATTAATGGCTTTCAGAATATTCGGAACCAGTTTTTCTCCCAAGAGTTTCCGTTCTTTATAGATATCTACATCGCTGCCACGGGAGAAGTAGATACGTTCGAACGAGCAGACGTGCCGCTCGCGAGGCTTGTTGATTTGTGAAGTCCGCAGTCTGCCTTCTTTGCTGATCAGCAATGCCTGCCCGGGTTGCAGTTCCTTGATTTTTTCTACGGGAACATTCAAAGCAGTCTGAATCACCGGACGCTCGGAAGCCAGTACGGCTATTTCATCATCCTGATACCAGAAAGCGGGACGAATACCCCACGGATCACGGATAGCAAAAGATTCGCCGCTTCCGGTGAGGCCGCAGATCACATATCCCCCATCCCACTCACGGCTGGAAGTACGCAATACGTTGGCCAGTTCGATATGTTCTTCTATATAATGGGTGACTCCCATCCCTGTCAGTCCTTCGGCTTCAGCAAGGTTGAAGAGGCGTTCCACTTCACGGTCAAGACGATGCCCCACCTGTTCCAACATGATATAGGTATCGGCATACTT
>QWCY01003750.1_pt1 | contig 16824 bp, 8 predicted proteins | sample 1972631 | NCBI WGS metagenome assembly QWCY01 (sample SAMN09866696, study PRJNA288562) | Human gut metagenome isolate pre1_stool, whole genome shotgun sequencing... | isolation source: gut | host: Homo sapiens | place: USA: California
CTTTCTCCTATTCCTATTCCATACATATCTTTTCTCACTCCTTGCTTTGTTGTCTTTATTCTACTATATTATTTTTTAAATATCAATACTTTTTTGTTTATTCTTCTTTTGCATGTCAATTAGTTCTCTTTTTATTTTTTGTTAATATAATATATAACTATTTCTTTTTTACTTTTTATTAAGCATAAAACTTAAATATATACTTATATATAAAATTTAACAATAACTAAGATTTATTTCTTATACACTTAATTAAAAATTAATTACTCATATATTAATATTTTTTTATTATATTTTCTTCTTATAACCTTTGATACTCTTGTTTTTTAATTTTTTAAGAAATAACATTTTACATATTTCGTATAAAAATCACTCAAAACTCACATATTAAAATATATAAAAAAATAAATAATTAAATTAATAAAAAAATTCTTAGAAAGGATTTTTAAAATGAACCAAATTTTAATAAGTGCAGATTCAAAAAACAAAAAAAGCAATAAGATAAACTCTACCCCCCATATTTCTACAATTAAAAATTTCAAAAACAATCTCAGACAAAAATCCAGTAGCAATATCCATACACATAACATCAATTATAATAACCAAAATCAAGAGTTTAATGATACTCAAACACACACCGAAAAAAAACAACACACAAAACTTATTGCTAAAAAAATGACATATCTCTTTAGTTTTTCTACTTGTTTTGCTTTTATATTATTTTCATTTTATATGCATCATTTATATATTTTAAATCAAAACAAAAAAAGTAGTAATCGTATTGCTTATAACTACCAAACTTTAAAATTATATTCAAATGATTCTCTTTTCACAAACTATAAAGATTTATCACAAAAAAATTATTACACTAAAAAATACGTTATTGGTGAAATTAAAATTCCAAGCCTAAACATTTCCTATCCTATCTTCTCCATTCTTGATGATGAAACTCTAAAAATAGCTCCATGCATTTTCAGTGGCAAAATGCCTCCAGAAAAAAACAATTTATGCATTGCTGGACATAATTATAATAATAATCTTTTTTTTAGCAATATTTCTAAACTAAAAAAAGAAGATAAAATATATATTTACGATAATAAAAAACATGAATATATATACTCTGTTTTTGCCAACTATGAAGTAAAAACAGATGATTTATCTCCCATATCTTCTAACAATTTTAATGAATTAACTTTAATTACTTGTAACAATATCAATAATAATCGCATTATTATTAAAGGCTCATTCTAAAGTTAAATAAAATTAGAAAAACTTTCATTTATATAATAAAAATATATAATATATTTATTTAGTTCAAACTAAAATAAGAGTTAAAAATTAACCTTTAATCTTTAACTCTTATTTTTTATATACTATTATATATTTCTCCAAAACCATTCCATACTATCATCTACACTCTTGATTCCCTTTTCTTTTGCTTCTATATCATCTACCCATAAATATCCAAAAAATGATATCCCTACAAATAAAAAGTCTACAACTAAACATCTTGATAATACTGGTATTAAATCTTGATATTCTTTTGGTAATGTAAATAAGTGTATTCCATGCACTAATATTAATATTAATGATGCAAATAGAGGTATTGCTGCTATATAACTTTTCTTAACTTCCTGTGCTAAAAAAATTAATAAAATCATTATTACTAGCATTAGTACTAATGTTAGTGGATTTGATATGTCAAAAACAAACATGCTAAAATTCCCCCTTCTCTTTTGTTCCTCTTTTTATAATATAACATTTATTATACTTTTCTTCAAGTTTTTTTTATTACTTTTTGTTTACATTTTTATTTCAGTATTGTTACAAAAAACTACATCATATTTTCTTCTATTAAACTCGCCATATCTTTAGCTTTTTTTGTAATATCTTGCTGATTTTCTCCTTCTATCATAACTCTAACTAATGGCTCTGTCCCAGATGGTCTTATTAATACTCTTCCATTACCGGCAAATTCTTTTTCCAATTTTTTAATAGCTTCTTGTATTTTTTCGTTTTTATCATAATCATATTTTTTTTCTGAATTTACTTTAGCATTTACCAATACTTGTGGATATAGCTTTATTATTTCTGCCATTTCAGAAGCTTTTTTGTTTGCTTCTAATACTGCTTGAATTAACATCACTGACGTTAATATTCCATCACCTGTTGGATTATAATCTAATAAAATAATATGTCCTGATTGTTCTCCACCGAGATTATATCCATTTTTTAACATTTCTTCTAATACATATCTATCTCCAACTTGTGTTTGTTGTAAATGTAAATTTGATTGTTCTGCATATTTATGCAATCCTAGATTGCTCATTACTGTTGCAACTATTGTATCTTGTGATAACCTTCCTTTTTCTTTCAAATATCTTGATATTATTGCAATTATTTTATCACCATCTATTATATTTCCATTTTCATCAACAGCTAAACATCTATCACCATCACCATCATAAGCAAATCCCATACTTAAATTATTTTCCACTACATATTTCTGTAAAAATTCTATATGTGTTGAACCACATTTATCATTTATATTTATTCCATTTGGATTGTTATTAATTATTTTATATCTTATCCCTAATGATGTGAATATCTTTTCTGCTACCTTATATGTTGCCCCATTTGCTGTATCTATTCCTATTACAAAATCATCTTTATATATTTTTTCCATATTTGTGTCAAAATTTTTTCTAAAAAAATATACATATTCATCTATTAAATCTTCACAATTTTCATAAATACCTATTTTATCTCTTACAGCTGTTAATTCCTCAATTTTTCCAGATTCCATTACTTCTTCAATCTCTTCTTCTAATGAATCTGGTATTTTCATTCCTTTGTTACTAAAAAATTTTATACCATTAAATTCATAAGTGTTATGTGATGCCGATATTACCACACTTGCATCTGCTTTTAATTTTCTTGTTAAATATGCCACTGCTGGTGTTGGTATTACTCCTAATAATTTTACATTTGCACCATAACTTAAAAATCCTGCTACCATTGCACTTTCTATTAATGTACCTGACAATCTTGTATCTCTCCCTATTAGTATCGTTGGTACATGGTCTGTGTGTTTTGATAAAACATAAGCTCCTGATTTTGCAACTTTATATACTAACTCTGGAGTTAGTTCTGTGTTTGCTATCCTTCTGATCCCATCTGTTCCAAAATATTTTCTCATAGCTTTTCATTCCTTTCATTACACCCATTTTAGTAACTTTTTATATACATTTTTATTTTTTCTTTAAAAGATAATTTTGATTCATAAGGTGTGTCAATATCTATCCTTTTATTTCCTAATGCTAATTTTGGATTTATTGTTGTTAACTCTTTTAATTTATCTTTTCCTATTATATTTTCTATTTCTAACAGTGCTTCAGACATTTTTGGATATATTGTTCCTTGCCTATGAACATCACTTCCTAAAAAATGTATAGAATGATTTTCCAAAAGTTTTTTTACTATTAATTGTGATTTTCTTCCATATTGCCCTAAAATACTACCATAATTTGCTTGCATATAACAGCCTTTTTCTATTAATTCATATACAAATTCTGGTTCTTTTTGGATAAATTCATATCTTTCTGGGTGTGCTATTACTGGTATTAGTTTATTCTCTTGTAATGAATATATTACTTGGTATAAATTCATTGGTTCTTCATCTAATGGTAAATCTATTAATACATAACATGTATTGTTTATTGTTGAAGCTTTTCCCGCTTCTAATAATTCCATCATGTTATCTGTTATATATATTTCATTTGCTAAATATACTTTTATATCTATTCCTTTTGCTCGTAAATTTTCTGTTATTGCATTTACCCATACTTCTCTTTCTGGTGTATCTGTTTCATAATATCCTTCTTTATAATGTGATGTTAATACTATACCTTCAAAACCTGCTTCTTTTGCTTCTTTTATTAGATTAAATGTTTCTTCTATATTCCTAGATCCATTATCTATATTTGGTAATATATGTGTATGAAAATCTATCATCTTTGGTCTTCCCTTTCTTCTTTCTTTTAATGTTACCGTTATAGTATATATGTTTGAAAAAGTTTTTTCAATACTTTTTTAGAATTTTTTGACGCTTTTTGTATTTTTTTGAAACTAAAAATATTTTTATTCTTTTATACAAAATTATCTTTAGAAAAGTATTAAAATTCTATATCAATTTTCGAAAATATCTTAATTTTTTCTGTCAATTATTTTCAAAATTACCTTAAATATTCATTATAATCTAAACTGAGAATTTTTATTTATTTTTTCTAAAGTTTATGCTATAATTGTTTTAGAGGTGGACCTAATATGAATGATTTATTAGTAAAAATCGAAAACGACAAAGATTTTATAAATATTATTAAAGATATAATTGAAAATAAAACAGTTCAAGAAATGAAAAATTATAGGCAACACTATCAAACATCTTGCTTTGAACATTGCTTAGTTGCTTCTTATTTTTGCTATCTTTACTGTAAAAAACATCACTTAGACTATTTTTCTTGTGCAAGAGCAGCAATGCTTCATGACCTTTTCTTATATGATTGGAGAAAACGTCTTAATGGACGTAAAGGTTTACATGCTTTTACTCACCCTGTTACTGCTTATGAAAATGCCAGCAAACTTTTTAATCTAAATGATAAAGAAAAAGATATTATTTTAAAACACATGTGGCCTGTTACTTTTTTTCATTTTCCTAAATATAGAGAAAGCTTTATTTTAACTATTGTTGATAAACGTTGTGCTTTAAATGAAGCAGCTTTTCAGCTACGTAAATATTTTTATAAAAAACGCTTACTTCGTTTTGCTTATTTATTCTTTGGATTATTTATTTTAAAACTATAAAAAAACTCATTTTTTATATTATATAAATTCTCTGAATTCTCTATAATGTATAATAAAATGAACCCAAATTATTAGACAAAAAGTTTAATAGTTTGGGTTTATTTTATTTATAATTTTTATTAATCCTCAATATTTTTATTTTAAATATTCATACTTTTTCATAAATTATTTTATTACATTACAATAATTGCTCAACATTGCTGCCGCTTCTGCCCTTGTTGCAGTTCCTTGTGGATTTAATTTTCCATTTGAACCATTCAATATTTTATTACCAATAGCCCAATTCATTCCCCATTTTGCATAAGTAGAAATTTTGTTGCTATCTTTGAATTTTGTAAAGTCTGCATGCACTGCTTTGTATTTTCCTTTATATTTACAATAATTATTTAATATTACAGCTAATTGTTCTCTTGTTATTAAATCATTTGGTCCAAATTTTCCATTACTATATCCACTTACTATATTATTTTTTGATGCCCATTTTACAGCTACGTAATAATAATCATTTGTATTTTGTACATCTTTAAATTTGCTTGTTCCTGATACATAAGGTCTATTTTCCATATTGTGTAGCATTGTTACTATCATTCCTCTTGAAATTTTAACATCTGGTGAAAAATTCTTTGAACTTGTTCCAGACATTATTTTTCTATTATAAGCAAATTGTACTGCATTATAATACCATGAACCTTTTTTTACATCTGCAAATGGTAATTCCACTGATTGATTGCTTATATTTAATTTTACTTTTTTATTATTAAATACTTGAATTGCCTTTTTATTGTCTGCTAAATTTACATCTATATAATTTGCACTTAAATTTATTTCTTTAAAATCTTCTAAAAGCTCTTTATATTTTCCATTCAAATGTGGATTTATTACAAAATTATAATCTTTTAATGTTGATATATCTCTAATTTTATTATTACTTAAATTCAAATTTGTTAATCTTACATAATTTTTTACACCGCTTATATTGTCTATTTTATTATAAGATAAGTCTAAATTAAATAATCTAGAATCCATACCCTCACCATTAGACCAATCAGTTAAATTATTAATAGTCCAATTACTTATACATGAAATATCTGTTATATTATTATGACTTAAATTTACTATTTTTCCTTCTTCATAACAATAAATAGTTGAATAATATGGCAATTTACTTATATTTGTAATATTATTATAGCTTAAATTCAAATTTGATAAATTCATTAATTTAGATAATGGTGTTAAATCTGATATTTTATTATGACTTAAATTTAATTTTTTTAAACCACTTAAATATTGTATTCCTTCAACACTAGTTAAACCTAAATTTGATAAATCTAAACTTGTTATAATTGGTTCTTGATAATCATTATTTACATATCTACTTCTTGTTGCTGTATTTAATTCTTTTTGTGTTAATTTTCCATCTTTATTTAAATCTGCACCTAATGCTATTAATTTTTGTTTTATTTTTGCATCCATTTTTACTTGATTATTTTCCTGTAATGGATTTCCTACTCTTTGGCTCATTGCCACATAATTGACATAAGTTAGATCTGCTCTTTTATTCTTTTTCAATTCATTTATATAAGTTTTTAATTGTTCACTGTCATTAGAAAAATCTATATAATTATCGCCTAAGTCTATTGCAAATATACTTTTAAATTTTCTATTCTTTAAACAACTTATATCTGTTATTCTATTATTGCAAAATTGTGATCCAGTTAATTTTGTCAAACTCATTACTGGCGCAATATTTGAAATATTATTATCAGATGCTTGTAATTCTCTTAAATTTTTCAAATTTTCTATTCCAGATAAATTTGAAACTCCACAACCTGATATATCTAATGAGCCTATATTATTTGCATCATATTCTGTAAATTTACCATCTTTGTCTATATCATATTTTTCTAATAATACCTTTTTAAAATTAGTATCTTTTACATTTACAATTTTTGTTTTATCTCCAGTAGTTGTATTATGCCAGCTAAACGCTACAGTCATATATTTATTTTGTTGACCCTCAACTACACAAGACATATAATATGTTAAATCACCTATAAAATTTTTATCTATTGTTATTTTATTATCTTTTAATTCTAAATATTTATATTCTCCTGTTTCATCCTCATTGGTATTTAGTTTATAATTACCTTGGTATAACTTACTCTTTGGATTTTTCATTTCAACTAAAAGCGGACATGCCTTATATAAATCTATTACATAATTGCTAGTTGTCTGATTAAATTCTCCTAAATCCGTATTTACTGAATAAAAATTTGAAATTTGCACACTAGAATTTAATTTATTTATTTGTTCTATTAATTCTTTTTGTTCCTTTGGTGTTAATTTTTCCCCACTTATTCCAACATCATATAAATTCGTCATATATTCTGTATTTTCCAATGCCTTTACGCCATATATAGACCCTATCTTTTCTAATTCATATTTTGACATTTCACCATCACGATTTAAGTCATATTCTTTTACTAACTTATCTTTAAATTCTTTATTTTTAAAATCTACTTTCTTTGTTTTTTCATAATCTGTTAAATATAGATTTCTATAAATTCCATCTACATGATTATTGAAAAATGCAATAGTTTCAGCATTATTTTGTTCATTTGGATCTACAGGATTGTTTGTTAAATATGCATTTCTTACTGTTGAACCTTTTAATGGTGATATATCTGTTATTATGTTATTTTCTAGCTTTAGATATTCTACATTCATATCTTTAATAAAATCTATTGTTGATACTCTACTTTTTTCTATATCTATTCTTGATAATTTTTTTAAGTTACTTAATTTATTTATATTTCTTAGCGAGTTACATCTTAAATTTAAAGTCATTAATGTATTTGGTATGTTTGCACAATCTACATCTGAATACTGATCTGAAATATCTAGTAGTGTTAAATTTTTTAGATTTTTTATTTCTGTATAATCCAATTTTTTAACATCATCACTATCACTGCCTACATAAAACCTAGATATTACTAATTCTTGCAAATTTGACATATTCTTTATTTTTTGCATAACTACCTGTAAGCCTTTATCATTTCCACTCAATTTTAATCTTTTCAAATTTGTCATACTTAGTATTGGATCAAATACTGTATCATTATCTCCTGAAATTTCTAAAAATTGTAGATTACTCAAATCTTTTACTGTTTTTAATAATTCATTCATGTTATTTGCATTTGTACTTAAACTTAAACTTTTTAATTTTCCTAGTTTCTTTATAAAGTCCAAGTCACTTACATTTCCACCTAAGTATAATGTTTCTAGCTTACTTAATGTTCCTAATTTTGTTAAATCTATTTTTGGAGCACTACCATTTACCCAGTCAGCATATAAATAGATCTGTAAATAATTCACATTTTTTGCATATTGTATTCCTTCCAAATTTCCTATTGAACCACTTACATATAAACTTTGTATTTGTGCCATATCAAATTCTGAAATTTTTCCATCATTATCATAATCATGATTTTTTAATATTTCCTTCTTAAAATTCGCATCAGGTATATTTACTTCTTTAGTTTTATCCCCTGCAGCCCAAACTTTATAATTTACATAAATGCTTGTATCTGATAAATTTCCACTGCCCACAAATCTTAACCATTCTGTTCCATTTCCTATTTCTATTCCTGTCGTATCTATTATTATTTTTGTCTTATCCTCACTCAATTTTGCTCTTGGTTCTGAATCATTATAATACACTGTTGCAGACTGATTAATATTTAAGTTATCAATATATAATACATCATCTGGATTCATTGCATCTTTCACTGTTTGTGGTAATTCAATTTCTAGTTTTTGTCCTGATATTCCTTCTATATTATAAGTAAAACATTGTGATATATCAGAATTATTCTGTATCAAATTAAGATTTCTTTTTATAACTGATAAATCATTTATTTTATTGCTACATATATCTATTTCTTTCAAATTACTAATTGTTTCTATAACATCAATATTAGTCAAATTATTACTACTTATATTTAGTGTTTCTATAGTTTGATTTCCTCTTAAAAATTCTATATTATCAAGACTATTACCTTGAAGATTTAAACTATTTAGATTTGATAATTGATTTATACTTTCTAATCCTTGTATCTTTTCATTATAAGATAATTGTGCACAATCTATTTCTAATTCTTTTAAATTAGTAAATTCATTTATTTGATATACATTCATAATTTTACAAGAAGTTAGTGCCAATTTTTCTAATTGTTTTGGTAAATTATAATAACTATATGTAGATACAAAATCCACATTACTTAATGTTAATTTTTTCAAATTTGGTATATTACTTATATTCTGAAAATCTTCTTGTGAATTCACTCTTATTAAAGTCAAATCTTCTAATGTTTTTATATTATTTAAAACTTGAATATTAGTTGCATTATATACTTCCAAATGTTGTAAGGATGTAGCATATTCTAATCCTTTTAAATCTACTTTTTCTTTGAATGTTCCACTATCCAAATTTAATTCTGTTATTTGTGCCATATCATAAGGTGTAATTTTTCCATCTTTATCAAAATCATAATTTTCAGCTAAATAGCTTTTTAATTCTTCATTATTAAATTGTACCTCTGTGTCTTTATCTTCTGGTACAGCTACTTTATATTCAATTCTTATTGAAGTTCCTACTAAAATTCCACTAGAACCACTAATTGATAAATATGCAGTTTTGTCTCCTGCAGTTGCCTCTGTTGCATCTATTACTATTTTGTTATTTTCATTTACTGAAACTCCTTGTCCATCATCTAATCTTACATTTGCATTTCGCACATAAAATTTACTATTTTGATTAAACATTTGTATTACAGTTTGAGGTAAATCAATTTCTACTTTTTCTCCTTTATTTACTATAATGTTATTGAATCTTAGATATTGTTGTGCACTATCTACTTCATCAAATAATGTAGTCCCTTCTAACACTGTAATATCTTGTATATTATTACCTGAGCACTCTAAAGTTTGCAATTTTCTCATTGTTAAAACTGGTGATATATCTTCTATTCCATCATATTCTACATTCAATTTTTCTATATAATTATTTTCTTTTAAGAAATCTATATTTGTCATCTCAGAATTATTTGTTATTTCTAATTCCTTTAATGTTGATATTTGATTTATCACATCTAGTCCTTTTATTTCTTCTTCTGAACCACTTATACTTAATTTTTTTAGATTTTTGAAATTCGTTAGTGGTGTAAGGTTTAAATGATATGCTTGTACACTTAGTTCTTCTATTTGTGTAGGTAATTGACTTATATCAAATTTTTCTGAATATAATTCAAAAATCAATTTTCTAAGATTTGGTATATTTTTTAGTTTTGTCAATTCACTTAAATCTTCCAAAAACTCTATCTGCACAGTCTCTAAATTTGATAAGTTCTTTAATACATCATAATTTGTTGTTTTCCTCATTAATAATTTTTTCAAAGATATACATTTCTCTAATCCTGTTAAATCTATATTATTATCTATATATCTAATATCCAATTCTGTTATTTGTGCCATGTCATAAGGTGTTATTTTCCCATCTTTATCAATATCATAATTTTCTGACATATATTTTTTTAATTCTTCACTTTTAAATTGTACTTCTTGTGTTTTGTCTGCTGGAATAAATATTCTATAATTAACATCTACAGTCGTTCCACTTAGCTTTCCACTATAATCATTGTTCTCTATTATTAAATTTGCTGTTTTTGCTCCAACATCTAAATTTTCAGTATTTATTATTATTTTGCTTTTGTCTTCACTTATTGTTATTCCTTCTCCTTCTTGTACTCTTAATTCTGCATTCTGAATATAAAATTTGCTGTTTGGGTTAAATATTTGTTTTATAGTTTGTGGTAGCTCTACTTCTATGCTTTTTCCTTTTTCAACTAGCACATCATTTATTAGCAAACTTTGACTTTGATTATATTCTCTATCTAACAATCTTGTATTTTCCAATACTGATATATCTTGTATATTATTTCCTGCACAATATAAAGTTTGTAACTTACTCATTTCCAAAACTGGTGATATATCTTCTATTTTATCATCTTCTATATTCAAAATTTCAATACTGTTATTTCCTCGTAAGAAATCAATATTTGACAAACTAGAACTCCATCTTATTTCAAGGTCTTTCAATGTTGTTACTTGATTTATTTTTTCTAGCCCTTTTAATACTAATCCATTTCCACTCTCTATATGTAATTTTTTTAAATTTGTAAATTTTACTATTGGTGTTAAATCTAATGTTTTATAACAATTAAAATATAAATCTTCTACTTGTGTTGGCAATTGACTTATATCATAATTTTCTAAATTAATATCCCATATACTTAGTTCTTTAAGGTTTGTTAAGTCCTTTAGCTTATTTAATTCATTTACTTCCTCTATTTCACTTATACTTAATTTCTCTAAATTTGTTAATTGTCTTATAACATCATAATTTCTACCTTTTCTCAATGTCAAATCTTTTAGTGATACACAATTTTCTAATCCTGTTAAATCTATTATTTCTGATTGATTTATATATTGTATATCTAGCTTTGTTATTTGTGCCATATCATATTTGGTTATTTTTCCATCTTTATCAAAATCATAATTATCTAATATATATTTTTTTAAATCTTCATTTTTAAATTGTACCTCTTCAATATTATCGGCTTTTGCAGCTACTCTATAATTAAGTTCTAAAGTTGTTCCTATTAGTTTTCCCTCACCACTATTATTGTGTACATATATACGTATCATTTTTTCTCCGATATCATCATTTGTTGTGTCTATTGTTATTTTACTTTTATCATCACTTACTGTAAATTCATGTTGATCATTTATTTCTATATTTGCATTTTCTCCATAAAATTTACTATTTTTATCAAATATTTGCTTTATAGTTTGTGGTAATTCTAATTCTAATTTTTTTCCTTTTTCTACCTCTATGTCATTTATAACCAAACTTTGTTTTATAGTATATACATCATCTATTAATGTCGTATTTTCTAATACTGATATATCTTTTATATTGTTCCCAAAACATTCTAGTTTTTTCAATTTACTCATTGTTAAAACAGGTGATATATCTTCTATTTTATTGCCTTCTATATTCAAATTCTCTATATTTTTATTATCATTTAAAAAGTCTATATTTTTTATAAAGTTACAGTTTTCTATTTTTAATGTTGTTAAATTAGTAAAATTATTTATTGTTTCTAACCCATTAATTTCATTATATATACTTATAAGTTCCAATTCTTTTAAATTACTAAAACCTTTTAGTTGATTCAAATTTACTTTTGGCATATATAGAAATGACATCTTTTCTAATTTATTTGGCAACTTTGAAATATCATAATTAGTAAGATTATAATACTCCATTGTCAATGATTTTAAATTAGGAATTTTATTTATTTCTTCCAATTCATTTACGTTATTTTCGTCATAACTTTGATCATCTCTTAACTGCAAATTTTCTAATTTTTCTAATTTTGATAACACTTTATAATTAGTACACTTTGATAAGGTTAATGTTTTTAATTCTGTACATTTTTCTATTCCGCTAATATCCACTGCTTCATCTTTCAAATATGATACATCTAATTCTGTAATTTTTACACTATCTGATACTGTAAATTTTCCGTCTTTATTATCATCATAATGTACTACCATATATTTTTTTAAATCTTCATCAGCAAATTCTATTTCTGGATCTTCTACATTCTGTACTTTTATTGTATTTTCTGTTGTTTGTGTTTGTACTCGATTTTGTGTTTCTTCTTTTTTAGTTACTTCTTCTTTCTTTTCTTGTTTTTTAGTATTTGCTGTATTTTTTTCTACTTTATTTTCATTTGTTTTATTTTGTGTTACTTCGTTTTTTGCACTTTCTTTTTTGCTCTCATTTGCTGTATTCTGTGTAGTTTCATTACTTTTTTGTATATTTGTTTCTACATCTTTTGTGTTATTTTCTACTGCATATACTATTGGTGCAAAATAATTAAAAAACATAACCAAAATTAAACTAATTACTAATATTTTTAATTTTCTCATTATTTACTATCTCCTCTTATTTATTAATTTTACAATTTAATCTTTATAGTAATTCAATTCATTTTCACTTACTTAATAATTCTGCAATAATTACTTAGCATTGCTGCAGCTTCTGCTCTTGTCGCTGTTCCTTGTGGATTCAAATTTCCATTTGTACCATTTACTATCTTATTTCCTACTGCCCAATTCATTCCCCATTTTGCATAATTTGAAATTTTATTACTATCTTTAAATTTTGTAAAATCTGCATGTATTGCCTTATATTTTCCTTTATATCTACAATAATTATTTAATATTACTGCCAATTGCTCTCTTGTAATTGGATCATTTGGTCCAAATTTCCCATTACTATATCCACTTACTATATTATTTTTTGCTGCCCATTTTACTGCCACATAATAATATTCCTTTGTATTTTGCACATCTGAAAATTTGCTTGTTCCTGCCACATAAGGTTGTCCTTCCATTCTATGTAATATTGTTACTATCATTCCTCTTGTTATCTTTTCATTTGGTGCAAATCTTGTTGAATTATATCCTAATATCATTGCATTACTTACATTATCCCTTATAGCATTAAAACTCCAATCTGTTGTTTTTACATCTCTAAAAGGTAATCTATTCCTCAATATTTTTATTGTTGGTGTTGTTTGCTTGTTTTGTGGTTTTGATACTGTTTCTGGTATTCCATTTGTAAAAATCTGTGTCCAATAATATCTACCATCATCTGCTAAATAACAACCTATTCCTATACTTTTTGAATATTGATGTTCTAATATATTTGTTTTATGTCCAGATGAGTTCATCCATGACGTCATTACAGATTTTGCTGTTGTTTGCCCTAAAGCTATATTTTCCGCTGCATATCCATATTTTTGAGTTATTGCTGTAGTACAAGATAATCCATTTGGTCTTTCATGTTCAAAATATGTTACAGTTTCTTCTGCTCTTACCATCGCATTCTCCAAAAGATTTTTATCCATTTTCAATTCTGTATATCCATATTTTTTTCTTTCTTGATTTACAAGATTTAATACCTCATAAGCCTTATTATAATCTCTTGTTCCTTTTATTTTATAATCATATAATGCCATATAATTTCCATCTTTTTGTAATTTTAATTTTGTTTTCGATATATCAAAAATAACATCTGACCAATAATTATTATCTCTATTCAAATAATCATAAAATGCCGCTTCTTCCAGTAAAACAACATTTGCAGGTATTGTTATTTTTTCTAAACCTCTACAACACCATACTGCTCCAAATTCTATCTTTTCCAAACTACTTGGTAAAGTTATTTTTGTTAATTTTGGACAATAGTAAAAAGCTCCTTTTATTAATGTTTTAATATTTCCATTTACTATTACTTCCTCTAAATTTGAACATTTAAAAAATGTTAAATATGATAATACCTCTGCATTTGCACTTATTGTTGCTTTCCTTAAATTTGGACATTCCATAAATATTTGTGCTCCAAAATATGTTACATTACTTGGAATTGTTATTTCTTGCAATCCTCGTGCATAAGCAAATCCTTGTACTTCTATTCTATTTACTGTTTTCGCTATATTAATATATTTTAAATTATTTGAATTATAAAAAGCATTTGTTTCTATACTTGTTGTTCCATTTGGTATATTATACGTTGTTGTAGTCCTTCCTGACGGATAAAAATACAATTTTTTCTTATCTTTACTAAATAACACACCATCAACACTACTATAATTTTGATTGCTTGAATTTACATATATATTTTTTAAATTTGACGTTGTTAATGCATAATTAGAAGTTAGTATACTTTCTACTGCTGCTGGTACATTTAATGTTTCTAAGTAATCATTTATTATTGCTTCATATTCTACTTTCTTTACATTACTTGGTATTGTAAAGACCTTATCTTTTTTTGACCATGGATATGCCTTTAATTTTAACATATTATCAGAAGTTATTTCATATATTACATTATTTATTGCTTTATAATGTACATTTTTACTATCTATTGTTATACTTGTTATTTTTTCACATTTATAAAAAGATGTATTTAATATAAATTCTAGTGTCGCTGGTAACTTCACAGTCGTTACAGCTGTATTTTGAAATGCATAAGAAGCTATATTTTTAACAGCATTTCCAAAAGATATTTCTGACAAATTTGTACAATCAGCAAATGCTCCTTCACCTATCATTCCAACTGTTTTATCTGGTATTATCAATTTCTTTATTGATGTATTCTGATAAAAAGCTCCATTATCTATTTCATAAACTCTTTTTCCTCCAAGTGTTTTTGGAATAGTTACAATAGATTCTGTCCCTGTATATTTTGTTATTATAGCAATATCAACTATTTCCTCTGAAATTATAATATTATTAACATTTGTAGCTGTTATTGAATAACCTTTTTGAATTTTATAATTATAATTACCTTCTACATACACAGTATCACTATCTGCACTCATTAATGCTATTTCATTATTTTCTTGTTTCTGATATGGTTTAGCTGGTTCTTCATTATATTCTAATTTTAATGTTTCTTCTCCTTCAATAGCTTTGCATTTTGAATAACTACTAAAAAAGAAGAATACAAATGTAATTAAAAATATTATTAAGATATTTCTAATCTTTTTCATTTCTATCCCCCTCTTTTTTTCTATTTTCAAATTTATTATTTAATTGTTTTACAGTAGTTACTTAGCATTGCTGCTGCTTCTGCTCTTGTCGCTGTTCCTTGTGGATTCAAATTACCATTTGAACCATTTATAATTTTATTTCCTACTGCCCATTTCATTCCCCATTGTGCATAACTTGAAACTTTACTACTATCTTTAAATTTAGATAAATTTGCATTTGTCTTTTTGTATTTTCCTTTATATCTACAATAATTATTTAATATTACTGCCAATTGTTCTCTTGTAATTGGATCATTTGGTCCAAATTTTCCATTACTATATCCACTTACTATATTATTTTTTGCTGCCCATTTTACTGCCACATAATAATATTCCTTTGTATTTTTTACATCTGAAAATTTGCTTGTTCCTGCCACATAAGGCTTATTTTCCATATTGTGTAACATTGTTACTAACATTCCTCTTGTTATTTTGCTATTTGGTGCAAAAGTATATGAATTTGAACCTGACATTATTTTATTTTCATATACATATTTTACTGCTGAATAACACCAATTATTTCTTGAAACATCTGTAAAAGGTATTCCATTTGATAATTTTACTGTATCTTTTATTTTAAATGAATTTAATACCGTACTCTCAGTATTAGCTGATATTGGATTTGAGTCATAAGATATAAATACTATTGTATAAGAATAATTATCTGATACAAACTGATACTCTGTCATATATATTTTTGTATATGCACTTCCTACTTGTAGTTCTAACCTTACGCCTTTACATCCCTCACGTTCTACCAATTTTTTATCTTTTACTATCCAATCTCCATCAACAAATATCTTTGCTAACTGCTCCACATAGTTATCATCAATTACAAAATTCAAACTACCCTTTATAGACTCTATTGATATTCCTTTTTCATAATCTGTTGTCTCCATAAAAATTTTGTTTTGATTATTACTTACTACAATATTATATTCATCTGGCAAAGTCACACTAAAACCATCTTTATAATATGTAGCAGCCTTTGAAGTATTAATATTTAAAATTATAAACGCTACAGCTATTATCGCTGTAATTAAAAATTTCTTTTTCATTTTTATCCCCCTTCTTCAGGTGTTTTTGGGGACGGACTCAAAAAAACCTATTTTTTTAATCCAAACCTCAAAAAATCTAAAATTATTTTATTATTTTGCAATAATTGCTTATCATTGCCGCTGTTTCTGCTCTTGTAGCTGTTCCTTGTGGATTTAAATTTCCATTCGAACCATTT
>QWCY01004911.1_pt1 | contig 16788 bp, 7 predicted proteins | sample 1972631 | NCBI WGS metagenome assembly QWCY01 (sample SAMN09866696, study PRJNA288562) | Human gut metagenome isolate pre1_stool, whole genome shotgun sequencing... | isolation source: gut | host: Homo sapiens | place: USA: California
TGAGGCACGTCCCGGATATATTTTCCCCACCAGTTCCTTTTTCAGAGGAGAAAATCTGAATTGGAAACCCATAGAGAATTCCCTGTCGCTTCACTTGAAGTACTCATTCCAGTTTCATCCGAACACCTATAACGACCGTATTTACAGAGGGGCCTACCAAGGTATTGGCGTGGGCTACTACAATATGTATGAGAAGCCGCAATTGGGCAACCCGCTTACTGTCTATTTATTTCAAGGAGCGCGTATCGCCCGTTTCAACCAACGATTGTCATTAAACTATGAATGGAATTTCGGCGCTTCATTTGGCTGGAAACCATACCACAGCGATTTGAATCCATATAATAAAGTGATAGGTTCGAAAGTAAACGCCTATCTGAATACAAACTTCTATTTCAACTGGATGCTTTCTCCCAAATTTGATTTCACAACAGGTGTGGCAGTAACGCATTTCTCTAACGGTAATACCAAATTCCCGAATGCGGGACTCAATTCCATCGGACTAAAGGTAGGATTGGTTTACAATATCAATAGAAAAGAAGAATGTTTTGCAAAGCCCTTGTATCAATCACCCGTACCTAAATTTCCCCGTCATATCAGTTATGACCTGGTATTGTTCGGTTCATGGCGCAGAAAAGGAGTAACGATTGGAGAGGGGCAAATGGTTGCTTCTCCTGAAACTTATCCGGTACTGGGATTTAATTTCGCGCCAATGTATAATTTCGGGTATAAATTCCGTGCGGGTATTTCATTAGACGGGGTTTATGACGGCAGTGCGAATGTGTATAGCCCGGACGGATACGGCGATGAGCTCCTCAAGCCGTCTGCCGGCAAACAACTGGCACTGGGAGTTTCGGGACGTGCCGAGTACGTGATGCCTTACTTCACAGTAGGAATAGGATTGGGTACAAATGTGATTCATGCAGGCGGAGATTTAAAATCTTTCTACCAGATATTGGCACTGAAGATAGAAGTTACGCGCAACTCATTCCTTCATATCGGATATAATTTACAGGATTTCCATGATCCCAACTATCTGATGCTGGGCTTCGGATTCAGGTTCAATAATAAGTATCCTACTTTTCACAGACGGTAAATGCTACGTCTAATTTACACAGACACATTCTACAAAATATACTAAAATTATCGGAATATATATCGCAAACAAGTTACATGTTTGTGGAATGAATGATACAATCATATTTGTTTACCATTAAAACCGAATCTGTTTATCCCAAAGCTAGACCTTTTTGGGGGAACTTCGGCATTTTTACCGGACAGCTATAAAATCAAACAAGATATTCCTATACCAAGAATCTGCAAATCCTGCTACAAGATTCCGAAAAACTTGCTACAAGAATTGCGACATCTTGCGACAAGTTTTCAAAGTCTTTCCACCTTCTTTTTGATATGCGTATCCATCTTTTGAAGAGAAATACCCCTCTCTTGAAGAATGCCCCCAAAAATCCTTCAGAAGTTTCAGCCTCTCCGCAAACGTCCTGTTCATCGGCATTCCGGCTGACAGATTGATGCACCGAGATCCTTCAACCGCGTAGTTCTTTCTTTCAGCCGTAGTCAATAAATGTATAAAGGTAAATCCGAATACCGATAGAAAACCAACCAATACGACATCGCTTACCCTGTCACGCTGAAAGATCTTTTTCGGCTGAAGGATTTTATCGTGTATATCCTTCAGCCGAAAAGCCGATGAACAGGACGTTTGCGGAGAAGCTGAAACTTCTGAAAGAAAAACAAGGTATTTTGCCATGTTATGCAATACGAGTAGAAAAGCATCAAAAACATCCTGTTGTTTTTGAAAAAGCTCCTGTTCTTTTTTAAAAAGCTCTTGATCTTTTAAAAAAACGTCCTTGTCTTTGATATGGAATTTCCGGTGTAATCGTACAGTTATAACATTAATACAAAATCCCATCAAAAACACCGGTCCGATTCTCATAAGCAATAAGTAAAAACAGTATTCAATATGGAGACAAAAATCATATTTTTCCCTCACTTATGCCTGTAACGCCTCTGTCCCTAAAACACATCAGACATAGCGCATCAGTCATTCCCCAACGGGACAGCCGAGAAACTCTTATATTCCCTGGTCTGCCCCATCACAACCACAGGATTCTCAAAGGTTTCATATATGCTCAATACTGAAGAACTGATCCTGTCAATCTGCCAGTAGCAGTAATCCAGAAGAAGATATCTGTTATTGGGAGTGATAAAATCATATCTGTAATGGAGTACAATCCTTATATTGGTCCCATCACCTGCACCTTGCTCCTTCCGCTTCCGGTCTTCACCACCTGCACCTGCGCAGGGATACGTTCCATCATCTCCGCCACATGGGAAATCACCCCTATCTTACGCCCTTGCATCTGCAACCGCTCCAAAGCATCCATCGCAATGCGCAGAGTGTCCATATCCAGCGATCCGAAACCTTCGTCAATAAACAACGATTCCACATTCATCCGGTTGGAGGACAAGGAAGACAAACCCAATGCCAAGGCGAGAGATACCAAGAAAGATTCCCCGCCCGAAAGGGAATGGACACTACGCACCTCACCCATCATATCAAGATCCACAATCTGCAAGGCCAGCGTATCAGGGATGCGTTGCAGTTCGTAACGGGGGGCAAGGTCTTGCAAATGCCTGTTGGCATAAAGCAAAAGGACATCAAGCGTATAACCTTGGGCTATTTCCTTAAACTTGGCGCCAGTCTGGGAACCGAACAGTTCGTTCAGTTTCGCCCAATTCTCGTAGATAGAGTTTTTTTCCTCCAACTCTTTCTCGATGCCAGCTATGCGTTCCTTACCTTTTATATGGTTCTGTATCGTCACCTCTATTTGGGCCAAACGTCCGGTTTCCATTTCTTTGGCAGCAGTGCAGGCAGTCAATGTTTCAATCAGCGACTCCTTGTTTTCCGTGGTATCCGGTTTCAGAGGAGCTTGCTGATGCTCCTCCCTTTTCTGCCTTCGCTCCGCAAGGACCGCCTGAAGAGTGGTTTCCTTCTCTTTCAGTGTGCCCAACGCTTGTTTCTCAGCCAGTATCCAGCTTTTGTCTTTGGAAAGCAATTGTTCCAACTCGGCATACGTTTCCTTTTGAAGAGTGAGCCACTCGTTTATTTTCAGTTCGTCTTGTTGCAAGACAGCAGTCAGACGGACTAATTCCTTTTCCAACTGTGCGGTCTGTCCTTTGTAAGATTCCGCCTGCACAGTTAAAGAATGATGCAAGTTCATGGCTTTTTCCAGTTGTTGTTCCAGTTCCTTTTGCCGTCTTGCATGGGTTGCAACCACTGTTTCGGTGGATTCACCATTCAGCAGGGAAGACCGCAGACGAGCACGTTCGTTCAATTCTGCCTGCTGTCTTTCTTCTTTTTGTTTCTTTTCTTCGTACAAACCAATGGCATTGGCTTCTTCTTTTTTCAAACTATCTCTTTGGGCTGATTTTGAGGTAAGAGCCTCTTTTATTTCGGTCTGCTCTTGCAAACGGGCATTCCATTGCCTGCCGAATTGCTGGACATAATGTTTCAATGTGCCCTGCTCCAACAAATCTTTCCAATTGGGGATAATGGATACGTATGTTTCTACTTTTTTCAGCGTATCATCAACTTGCGCCACATAATTTTCAATCAATGCGGAAAGACGGGCCATCTCCAGTTGGCGGGCATTCAGCGTGTTTTTCAGTTGTTCCGTTTCTTTAGCAACCTGTTCTTTCGCACGGTTCAGTTCCTCTTCCTGCAAGGATTGGACATTGGACAGTCGGTTCAGACGCTCGGCTTCCTGTTGTACCGATTTCAACCGCTGTTCCTCCGCTTCACTCGCTTTCTTTACTTTATCCAGCAGTTGACGGTTCGATACGCTTTGCGCCCTTGCCATTTCCAGATTGGTCAGCAAGCTGGTAATCAGTTCAACGGCAGGAATCAATTGGGAATAAGCGGTATATCGTTCAAACCAGGTTTGCAAGGCGGTTTGCTTCTCCATCAACAAACTTATATCCTTCTCTGTCTTACAAACGGATTGACGCAGATTATCTTTAGCCTGCAATGCCAAAGCCGCTTCTTTCTGACTTTCAGCTAATTGCTTTCTATTTTCCACCAACTGCACATCCAATGCTCTGGCTTTATCCAATTGCGGTTCTTGCTGCGACAAATAGGTCTTAAATTCCGCCAGTTCTTTCTGAGCGGCTTCCCACTGCACGTTCGCGGAAGTCTGTAAAGCCGCATTCTGCCGGATGGCAACCTCTATTTCGCCTAACCGGGAACGACCGGCATCTATCTGCTTCCGGGCGTTACGCTGTTCCATATACACATCGCGGATATCCTGAGCCTGCTCTATACGGGCCAACAGTTCATAACGCGGACGGGCGGCTTCTATTTCTTTTCTGATGCTGGAAAGTGATTCTTCCGCCTGTATGCATCCTGTATGCAAGCGTTCTTCTTCTTCCAGCCATTTCAACTTGCCGGACAACGCCTCCTCTTTCTTCTTCGAAACGGACAAGCGGACTTGTAATTCTTCCTTTTCAGCCGAAAGTTGCTGTAATTGCTCATCTGTCAGCAACTCAATGCCTTTGATACGTTCCTGCAACAATTTATATTCGCCTTCCGCCCGCTTGGTGCGTTCATAGATGGAAGCAGAGATACGCGAGTAAATTTCCGTTCCGGTGAGTTTTTCCAAGATTTCGGCTTTCTCTGGCTGACGGGCTTTCAGGAAGGTAGCGAAATCTCCTTGAGCCAGCAACACAGAGCGGTTGAACTGTTCGAAAGAGAGTCCGATTAATTCACTGATACGGGATAATAATTCGGTCTTTGTCCCTTGCTGTTCCACTCCGGAGGTAAGGTTGGTCAACGTCATTTCCACTTTTTGCAAGGAACCGCTAACCTTCCCACGCGAACGTCGCACCGTCCAGCGTGAACGGAACACCTCTCCTGTCAAAGCGACGAAATCCACTTCCGAATACCCTTCGGCCGTACCCCGGCGAAGGATGGAACGACTGTCGTTCTGTGCAATTCCCCTGTCGGCAACATCCATGACAGAGACGTTATTCTCTTTCGCCTTGTTCATACGTGGCGTACAGTCAAACAAAGCCAGACACAAAGCATCCAGCAAGGTTGATTTTCCGGCTCCGGTACTGCCTGTAATGGCGAATATACCTGCCGAGCACAAAGGTTCGACGGTAAAGTCTATCATAAATTCACCTTCCAATGAAGCCAGATTCTTTCCTCTTATCGCTACTATTTTCATACTCCTGCCTCCTTGATTACACTTTCCAGCAATTGTTTCATGGTATCGGGCATCTCCGTCCCTCCATATTTCCGTTTAAAGACATCCAGTGCCATATCCAGCGGACGGATGGTTTGCAACTCCTCGTAGGAAGTGGCGACAATGCCGCTTGCCTTTTTTTGTGGAAGCATAGCGGCGATGCGTGCCAGGCGGACCGCTTTTCCTTTCAACGCTTCCTCTATCTTATACTTATAAGAAGGTTCCGGCTCGGTCATCAAAATCTTTATTTCCAGATAGGGCGACCGCAACGTGACATCCCCATCGGGCAAATCGCCGATGGCTTGCAGCACTTCTTCCAGCGGACGGGCCTGACGGGGAATACTCATCACGCCGGCTAACGGTTCAAATGCCAATCTCTCTATGCCGGTACCCTCAGCACTTATCGTTATCATGACCACTCCCGAAGCATTGTTCCTCTCAGCAAAAGACATGGGCATAGGAGTTCCGGAATAACGCACATTCTCCCGATGGGACACACGCTGGGAGCGATGCAGATGCCCCAATGCAGTATAGGCGATAGCCTCATCAAAAGCATCGGGGGATACACATTCCAAGCCTCCGATAACGGTACGTTCCGAACGGTCGTCCTCCGAGATTTCCGAGCCGGTGGCTTGCAGATGTCCCATGGCGATAACGGGAAGTCCTTTCTCCTTCACTTCATTGAAAAGCTGCTCATAAAGCAGTTGGACTCCCTTTGAGTAATTTTCAGCCGAAGGATAATCGCCCTGACGCAGATAGGGAACGGCAAGGCAATAGGCGGTCACTTCCCCTTCTGTGTAAAGGGGGACAATGAGGTGTTGCAAGTCTATATCACCTTCCGCATTGCGGCGCACGACACCGCGAACGGTGACATTCATATCCTCCAACAGGGGATTGGGGGCCTCCAGACGGGCTGCCGAGTCATGATTTCCGGCAATGATGATAATTTGCAAAGAAGGGTTTTCGGACGTAACTTCTCTTAGAAAACGATAATACATTCGTTGTGATTCCGCCGAAGGGTTCGGGCTGTCGAATACATCACCTGCTATCAACAATACATCTATTTCATGCTGTCTTATCTGCTGTTTCAGCCATTCTAGAAAATGGAGATGTTCTTCCCGCCGGTCGTATTCATAAAAAGTCTGGCCCAGATGCCAGTCTGCTGTATGGAGAATTTTCATTAGCTGTTCGGTTTGTTTCCTGCAAAAATAGGAAAACTAAATGAAAAAAGGTATTTCTTTTAGGTACAACCTCTAAATGAAAACTATTTTTCATGCAGAAAACAAGCAGACATGCCACCTTTTCGCTATCTTTGCCATACGAGATAAATAATAAGAAGAAAGGAGAACGTCATGAGTACAATCACATTGGAATCAATACAAAACGAACTGATTCGGGAAATCCTGGACATCAAGAATGTAAAGGTGTTGGAGTCTGTAAGGAAGACTCTTGTTCATGCTAAAAAGGAAATGGAATCTGTTTCTACCATGGTGGCAGAGGATGAAGAACCCTACATGACCAAAAGTGAAATAATGGACGGGCTGTCCGAGACTTGCAAAGACATCAAACTGATGCGTGAAGGAAAGCTGAAAGGCCGTCCCATAGAAGAATTGCTCAATGAATTATAAAATCAAAGTTTATCGCCACTTCGAAAAAGAAGTTAAGAAACTTTCCAAGCGATATAAATCATTGAAGCAAGACTTGACAATTTTAGCCGCAGAACTCATGCAGAACCCTGACATGGGTACTGATTTAGGCAATGGCCTACACAAAGTACGCATGAGTATAGCATCAAAAGGAAAAGGGAAAAGAGGCGGAGCAAGAGTGATCACTCTCATCGCCACTCTATCCAAAGAAGAAAAAGAGATTGGCTTACATTTCATTTATGATAAATCAGAGCGTGAGAATATCACTGATAAAGAGTTACAAGCGGTCTTGAAAGACAACGGAATTATCTGAAAAGACGAACCGGTCATGCCAACTGAGGCATGACCGGTTTGTATATCTATCATCATTCAGCCACCAGCCGCACCTCATAAATATGCGGAGTCACTTTCTCATTTCCTTTACCGATCTTTATCTCCAGTTGCTCATTGGATTGCATAGATGCAGGTACATCAAATATCCCCACCGATACATCCGAAGCCGGTTTACCAGCCAATCGTCCTACTTCCTGCCCGTTTATCCATACTTTTGCATCCTTACGAATCTCGGGACGAAACCGGATACGCACTTTATTGACCTGCTTTCCGCTCGTCTTCATACAATAACTGAACCAACCGACCGTCTCACGCCAGTGAATCCCTTCATCATCCCCCGTACGGGAATTCTCCATCCGTATGAAATGGTCGCTTTCCGGTTGCTGTTCCCCACAAATCACTTTATCGGCGGTCATACCATCCAATGCGGCACGCTCCTTTTCCTCTTTTGCCAACTGTTCCTGCCTTGCCTGCAACTCCTGTACGGACAGCACAGGCCAATAGACCATATACCGGCACTCGTATAAACGAAAAAACGGTTCAACAGTCATACCCTCATAGCGTTCGGGATAAACTCCGGACAATGTAAATGTCAACGGTTTACCTTCCACTTTCTTCAGATGAGAAAGAAGATTGTTCTTATCCCCCACAATGACAGGCATCGTTTGTAAAGGCAGGCGCGGTCCGGCAGCAATGTGTCCGCCACGACTGTCATCGGCAAACATACCATCCTGATTTTGCTTGCCCAACCGGGCGGCCAGCACAATCGGTCCGTATAAGATGGAATAGTTGGCAGAACCATCCGGCAGTGCAATGGCACGCAAATGCATCGGCAGTTCCAGCCTTACTTTGTCACCTTTTGACCAAGTACGGTTCAGACTAACATATCCCTCTTTGACCGTCACGTTCTGCCGTTTACCATTAACAGACAAGCATAATGCTTCCGGCTTCGTCCATTCGGGAATACGGAAAAGGAGGGTGAATTCCTTCTTTCCCTTTTCCGGAGAAATAACAAGAGTGGTCTCCTCTTCATCGGGGAAAGCCGTCTGTTGCTCAATTTGGATATCTCCCCAACGCAAGGTAGAGGGAATGAAAAGGTTGACATACAGATTATTATCCTTGTGTCCATAAATCATTTCACCATAACGGGCATGATTTTCCATTCCCGATCCCACACAACACCAGAAACTGGTCTGAGGCTGCGAATAGACCCTGTAATGACCGGCACGCATCGGGGTAAAATAAACAAATCCGCCTTGCACAGGATCTTGCGTGGAAAGGATATGGTTATAAAGTGCCCGTTCGTAATAATCCATAAAATGAGCGTCCGCACTCGTTTCATACAGCATTTTTGTAAGGCGGAGCATATTGTAGGTGTTACAAGTCTCTGGCCCCTGCTCGCTGGTGAGCATACTGCTGAAATCATCAGCCGGATGAAAATGCTCACGCACACTGTTACCTCCGATGGTGATGCTGCGATGGTTTACCACTGTCTCCCAGAAATAGCGGGCCGCTTCACTCCAGTCCCGGTTGCCTTCCAAATCGGCAATACGTTTGAAACCTATCACTTTCGGTATTTGCGTATTGGCGTGCATCCCCGTCAATTTATCCTCTTGTTTCAACAAAGGCTGCAACACGGTCTGGTGAGAAAATTGATGAGCCAGTTTCAAGTAGCGTTTGTCGCCGGTGATAGCGGCCACATCGGCAAATGTTTCGTTCAGCCCTCCATGTTCGCTACGCAGCATATCCTGTATCTGTTCATCGCTCAACTTGGATACCAGACGAATCATCCAGTCCGTGAGTTTCACCAACATTTCCTTTGCTTCCTTATTACCAGTCTGAAGAGTTGCATCACGAAGGCCGGCATATATTTTATGAATATTATAAAGAGGAACCCAGCGGTCGTTCAGTCCGAAACCGGACGCGCGAATGTTTCCGTCCTCTATTTCTTTCCACATTTTACGCCCGTTTGGGACTCCACACAGATAACCGTCACCGGCGGCATCCTGGCAGCGCTTCAGTTCACTTATCATATAATCCAGACGCGCCTTGATCTCCTTATTTCCCGTAGCGGCATACATATAGGAAAGGGCCGATAAATAATGTCCGCCAATATGTCCGTCCAGCCCTGTATTTTCCCAATTGGTATAATTTTCGGCTTTAGGAGAAAGACCAGCCTCCTTCAAATAAGGAGCTAACAGACGATCGGGGTCTATTCCTAGCAGATAACGGATATCCATATCCTCTGCGTGTTTGAAAGGGCTGGCGGTGAGCCGCACATCCCTGACCGGAAAACTTTCTACTTTTGTGGGCAACTGAGCATGCAAAGCTACTGAAGCTATAGCAAAAGCGGAAGTGGATAAAAGGGTTTTAAGTAAATTCATAATGTATTTTATCGTTTCTTTATTTATTCTGCTGGATATTCAATATGAGCATTCTAAAGTTTCACCTCAATTGCTGTACCGGTATAATTCACCATCTTTCCTCCTTTCAACGGTTTATCCCCTTCTCCCGATCTCTGATTTACGAGAACAACTTTGAACTTCCTCTTTTCCAACATTCCGGAATATCCTCCTTCACGGTCGCTGATGTGCAAAGTACGGTTACTATCATCCCAACGGAAAGTGATAGTAGAATAAACTCCCTTTTCATAATTGTAATTGTCGTTCTCATCCTCATAAAGAATAAAAGTTGCATTAGCACCCGGATAAACACGAATCTCCAGATCATCCCAACTTTTTTCTGTGGCATACTGCACCGCAGGTCCCCAAGGAATTATAGAACCGGCACGGATATAAACTGGCATGATATCAATAGGTACTTCACGCTGTATGGTTTGGCCACCAGCCAACTTTGCCCCAGTCCAGAAATCAAACCAGTTACTTCCCTCTGGCAAATATACATCCGTTTTCTCTATTTTCCGCATATTTTTCTGATAACCATTCTGTTTTTTATCCTGCCATGTATAGAGAGAATCAGTTACCGGACGCACTAAAAAACTATGTCCGAACATATACTCCGTATCCATATCAAGTACTTTCTTGTCTTTCGGAAAATCCATTACCAAAGGACGAATAATGCTGCCTGCCTTATTTGTTACTTCCCAAGTAGTACTATATAAATAAGGTAATAAGCGATAACGCAAATGGGTATATTTCTCCAATGCATCATAAGCCCAATCACCTTTATCACCGAACTGATAGATCTCTACAGCAACAGGACTGGAATTATGAGAACGCATGATAGGTTGGAAGGCTCCCCACTGATACCAACGGACGTGTAGCTCATGATAAGCAATATTATTAACATCATTATTATATTTCCAAGCAAAAAATCCTCCCAAGTCAGTGTTCCAGTAAGGAATACCACACAAAGAATAATTCAGGCCAGCCGCCAGTTGCTTACGCATCACTTCCCAAGTAGAAACGACATCTCCACTCCATGAATGTGAAGCATAACGCTGCTGTCCCAAGAATGAAGAACGGGTAAGTAAGAATACCCGTTTGTCGGAAGTGGTAGCACGCTGGTGTTCATAAACACCTTTATTGGACATCAAAGGAAAAGCATTGTGAACTCTTCGGAAAGAACCTAAATAAGTTTTTGTATCAAAATCTTTATCTTGAATCTCCAGATGATCGGGTTCGGTAGAATCCAGCCACCAGCCGTCCATACCTAGATCGAAAATATTCTTTTTCATTTCATTCCAATAAATATTTCTTGCTACAGGATTGAACGGATCGTAAGGTTTCACTCCGGCTTTAGGTGGCCAAGTCTCAAAATGAAGCAAAGCATTCAGACTATCCATTTTGTGATACATCTCTGTCCACGGACCAAAAGAGGCCCATACAGAAATCATGATATGCGCATTCCGCTTGTGTATATAGTCAATCATTTCTTGAGGGCTTTTTATCCTTGGAGTACCATAACGTGCATCCGGATTCTCACCATTCGGAAGATATTTCATGTATTCCTTGTCGCCCATCTTATTAATATAGCGAGGATTCTGGAACTTCATGGAGTTCCAGTTAGAATCACATCCCCAATACTGCCAATCCTGAATGATTCCATCCAAAGGAACTTTCCGATCACGGTATTCATCAACCACTTCGCACAGTTCATCCGGACTCTTATAACGCTCGCGGCACTGCCAGAATCCAAGTGTCCAAAGCGGATAAAGAGGAGCCTGCCCGGTCAAATCACGGACTCCGGCTATCACGCCATCCGCATTGCTACCATAAATGAAATAATAGTCGGCACAATCGCCCACTTCAGAGTCGAATGACATTTCTTGCGGATTGTCCGTAAAGGTAGTCGGAGAATAATTATCCCAATAAAGCCCGTAACCTTTCACAGAATGAATAAAAGGAATGCAGATACTCATATTCTTGTTACGAAGAAAAAGTTTTTGATTGCGCTGATTCACTTTTCCAGTCTGTTGTTGCCCCAATCCATAAATCACTTCATCCTTATCTAATAAAAAAGCCTGCCGGACATTGTAAGAAAAAATACCCGCATCATCAAACGGAGTGAACTGTGTCCCATAATCCTTGTCTTTTAACAACACCTTTCCGGTAGCGTCATAGAAATTGATTCCACCTGTAGATGAATTGACCTCCACCTGTAATGCATCCGACTTTAAACGAATATACTCTTTATTCATTGCAAACTCCACAGAAGTCTCCTCAGGCTCTTTCATTACTACAAGGCTCTTCTTGTCATACGAGCTTCCCTCCGGTGTCTTATAAACCCGGACGATGGATGGCGTATAAAATGCCACTTCAACATCCATACCTTGTACAGTAGCCTTAATCCCTTGCGGCATCTTCTGATAGCTCTGTGCCTGGGAAAATAATCCCAGGCAGAAGAGCAATAAACTTATCAAAATCTTTTTACTCATAATTCTTTCTAATTTAATATAGAAAAGAGAAAACAACCTTTTCATCCTTAAAAAAACATCCAATAAATACTATTTAGAATATCCCGGATTCTGTTTCAGATTACTATTGGTCAACAATACTTTATTTGGAATAGGATACAGATTTTTGGTTTCATCACTCTTATCATGAGAGAACCAAGCTTTTGTAGTGAAGATGCCAAAACGAATCATGTCCTGACGGCGGCGTCCTTCCTGACAAAACTCCCAGCCAAGTTCATCAAGGAAACGGCCATATTTAATATCTGTTCCTCCATCATGTTCTGTCTTATAACTATCTCTCCGACCATAATCATATACACTTCCTCCCATCAGTTCCGCATCTGTAACTTGCGCTTTTTCAGGTTCATTCTTGAAGGCGCGTTCACGTACCTGAGTCACCAAAGCACCTGCTCCCGATTTGCCCAAACGCATCAATGACTCCGCTTTCATCATCAATACATCCGCATATCGTAACAACGGCCAGTCATTGCTCAAACGGTTGGTTATACCGGTGGCATATTCAAACTTACCCCAACGGAACCCATCATCCACATCCGACTGATCAATAGAGGGAACATCTACCGTATAAATCAATGGTTTTCCATCAATACTACGCTTCAAGATTTCACCGGAATAGGTATATTGCTGACCTTGAATATAGTTAGCCTCCAAACGTGCATCATCCTCATCAAAAGAATTAATAAACTGAGGCACTGCACACACGCCCCCCCAAGGACGTGCAGTCAGCTGATAGGTTTCCTGGTTTTCAGGTGCTAAAGTGTACATGTGGAAATCAAAATCATTCCATCCTGTCACATAAATTTCATCAAACGGCAATGCAAAGATAATTTCCTTAGAATTCTCATTATGCGTTACAAAAATATCCTTCTGATTATTTTCCAATGCATATTCTCCGGACTTCCCGGCATAATTAATCACCATATCACACTCGTCGATACATTTCTGCCATTGAGCAGTGCCCGACCAAACTTCAGCATTCAAATACATCTTGGCCAGCAATGCATGAGCGGCCCACTTATTGAAACGTCCATAATAATAACCCCTCGGTGTTTCGGACAACAAATCCATATTCTCCGTTATTTCTTTCACAATGAAGTCAAAGACCTCTTTACGGGTAGACTGTTGCGGCAAGGAAGTATCTTTAAAGTCTGTCACAATGGGCACATTACCATACAAATCAATCAAAATATAATAATAGGAAGCACGAAGAACTTTCAATTCGGCAATCAACTTTTCTTTCGTTTCGCCATCTACACTGATAACGCCTTCTTCTATCTGAGACAGAATACGGTTACAAGTGTTCACGCCATTGTATGTACGTTCCCATCCTTGAAGCACACCATCATCCTCGGTAGTCCAAGTATGCTGATGCCACCTTTTATAGATATAGCCATCTACCCATCCAATACCATCACGGGCGGGAAGAACATCTTGATCCGCACATAATTCCTGCGCACGAACCACTCCGTTCCATTGCAGTAACGTTTCACGCCAAGGTATATAAGCAGCATTTACCAAATAACTGACATCTTCCTCCGTTTTCGGTACGTAATCCTCAGACACTACCTGCCCATAGCTATCATGCAGCAAATCAGTACAAGCTGTATTTCCCAACAATGCGGCTGTCATCAGTCCCATCGTCCATAATTTTATATTTGTTTTCATCTTCAATTCCTTTTTAGTTCATTAAAATTTCACATTAACACCGAAGGTAAATGAGCGTACGCTCGGATATCTGTCACGTGTATCATATCCCGGAGTCAAACCGTCTGTTGACACTTCCGGATCAATACCTTTATAACCTGTAATAGTCAAAGCATTCAATACTGAGCCATAAACTCGGAGTGACTTTATATATTTACCAACCTGACCGAAGCTATATCCCAAAGTGATATTGTCAATCTTCCAGTAGTCACCATTTTCGACATAATAGCTGTTGAATTCCGGTTCCACTTCCGAGCTCAACGTATGCTTGCCAAACACCAAGTCATTCACAGATTTCAAACGATTTTCAAAACGGCTGTTTTTTACATTTTCGTAATTCATACGTCCACCATTGATTATCTGGAAGCCAAACGCGCCACGCATCGTCACATTCAAGTCGAAGTTTTTATAACGAAGAGTATTGTTCCATCCCGCATACCATTTAGGAAGACCGTTACCAATAACATGCTTATCTTCGGGAGCATGAGTAAAATCTTTATAGTTCACCAACTCACCATTCCTGTCTTCGTAAATCCAACGACCTTCACTGTCCACATCCACTACTTTAAAGCCATAAAAATTACCGATGCTTTCACCTACCTGTACTCTGTGAGAATCGGCTACCTGACCGGAGTATTCCACCGTACCCGTATTAAAATAGTCGTAATCCGACTTAAAGATACTACCAGACAAACTGATCAGTTTATTAGAATTCAAAGAGAACGTTCCGGTAGTGCTCCATTCAAAATCTTTATTCTGAACAGGAACCACAGTTACCAATACTTCCACACCACGGTTTCTCATTGTACCACCATTAGCCATCGTCTTATTATACAAGTTCGGAGGGGTCGGTACTCCATATTCGTATATCAAACCATCGACATCACGGTTATAATAATCAATAGAGCCGGACAAACGGCCACCCCATGAAACAAAGTCCAACCCAATATTGGTTTCTTTCTTTTCCTCCCATTTCAAATCAGGGTTCGGGTTGGATGCCGGAACAATGGTCTGTATCCAATTTCCATTTACAAAAGCATACGAGCCGTATTTCAACATAGCTACCCCCAGGAAAGGATTTTTAGGTTGTGAACCCGTCACACCATATCCCACACGAAGTTTCAAATCATCAAATATCTTCTGATTCTTCATAAATGCTTCTTCGGTAATTCTCCATCCGACTGATACAGAAGGGAAAAGCCCCCATGCATTATCAGTCCCCCATAACTGGCTGGCTCCTTCATAACGAAGAGCTCCCATCAACAAATAACGATTCTTGAACGAATAAGTAGCACGACCAAAAAAGCCGATCAGATTTGTAGGAGTTTTCTTTGAACCGATATTCGCCTTTCCGTCTTTCAAAGCAGAACCGATGCCAATATTATGCCATCCACAAAAATAATCATCCTGAAAACCATAGTTATCAATCCAAAGTTCTTCAAAGTCTGTTTCATTGTAGCTGTAACCGCCCAATACAGTGAATTTATGTGCACCGATTTCTTTGCTATATTGTGCAGTAAGTTCCATCAATTTCTCCATCTTAGTATAAGCACCTACAGAAGACCAACCTGCCAATCCATCACGCAAAGCAGAAATATGGTTCAACGTTTCACCATAACCACGGTTCATATTATCACGAATATAAGAGAATACGGCAGAAAGAGTCAAATCCTTGATAGGATTATAAACAATATTCCCATTGTAGCGCAACTGGGTCTTTTTTACATTTCCTTCAGCCTCATACAACAAAGCCAAGGGATTCTCGTATTCGAATTTGCTCACATTCTCATTCCATGTACCATCCTCATTTCTTACCGGATCGGTTGGGTTTCTACGAGTTGCCTGACCATATACCCAACCTCTGAAGCTCCCCCCATTGGTGGTAGATTCCATCTGGTTTTTCTTACCAAACAGACCGAATTTCAATTTTAACTTATCATCAAACATACGGTGGGTCACCTCAATACGTCCTTGGAAGCTTTCGAAATCCGATTTTTTCATAATCCCTTGACGAGAGGCATAGTTCAAGTTGGCAATATAATTAGTCTTTGAATTGCCGCCCATCAATGACAAGTTGTGAACATGGCTAACCGGTGTACGGCTAATCTCATCAATCCAATCCGTATCAGCCCCATGGTCCTGGTCGGGATAAAGGGTACGAAACTCATCTGCATTCAGCATATCCAGTTTCTTGGCTATAAGAGAAGTACTGACATAGCCATTATACTCCACTTGGTTAATATCCACTCCTTTAGCCTGTTTAGTAGTAATTAAAATCACACCATTCGTACCCCGTGTTCCATAGATAGCGGCAGCAGAACCGTCCTTCAACACGTCCACGCTCTCCACATCTTCGGGAGCCACAGTACCAAGTTCTCCAGGAATTCCGTCAATCAATACCAACGGAGCAGTATTAGCTCCACCAATGGTATTTGTACCACGAAGACGTATCTGGGTACTTCCCGTCGGGTCACCGTTAGGATTGGTAATGGCCAGACCGGCTACTTTTCCTTGAATCAGCTGTCCCACATCCTTCACAGCTCCTTTTACAAAGTTGTCGGCTTTCACACTAGCTACAGAACTGGTCACATCACCTTTACGCTGTGTACCGTAACCAATCACCACCACTTCATCCAAGGTCTTGGTATCCTCCTTTAAAACAATCTCTAATGAATTCTTTCCTGCTGTCGGGACTTCCTGAGTGACATAGCCAATATAAGAAATAACCAACACACTCTTTGCCGGAACATCCAACATAAAGTTTCCATCAAAATCGGTAATGGTTCCCATAGTATTATTGCCTTTTACAACAACACTGGCTCCTATGACAGGCTCGCCGGAAGAATCTTTCACCTTACCCGTCACTTTTTGCTGGGCTAAGGCCGTTAATGAAAAGCTTAACAGAGTA
>QWCY01003760.1_pt1 | contig 16783 bp, 14 predicted proteins | sample 1972631 | NCBI WGS metagenome assembly QWCY01 (sample SAMN09866696, study PRJNA288562) | Human gut metagenome isolate pre1_stool, whole genome shotgun sequencing... | isolation source: gut | host: Homo sapiens | place: USA: California
CGGGACTAGGATCTGCATCCCGCGGTGCCTATAGGTTCCCGACCAACGTAGTCCGCCAAACGACGGCCTGAGGCTAGTCAACTAGAGGCTTTTTCAAGCTTCGGCCTTTAGGCCGAGGTAGTTGACAAGGTCGGCAAATAAGAAGAAATTTTGCCGAGTGTAGCTTATAGGCTACAGAAATTCAAAAAGTCGACGAGATTACAGCCAGATGGTGCGTTTAATTCGGCATGATCGGCATCTTCATCGGCTGCAGGATCATCGAAGTGATTTCTTCGGAACGGATAACATCCGGAAGCTCCTTGTGGGAATCACGAAAGTAATCCATCACAACTTTGATGCATTCCGTGTAGTAGCGCTGCGCGATATTTTCCATGAGGTCGTAAGTTTTGCCGCTTTCGTCATGGAAATTGGGATAGTCAAAGAGAGAATAGTCGATTAAATCTTCGACCGTGAGCATTCCTTTGCTGACCGTGTAGTACTGAGTCAGAGTTGCAAAGGGCTCGTTTTGTTTGTTGTAAAGACGAGAAGTGAGAACGAGGTCTAGCGAATCTGAGGAAATGTCTTCGTCGCTGTCCTCGTCGCAGAAAGTCTCGGGTTTGACGCTTTCAATGCGCAAAGAAGCCTGATTGATCATGCTCCACAAAGCATGGCAGTCGTATTTCTTTAAACGATAGCTTTGAGCCTTGATACGGAAAGTAGCGTCTCCGTCTTCGTCATGACCGAAATCAGCAGTGAAATTGTTGATTAAATCATCAGCGCGCTGAAGAGCCTCTTCTTCGGAGAAGTAGGCGCCGGCGTCAGCGAGGAAAGATAAATACTTCTGCAGACGGCGGGTGTCATAGCCTTTACGGTCAAGCTTCACTTGTTCGAATGCATACTGGCCGGCAATCATGCCGGGCGTAAAGGTCACTCCGTCCTCAACGTATTCTCCGCTGTTGTTGATAAAGTCCGCGACACGATCGAGCTGTCCGCAACCATAGATTGCCAAACAGATCGACGGGATCGTACGACTCGGAGAAGTGAAACGCATTTGAAAACTCGAACAAATAATGAAACAGGGACGATCATTTTAACGACTCCGAGACAGGGAGGAGCATAAGACGAGTCATGAAAAAATCTGAATTTACAATTCGGCCTCCGTCATTGAGTCCACGGGCTTGAGCGATTTATAGGGCTGAAAACAATAGAAAAAATTCACAAAAAACGGCATGAAATTACCCTCGGAGTCAGCTGTGACATTAGGGAAAATACTAATATAAGGAGTGACAAATTTTCTTTGCGCTATTAAAATAGTGACAGATAGAAACGTTTTTTAGCTGAAGGATTTTAAGAAAATTGATTCATTATCTTTTATTATTTATAAATTCATATATACAAACGGATGAAGAATTTTCTTACTAACTGAATTTTCTATATTTTATTTAAAAATCTTGCTAAAAAATAGGTATTCTATTCATACAGTCTTACGAAAGCGTTGCTCCTTAAACATAACGCTGAACGGTTTGGTTGGTCCCGAGCTGTTCAATAGACACCTAAAAGCCGTCGAAAACCTCGACGGCTTTTTCTTATCCGAAATCTTTTAAGAAAATTCTTCTATTTAATATTCGGGTCAAAAATTCTCGAACCCCGCGCGGTTTCCCGTCGGACATGGTCTAGTAAAGAAAAATTTGTCCGACTTTTGAGTTAAATCCCTGACAATTGAGCCGAAAGTAGAGATATAAAGCAGAGGTAGATGATTATTAGTAATTTCCCTTAGTTTGCCTCATATTATTTCATGAATATGACAGATATCTAATCTGATACTAATTAAGAAGATGATCGAATGTTTGAAATAGAAAATATAATCAAATAAGATAATAAATAGATATAATTTTAAATTTTTCGGTTTTTGTAAGGGCTTTTTGAGTTTTTTGACTAGAAAGCTAAAGATCCTGACAACTTCTTGAATCTACAACGAAAAGAGAGGAGTTACATTTCTACTCGATCCTACCTATTTTGAGTGATCGGAGCTTCGAAAAAAGCTGAGCAAAATAGACGGTTACAAAATCAGCTTAAAAAAACGAATCTCAACCTATTGTGTTTTTCCTCTTCCGTCATTTTTCACGTCTTTCGCGCAGGTCCTTTTATCTACAAGGTTTTTGATTTTTTCCTACAGTTTTGACCTACACAAGAGATTTTTAATATCCCCTCTTATTTCCGTATATAGTTATCTTTTTATTGTTCCCACACCATCTGTTGTATGAGATTATCATTTGGAGTAGATTTACTGGTCCGATAGCTCAAACTTTGTTTGGACTATCGGACCACCCTAAAAGTTTTTAAATGGCTTAGCAGTACATGACTATTTTTGAATTAATGTATTTGCGAACATGAACTAGATAGATAAGGAGACAAGGCAGATGAGCCCTACGATGGAGACGCCGATGTACGTCATTAAACGTGACGGCACGGTAAAGGACTTCGATATTTCAAAGATTGCAGCCGCCCTCGAAAAAGCAGGTAAAGCCACCGGTGAATTCGATGCCGCGACCGCAAACCGCATCACTCATATCGAAGTGATGAACCGTCTGGCTCAGCAGAATGTTGCGACTCCTACTATTGAACAGATTCAGGATGCCGTAGAAAACGCGCTCTTTGATACCGGATTCCGTAAGACCCTGCGTGCTTACATTGTTTACCGCGAACAGCGCGCAAAGGCCCGTGATGCTCGCCGCAGCCTCGTTGATGTTGAAAGCTCTATGAATGAGTACCTGCAGCATCTGGACTGGCGTGTGAACGCCAATGCCAACCAAGGCTACTCTTTGGGCGGTTTGATTCTCAACGTTTCCGGTAAGGTTGTTGCTAACTATTGGCTCAACTATATTTATCCTCCGGAAGTCGGCAATGCTCACAGACAGGCCGATATCCATATCCACGACTTGGATATGCTTTCCGGCTATTGCGCTGGCTGGTCCCTGAAGACACTTTTGAATGAAGGTCTGAACGGTGTTCCAGGCAAGGTTGAAGCCGGAGCACCTAAGCATTTAACCAGTGCTGTCGGTCAGATCGTAAACTTCCTCGGTACGATGCAGAATGAGTGGGCCGGTGCTCAGGCTTTCAGTTCGTTTGACACCTATCTCGCTCCTTTCATCCGCATCGACAACCTTGATTACAAGGAAGTCCGTCAGTGCATTCAGGAACTTATTTACAACCTGAATGTCCCGAGCCGCTGGGGTACACAGACTCCGTTTACAAACCTGACGTTTGACTGGGTCTGCCCGCAGGACCTGCGCGATCAGCATCCTTTGATCGGCGGAGAAGAAGTTGACTTCACGTACGGTGAGCTCCAGAAAGAAATGGACATGATCAACCGTGCGTATATTGAAGTGATGCTTGAAGGCGACGCTAAGGGCCGCGTTTTTACATTCCCGATCCCGACGTACAACATGACGCCGGACTTCGAGTGGGACAGCCCTAATGCACATTTGCTCTTTAGCATGACTGCCCGCTACGGTCTGCCGTATTTCCAGAACTTCATCAATTCCGAACTCAAGCCGAACATGATTCGTTCGATGTGCTGCCGTCTGCAGCTGGACTTGAGAGAGCTGCTTAAGCGCGGCAACGGACTTTTCGGCTCTGCTGAACAGACCGGTTCCTTAGGCGTTGTGACAATCAACTGCGCTCGTTTGGGTTATGTTTTTGCTCAGGATGAAGAAGGTTTGTTCAATCGTCTGAGCTACCTGCTTGACTTAGCCCGCAACAGCCTTGAAATTAAGCGCAAGGTCATTCAGCGCCATATGGATCAGGGCTTGTTCCCGTATACAAGACGTTATCTCGGCACGCTGCGTAATCACTTCTCTACGATCGGTGTGAATGGCATCAATGAAATGATCCGCAACTTCACACAGGACGAAGAAGACATTACGACGGAAGCCGGCCACGCCTTTGCCGCCAAAGTGCTTGATTTCATCCGCGACAAGATGGTCATGTTCCAGGAAGAAACCGGACACATGTACAACCTTGAAGCCACACCGGCTGAAGGTACAACTTACCGCTTTGCCAAAGAAGATAAGAAGCGTTTCCCGAAGATTCTTCAGGCGGGTACGCCAGATCATCCTTACTACACCAACAGCTCTCAGCTGCCGGTTTCCTATACGGACGATCCTTTCGAAGCTTTGGAAATGCAGGAAGACCTGCAGAAGAAGTATACAGGCGGCACCGTACTGCATCTGTACATGAATGAAGCCATTTCGAGCCCCGAGCTCTGTCGCGACATCGTTCGCCGCGCTTTGACACGTTTCAGACTGCCGTACATCACGATCACTCCGACATTCTCGGTTTGCCCGAAACACGGTTATATCCCGGGCAACCACGAGTTCTGTCCGAAGTGCGACGCAGAATTGATTGCCAAGAAGAAGCTTGACATGGCTTCCAACGGTTAAGAAACAGTAAAGATTAATTTTTTAGGATTGATTTATTCACACAGGAGACTGCAATGAATGAAAATGTTAAAGATACAAACATCGAACTGAAAGACGAAGAACGCACAAAATGCGAAATCTGGACCCGTGTGATGGGTTATCACCGTCCGATTTCCTCTTTCAATATCGGCAAGCAGGGTGAATTTGCAGAACGTAAATACTTCGACGAAAAGAAGTGCGGCTGCAGCAAGTAATCTTTGAATAAAGGAAATCCTCTCGTTGCTTCGCGCTTCGAGAGGTTTTTTATTTTGATTTTTTCTTCATGACGGACGTTTTTATTCCTATCGAACCCGAAGTGATGGATAAACCTGCCGAGGAACTCTTGGTAGGAGGCTTAACACGTATGACAACCATCGACTTTCCGGATTGCCTGTCTGCAGTGGTTTTCATCAAAGGGTGTCCCTGGAAGTGCGTTTATTGCCAGAACGAAGATCTCCAAAGCCGAGAGATGAACGAGAGGGACGGCTACGTTTCCTGGGAATACATCGACCATTTCCTCGATAGAAGAAAAGGTTTAATTGACGGCGTGGTTTTCAGCGGAGGAGAGCCCTGCGTTGATCCTGCGCTTCCCGATGCCGTTAAGAGAGTCAAAGAGAAGGGCTATAAGATCGGGCTGCATACCGGAGGAATGTATCCGCGCAGACTGCGGGGAATTCTTCCCTTTTTAGACTGGGTCGGGTTAGATATCAAGGCTCCTTTGTCTGATGAAGCCGCTTATGAAAAAGTTGTCCGTCGCAAAGGCGCAGCAGCAAAAGTTCGTTCTTCTCTGGAAATGCTGTTAGAAGCGGGTGTTTCATTAGAAACGCGTACAACCGTACATCCCGAATATCACACTGAAGAGCAGATTCTTCAGCTCGCACGAGAGCTTTCTGACGCAGGAGTTGAGACGTACGCGCTTCAAATCTATCGCCAGCCTAGAGGATTGCCGGAGGAACATCTTCTTAACAGAGTCGGCAGCGACTATCCGCATGAAGAGACTCTAAAAACGCTTGAGTCCCTGTTTAAGAAATTCATTTACCGCAGAAGTTAGCTTTTTCGATTCAAATTTAATGGGGCCGGCTCAAATAAAAAAGAGACCGGTCCTCTTGTTTTCCGGACTGAAAAGATTGATCTCCGCCTCTGTAGAATACTTTTTCCGGGAGAAATCTCCTTGATAGACTTTGACCAGTCTTTTTCGGAGCCATCCATGAAAAACAACAGCAACTTTAAAAACGCAGGTTCTTCTCGGGCCAAGATGTGGAGGAACATTCTCCTGGTCTTAGGTGCCATTGCTCTCATCGCCAGCTATATTGCTGATATTCGCGTCCCGCATCCGGGCATGGAAATTCAAGAAGTACGACAGCCAGTGGAACGGACTTCCAAAGATGGTTTCCAGAAGAGGAATGTTATTGTCACTCAGGTTATAGATGGTGATACTGTTTTTATCAAGGACGATGAAGGAAAAGAGGCTTCCTTTCATCTTCTCGGAATCGACGCGCCGGAACGCAAACAAGCCTATGGTGCACAAAGTGCAGAACACCTAAAGCGAATCCTTGAGGATGTTGACTATCACGTTCAAGTGATTTTTCGGAGCAAAGACCAATACGGAAGGATTGTTGGAAAACTTGTGGCCGATGGAAAAGATCTAAATCTCGATCAGATCAAAACAGGAAATGCATGGGTGTACAAGAATTATTTGCGCGATCTTCAACCTGGAGATAAGAATCTTTATATGAAAGCCGAAGAAAATGCCCGCGCAAATAGAATCGGTTTATGGGCGGATCCTAATCCTCAGAATCCTCGAGAATGGCGGCGAGAGCATCCGAGGAATTAATCACGCAACCTCAAAAACGGGGAGATAAGAGAAGACCAAAGGTTTAAGGTTATAAGGTCAAAGGAAGTATTGCCATTGATGTAGTTTTATCAGCTTATTTTTGCAAGAAAAGACTCTTCCTTAATAAGGCAATAGTTTGATATTAAAGGGTCAATCTGTAATCTCAACTTTGGCAGTTGGTTCCTTCTTAATTCAACGACCTTGTTAGACTTTGAACAATCTTTTTGGAGTTCGTTCATGAAAAACAACGGCAATAACGCTAGAGTTCCTCGCGGCAAGATGTGGAGAAACATCCTCTTGATTTTGGGTGCGGTTGCTCTTATTGCCAGCTACATTGCAGATATTCGTGACCCGCATCCAGGTACGGAAACTCAGGACAATCGCCTGTTTGTAGAACAGGCGCACAAAGACGGTTTTCAAACACTGCATGCCCGCGTGACTCGTGTTGCCGACGGCGATACTGTTTACATTAAGGATGACGAAGGCAAAGAAGCTCGAGTTCGGCTTCTTGGCATCGACGCTCCGGAGAGCAAACAAGCTTACGGAGTTCAAAGTGCGGAACATCTAAAACGCAATCTGCGGGACGCTGAGTATCACGTTCAAGTGATTTACCGCGGAAGAGACCAGTACGGCAGAATCATCGGAAAACTGGTTGCCGACGGGAAAGATCTCAATCTCGATCAGATCAAAACCGGAAATGCATGGGTTTATAAGAATTATTTGCGCGACCTTCAGCCCGGAGATAAAAAACTGTATTTGAACGCAGAAGAAAATGCCCGAACAAAGAGGATCGGCCTTTGGGCGGACCCCAATCCTCAGAATCCCCGTGACTGGAGAAGGGAACATCCAAGAAATTAAGATTGCAATACTTAATGCAAAACAAAGCCTGCCGAGCGGCAGGCAAAGCAAAAGGCCGTTTTCTGCAAGGATTCGGCCTTTTATCGGTTAATTCAGCATTTGCTTATCCGGGAAATCCGGATTTTTTTCAAAGCACTGCGGAGCAACCAAAATCGCTACTTTTCCCTCATCTCCTCGAATAGATTCTGTTAGAAAAGGAATGCTAAGAGGAGACTCTCCGCCGATTGGCTTAGGATCCTGCATGGAAACCAAGATTTCAGGAACACTGGTCAGGAGGGCCTCCGAGCCTTTCTTCAGCCAATATCTCGGAAATTCATTCGTGAAAAAGGATAAGGTTGATTCGGCAAGTTCCAGTTCTTCGACATTAGCCATTTTGCGGCTGCCGATATACTCCAGATTTGCTACCAAATTATCTAATCGGTTCGGGACAATGCAGTGCTTGAGCATATTCATCGCTACCGGCTTGAATCGGTAAACCGGAAACGGATCGTATTTCTCGTCCTCAAAGTCGATATCTTTGCCCTTGAAAGAGCAGAAGTCGTCAGGATTATCTATCGTCATTTTTTTGTCCGGTACTTCTAAAACTACTTACGTCCATATTATCAAAGAGATTCGACTCTTGGTTATTAGGAATAACTGAATTAGACGCGAAAATAAAAAACGCCCCGATGGGCGTTTTGAGAGGGTTTCAAATCGGATTAACCGATATTGATCGGACTATGAATGTTCTTTGCAAAAGCGCGAACATTAAAGCTTCGATTCCACATGAAGGCTAAGAAGCCGACGAAGCAGACTGCTGTTGCGCCGAAGCTGATAATCCAGCTGCCTTTGCTAAAGCCTGCTGCCACGTAACCCACGAAGCAGCAGCAAGCCACAAACCATGCGTAGGGCAGCTGTGTCGAAACGTGCGAAATATGACTGCATCCGCTGCCCGCACTCGAAAGAATCGTTGTATCTGAAATCGGGGAGCAGTGGTCGCCGAAAACAGAGCCGGCCAGTGTGGCAGATAAACAGACGATCGTTAGAGAGGGATCGACAGCTGCAGCAACCGGCACAGCGATCGGGATTAGGATACCGAACGTACCCCAGGCAGTACCTGTGGAGAAGCTCAGGAATGCGGCAACGAGGAAAATCGCGGCCGGAAGGAAAAGGTCAAGACCGGAACCGCTGGAAACCATACCCTGAACAAATGTCTGGGTAGTAAGCAGGTCGCGGCAAACACCGGAAAGCGTCCAAGCCAAAACCAAAATTACGTTGGCGGGGAGCATCAGTTTCATACCCTCGATGGTGCCTTCCATAAAGTTATGGAAAGAAACGACGCGGCGCGGAATATACATGATGAATGCAACGCCTAAAGCTCCGAAGGAAGCCCAAACCAAAGCTTTGGAAGCGGAGCAGTTGCCGAGTGCAGCGGCGATGGTGTGGTAGGCCGCATCTTTGCCCCAGTATCCGCCGTCATAAAGAAGGGCGAGAACAGCAAAAACGATCAAGGCAATGAGAGGAAGAAGCATGTCCCAAATCGTGCCTTTATCACTTTGTGCATGTTTGGGTTTCTCAACGTTGGCGCCGACACCGCCGTCTTCAACAGATTTGAGCAAAGCATTTTCTTCTGCTTTCTTCATCGGGCCGAAGTCACGATTGGTCCAGGAAAGATAAAGAACCAAAAGCAGGCAGAAAATAGCGTAAAAGTTGTAGGGAATCGTAGAGACGAAAGCCTGGAAGTCACTCTGGAAAGCGCCGGTGGATTTCAAAGAGCTTCCCACGGCGGCTGCCCAGGAGGAAACCGGTGCGATGATACACATAGGAGCTGCGGTCGAGTCGATGATGTAGGCCAGTTTCTCGCGGGAGACACGATAAGAATCGGTGAGCGGTTTCATGACCGTACCGACTGTCAGGCAGTTGAAGTAGTCATCGATGAAAATGAAGAAGCTCAGACCGCAGGTGGCGAGAACGGAAGTTTCACGGTTCTTGATTTTCTTGCGCGCAATCTCGCCGTACTTTTTAGTGCCGCCGGACATGTTGAGCACATAGACAAGCGCACCTAAAAGGGTACAAAAGAGAAGGATCTGGAAGTCTACTTTTTGACCCATGAGGGAAAAAGTAACATCAAGCATCTTGATCAGCGGATCAGGCACGCCGGAGCCGAATGTATAAATAGCAGCGCCGGAGAAGATGCCGATCAATAAAGAAGAAAACACTTCCTTGGTGATCAGAGCAAGGACGATGGCAATGATTGGAGGCAGGATTGATAACCAGCCGGCTGCATAAGGTTCCATGGTCGAAGGTTTAATTAAGTTATTAATGGATATTGGGGATTGTAATTGATTGTTTTCGGTCTACCCCGCATTTTCGGAAAAATAACCGCACAATCCGAAAATAAACCGTAATTAGGCGATATCCTGAGCCGGCTTGTCAGTGATATCGATTAAGAATATGGAGCGCAGATCAATTTCAAAGGTCTGCAATGACTGTCTCCTAACTATTAGGCATTGAAAGCGGCACAAATGAGTGCGGTACCGAACATCCCGAAGATGAGACCGCAGACTCCATCAATCCATCTATTGAGAGAGCGGTAGATTTGTTTAGGTTTTGGCAGTCCAAGCATCAGAGCAACAAGAGAGAACCAAAGCAATGTTTCCCCAAAAACCAAAGATAAAATCAGTGCAACCTGGGCACCGGTCATTTCTTGTGCGATAAAAACAGAAAAGATTGAACTAAAGTAAACAACTGCTTTTGGGTTTGAAAGATTTGTGAAAAGACCTGTGGTGAAGGCTTTGAGGTAAGAGGAAGTAGATTTGGAAGCGGTTAGACTTTTCTGGCAGGCCGGAACAAAACAGGAACGAATAATTTGAAATCCCATCCACAAAAGATAAAAGCCACCAAGGGTCATGACAAGACGGTGCAGCCAGACGAACCGGCTGAAAAGCCATTGAAGACCTAGCAGCGTCAGTGTTGCCCAGAAAGAGACACCGCACGCAATTCCTAAAACACAAAAGAGAGCTTCTCTTCTCGATCGTTTGGCAGCGGTTTGCATCACTATGAAAGTGTCGGGTCCGGGAGAGGCAACAGCGACGAGGTGAATACCGGCAATAGCTAAAAGTGACGAAGGCATGGTTGATTCCTTGGGTGGTTATTTCATTACTAAGAAAACTTTTTTGCGAAATCTCATATTTTCAAGTCACACTCATAGGAGTTTTTTACTTTGTTAATGAGGTCGAGCAAGAAGAAAACGTCTTTCTTCCAATGACCTCTTTGAACAAACAAGGTTCGCAATGAAACAAATTTTATTTTTCGGCTTTTTGAGAGTAAAGTGAACTAAATTTAATGAGTAAGTGAGCTTTTGTCACAAATATGAATACGGATAAAATTTCTTATCTCATAGAGGCGGTAGAGAGCGGGACCTTCACTGCAGCGGCAGAAAAACTGGGTGTCACACAATCAGGATTGAACAGACAGATCTCATCTCTCGAGGAGGAGCTTAAAACGACGCTTATTGTTCGCAGTCGAAAAGGTGTGCGACTCGCGCGAGGAACAGAAAAAATCTATGCCCGTCTGAAGGCTATTTGCAGACAAGAGTCGATATTACGGGAGGAGCTGGCGGAATTTCACGGTGTACTGTGCGGCGAGTTAGTAATCGGTGCCTATTACAGCGCCGCAGTTTCCTGGCTTCCAAAGGTTGTGAAGGAATTCTCGTTAAAGCACCCGTATGTAAGCATCAAAATTGTCGACGGTGTAGATCGAAGCCTGATTGAGAAGCTTGACGGCGGAGAGCTTGATTGCGCCATTATCGCAAATCCGCCTAAAGGCTATGATTGGTATCCGATTATTGAAACAGAATACGTTGTATGGTTGCCTCCTGACCACCAATTGAAAGACAAAAAAGACTTGAAACCTTCGGATTTATCAGATCTTCCGATGGTTTACCCAAGAGCTCATGAAGACACGGATATTGATAATTTTTTTGTCGTTAATAAGCTTAAACCAATCGTTAAGTTTGAGACAAAAGGACCGAGCTCTGCTTACGCGATGGTTGCGGCAGGGTTAGGAATTAGCGTCAATAATTTGCTGCAGTCTCGAAGTTTGAAAGGAAATGTCCTTGTGAGGTCTTTCAGTCCGAGAAAAAAACTGGAGTTAGGTATTCTTCTGCCGCCCGTTGAGTCGGCTTCTCCCGCGATGCTTGCTTTTCTAGCTCTAGCCCAAAAACACCGATTAACTCTCGCAGATCAAGCCGGTGAGACTGAACCTTGAACCTAAGTATTTGAAATAAAAAAGCTAGGGTGCGAAAAAAAATATTTAGGACTAAGGTTATGAAAAAATTGAGTCCATTCAACGAGACAGAACGTTCCCTGAAGTATGCTGAGGCATCAAAGAAAAACTTATCTCAATAGAAGGTCAGTAAGCCACGAATAAGAAAAGCCAGACTCGAAAGCCTGGCTTTGGTTTTTCAATCCCTCGTTAATGAGAGATTAAATCCCGACAAATTACATAACGCGGCTGCGGTATTCGTCGGTTCTTGTGTCGATTTCGATCTTGTCGCCGGTGTTGACGAAAGCCGGAACCTGAACAATGTGGCCGGTAGCCAGTTTGGCAGGTTTCATGACTTTGCCGGAAGTGTCGCCCTTGACTGCGGGTTCTGTGTAAACAACTTCACGGACCAGGATTGTCGGGAGCTCGATGGAGATAGGACGGCCGTTGTAGAGAACAACTTCAGCCTTCATGCCGTCTTCAAGATATTTGAGGACGTCTTCCATAACTTCAGCTTCGACTTCGTACTGGTTGTATTCGTCGTCCATCCAGACATACAGAGGATCGCCGAAGTAAGAGTAAGAAACTTCTTTCTTGTCGAGGATGATGTCTTCGAAACGGTCATCAGCACGATAAACAGTTTCGGTACCGCCGTTGGAAAGAAGGTTCTTCATTTTGAGTTTGACAGTGGAGGCACCGCGGCCGCCCTTGCTGTATTCAGACTTCAAAATGACCATCGGAGTGTTGTTGATCATCACGACGTTGCCGACGCGAAGTTCTTGTGCTGTTTTCATATTAATACTTAAAAATGAAAGGTTAATGTCTGCGGCCATTGTGAATAACAGCCGAACTAAAAATTTTTAAAGCAAAGATTTTAGCTTTAAAAACAGTGCTCCGTCAAAATTTTGGTACCGTCTCTTGCAACTTCTAACGATCTTTCATGATTGTTCGACTGAAGGCGAACGGAAGGAGAAAGGATCCGCTATCTACGAAAAGTTTTGCTTGAAATGTCGCTATATTTTGCTTTTCACGAAGCGAAGAAGATTATCTGCGAGGGAACCCAAGGAAACCAAATGGTTTCTCCAGTGAAGGGCGGCCTCTTTCATGAGAGGCAGCTCTTCACACCATTGATCCCAGCAGGAGGCCAAGTTGCTTGAGGATTTATTCCAAGACAGATTCATATCGATCCAGGCTTGATAGCTTGTTCCGTAAAAAGGTCGGATCCTCTCGCCGAATGCTTCTAATTTCTTAATGTGTGTATCTTCGGTTTGCGGATAGATATTCCAAATGAAAGATTTTCCGGACAACTGAGCCCTAACGAAGGAATCTTCCCCGCGGATGATCAAAGCATCTGAGGCCCACAAGAATTTGTCAAATTCAGATTGAGGCACCATCTCTGAAATACCCAAATGTATATTTCGAGCAGGTTGTTCTTCATAAAGTTGGGTCAAAATCTCAGTCGCCGCGCCTCTCGGAAGAAGCAAATTGATTTCTTTGCCGCGCTGTTGAATTGCTTTATAAAATTCGGTCAACGGCGCACCGGGATAACAAAATACGAAAACCGTGAACAGGGCGGGGTCCAGATTGAAACTCTCTAAGAATTTATTTCTGTCTTTTGCAAAACGTTCTTGTCTTATAAATAGATCTTTCTCGATCATTAGGCCGCCGGTCTTTTTCGTGACGCCGGGAAAGAAATAATATTTATTGACGTTTAAGGACGGATGTGGAGAGGGCAGACTATGGCAGCCTTCCACCCAGTCTTCGGCTGATAAGTATTCAAGGTTGATCCAAATCGGCTGCGGACGCGCGGCTGCAATTTTATGCTCGAATGCGATCGGGAGGCGGCATCCGAAGGTCTCTATGACAACTTGGGACGGCTCGCTCGTTTCCGCGTCCTTCCAGTCGTGAATTTCCACGCCTTGGACAAGGCACGGTAATTTTTTTGGGTCCAAGCCGGCCGTGATTTTAGAAAGCGTTTCTGCATCATTAATATAGAGCTTCACCGGAAAACCGTGCTCGCAGGAAAAAATGGAGGCCAACCTCCAGCAGACTCCGGCATCACCGAAATTGTCGATAACGTCACAGAAAATATCGATGGTCATGCTTTCTAGAAAATAGATTGGAAAAAATATCTCTCAATCTTAACCTTAACTCAAGAAAAACAATCGATGCGGTCGAAGCTGCGCAACGATTGGTTACGCCAATTTTTTGCGATGTTCGATAGTATTTTGTCTTTTAGACCAAAGTGATACAACTCAGAGCACCAGCATCTGGCTGCTTCCTATAATTTAGGAAATGTTGATTGACTGTCGACACGTATTTAATTAAATCCGTATTCAAGTTCAAAAAGACCTACCAAAGGTATATGGAAACTGCTCTTAAAGAAACTGAAGGAAAGCTTGTGAACCTGCCGGACAAGAAATTTGATTCGGCCGAGTTTTTAAAGAATCTGCCTCATTTGCCCGGCGTTTATCGATATTTCGATAAAGACGGTAATTTGCTTTACGTAGGCAAAGCAAGGGACTTGAAGCGCCGCGTCTCCAGTTACTTCCAAAAAACGCTAGCGCCTCGTACCAAACTGATGGTAGATCAGATTGCGAGCGCACAAATCACGGTCGTGAACAGCGAAGCCGAGGCTTTGATTCTTGAATCGAACCTGATTAAGACTCAGGATCCCCGCTTCAATATTCTTTTCCGTGACGATAAGTCGTATCCGTACCTTAAATTAAGTTCCGGAGAGTATCCGCGCTTGTCTTATTACCGCGGAGCGCTCGATAAACGCAATTCATATTTCGGCCCGTATCCCAATGCGAATGCGGCTAAAGACACTATGCTTTTGCTGCAGAAGGTTTTTCAGCTGAGAACTTGTGAGACTTCTGTTTTTAATAACCGCTCCCGTCCTTGCCTGCTTTACCAGATCGGGCGCTGCAGCGGAGGATGCTGTAAAAAAGTGTCGCCGGAGGAATACGGTAAGTCGGTTGACCTAGCAAAAGAATTTCTAAGAGGAGATTCTCAAAAGGTCCAGGAAGATCTGACTCGCAGAATGAACGAGTACTCGCAGAAACTCGACTTTGAGCGGGCAGCTGTAATGAGAGATCACTTGGCAGCGATTTCCAATGTCATTCATCAGCAGTCTATGGAAGCTGCGCCGGATGCCAATGCAGACATTATTGCCGCGGTTGCCGCTCAAGGCGAAGTATGTGTGAATTTAGCGATGGTTCGAGGAGGTCGTCATCTTGGTGACAAGGCATCTTTCCCATCTTTAGGTCGGAATGCCGAATTACCGGAACTTGAAGAAGTGCTTGAGGCATTCATTACTCATCACTACACGCAGATGGATGTGCCTCCCGTGGTCATTATCAATCTGGAAGAGCGTTCTCCAAGAATTGAAGAGCTCCTCAATACGATTGCCGGTAAGAAGGTTAGTGTCATCTACCGTCCTCAGAATATTCGCAGAAAATGGCTTGAACTCGCTGTCACCAATGCCAAAGTCTCATTGGGACGCAAAGTTGCGGAAGAGGGTAGTCAGAAGAAAAGAATCGGGGCATTGGTTCAGGAATTGGGACTGGATATCCCTGAGTCCGAGTATGAAGATTTTCGTGTTGAGTGTTTCGATATTAGCCATAGTTCGGGCGAAGCAACCCAAGCATCCTGCGTAGTTTTTGCCGGAAACCGCATGGACAGCTCTCAATACAGAAGGTTCAACATCAAAGACGTCACGGCGGGCGACGACTATGCTGCGATGAAACAGGTTCTGACTCGAAGATATCAAAGAGTTGCTAACGGTGAGGCCACTCTGCCGAATATTGTTCTCGTAGACGGCGGGCGCGGACAAGTTAAGATGGCCTGCGAAGTCTTTGACGAATTAGGTTTGGATAAAAACGTCATTGTTGGTGTTGCAAAAGGCGAGGGAAGAAAGGTTGGACTGGAAGAATTGGTTTTTCCGGACCCAAATAAAGAACCTCTCAAACTCGGACAAGAATCACCTGCGCTGATGCTGATTGCCCAAATTCGTGACGAAGCGCACCGTTTTGCTATTACCGGTATGAGAGCGAAGCGGGCTAAGGCTAGAAATTATTCTAGAATTGAGGATCTTGAGGGAGTCGGTTCGAAAAGAAGACAAAAACTTCTTGAGCGGTTCGGCAGCTTGAAAGTGTTGTCCAACGCATCCGTGGAGGACATCGCAAGTGTAGATGGCATCTCTCAAACTTTAGCCAGACAAATTTACGCACAGTTGCATGGACAAATCAGTTAAAAAAGTACGAATCAATATTCCGATGGTCCTTACATGGACTCGTATTGCATTGATTCCGTTAATCGTCGGCGTCTTCATGATTCCGACTTCAGTTCTAAGTATGCATTCGCAGAATTTGCTCGGATGTATTTTCTTTATTGTCGCGGCGGTTACGGACGCCTTGGACGGCTTTATCGCCAGACGTTATGGGATGGGCACAACACTCGGGGCATTCTTGGATCCTGTGGCTGACAAGCTTATGGTTAGCGCGGCATTAATCGTTCTTCTTGCCTTCGGACGCGTTGATATGCTGGTAGCGCTGGTAATTATCGGAAGAGAAATTACCGTTTCAGCTCTGCGTGAATGGATGGCTAGAGTCGGTGAGTCCGGAAAGGTAAAAGTTAATTGGTTTGGAAAGATCAAAGCAATCGCTCAGATGGTTTCTATTCCGATGCTTCTTTATTTTGATCCGATCGGCGCATGGAATGTCTACCTTACGGGAACCATTCTGATTTATATCGCTGCAATCCTGACGATTTATTCCATGTTCGTCTATTTGAAAGCGGCTGCACCTTTCTTTTCAAGCGAACCGAAGCAAAAATAGTATTCATTGAAGAGTTTTGTATGAGCCGGAGTCGAGAAAGACTTCGGCTTTTATTTTTAAATGAAAGGTTGCATACGAAGTTTTACATTTAATGCAACTGTTTGAATTTAATAGATAAAGGATGATTTTTTGAAAAAAATGACATAGATCCTCGTTGACAGAAGCGATTTAGGCAAGGATAATTCATCCTCGTTCGGAACGATGAGTTTCGCATTATGAAAAGAAATTTTACAGTTTGAAACGAACTGTCGAGTTGACAAGAAATTTTAAGTCTGTAGAATTTCAATCCTTCGCTCACGAAACTGAGCGGCGGCGAAAGCCGAAATGATCTTTAAAAATTTATCGACGACCGATAAGAGCGGGCACTAAGAAGTCTGCAGTGAAAACTGCAAATTTTAAATTGCTCGATCTTATTGGAGAAGAAGGAGTAGAAAATACTCCGTCAAACACCAAGCAAGAGTAATTCGAGTGACAACAGAGATTAAACAATAGAGTTTGATCCTGGCTCAGATTGAACGCTGGCGGAACGCTTTACACATGCAAGTCGAACGGTAACGCGGAGAGAAGCT
>QWCY01003776.1_pt1 | contig 16737 bp, 11 predicted proteins | sample 1972631 | NCBI WGS metagenome assembly QWCY01 (sample SAMN09866696, study PRJNA288562) | Human gut metagenome isolate pre1_stool, whole genome shotgun sequencing... | isolation source: gut | host: Homo sapiens | place: USA: California
AAAATGCAGCACGATTGAACTGTGTAGCACGAGCGGCGACATAACGCTTGAAAATGTCCAATCTTCTAAAAAAACTCACGCTGAAACTACAAGTGGTAAAGTACAGTTTATAAACCTTGAAACCACAGAATTAGAAATTCACACTGCAAGCGGTAAGGTAAGCTCAGAAAATATAAAATGCACAACCTTGCAGATCGGTACGGCGAGCGGTGAAGTACACCTTACACATGTCAAGTCCTCAAATACCATAGAAGTCGACACTGCAAGCGGTAAAGTTAGTCTCGAAGACACAAGCTCTGCCGTTTTACATGTTGACACTATTAGCGGCGAAATTGATCTTACACGTGCCGTTTCTTCAAATAGCATGGAGATAGGAACTATAAGCAGTAACATTCATTTGGAAAGCTGTGATTCCGAATCACTTTCATTTGAAAGCAGAAGCGGCAGTATCATAGGCACACTGAATACCGGTAAGAATTTCTATATTACAAGCAGGAACAATAAAGTGGACGTCCCGCTCAACAGCGGCGAAGGGCTTTGCAAAATCGAGACCCGCAGTGGCAGCATCCGTATTAAAATCGCAGAATAACGTAAAAAATCTCTCTCGGCTGCGCCGAGAGAGATTTTCAATTTCGAACCTTATTTTACTTTATTTCTGAACTTCGGTACCAACACGGTGGCGAGTACCCAGAACAGCTCGTAGATGACGAGCGCAAATGCGGAAATCTGCTCCACGCCCGCAACGAACGTGAGGAACGCCACAAGCACAAAGCCGATGACGACCGCCGCGTTCTGCATGGCGACGATGAAGCTGATGTTCTTCTTTTCATCAATGCACGTGGAAACAAGGCTCATCATGGATTCCACACGACCCTTTGTGGCGGCATAGGCGTCCACGCGGTCCGCAGTGTCGTTCACAAGGTGGTCTGCCGGGCCGTCTTGGCCCGCGCCGATGACATTCACCGCCGTGGCGTCAATGCCGAACAGGCGCGAAATGAACTGCGGCGTAAGGTTCGGGTCTGCCGAACGCAGAATGAGTGAAACGCCGTTCATTTCCATGTTCTGCAGCTCCGCTTTCTTCTTACGGTCTGCGTTATAGGTCAGGATGAACATGGCGTAAAGCTCGCCGCCCATTGCAACGTACAAGATCTGTCGGCTGCCCGTCGTGTACTGACTCTCCACATTTTGCTCCGGCGCTTCCACACCGTGCGCAGTCAAAAGCGTACGGGAGCCGATGAGCACCTCTTTGCCGTCCACCGTGCCCACAACGCCGTTTCCGGCCTCAAATGCGGCCTTTTCGACCTCCGGAAGCTCGCCCTCATGCTCGCTGAACACCTGCTCGAACACGCCGCAAAGCGGGCCGCCGAGCTGCTGCACCAACGTGCCGGCAGCCAAAACGGCTTCTTCAAGGCCCTCCTGCTTAAACGGCTTCACCCCGTTCAAAACGACCGTGCCGCGCGGGAAAAGCTCTGTGGAATCAACCAGAACGGCATTTACGGCGCTCATGCGCTTGATACCTTCATAGCCGGAGACCATCGCGCCGCGGCGGCGCAGACGGTGGGAAAGTCGGCTCACCGGCAGGTTTACGGCCAGCATGTTCATCACCGCTACACACACGCAGCAGGAAGCCGCCAAAGCCGTAATGGCAAGGGACGCATCCTTCGTGATGACAAGCGCCACCACGCACAGAAGCAGCGAGGAAATGAGGCCCACCGGCGCCAAAACCTGCGAAGAGGTCTCTGCCGGGTCCGGCTCATAGGAAATTTGTAAGAAGCGCTTTAAGAAGCCCGCTTTCTGCTGATACGCGATGGCAGGCTGCGAAATGACGGAGGAACCCGCCATTTTTAAAGACGTGTTGTAATCGTCAAATACGCGCACCGCATATTTCTGCTCGCGGGAAGACACAAAGCGGAAATTCGAGTGGATGCGGCGCAGCATCGTCAGCTTGCCGACGGTATTCAGGAACAGAATACCCGCCGCAATACCGGCGTAAAGGTGGATTTTACCCATGCTGAGCGCAGCCGGCGCAAACAGCGTGCAGAGCGTCTGCACAAAAACCGCCACACAAGCTACCGCAGCGGCAGAATCCGAATTCGCGCGAAACTCAAACAGTGCCTTCAGACCGTTTAAAATCGTTTTCGCGCAGAAGCCGATGGCCACTAGCAGCAGCACAAGCGATAAGATGGTGTAGCCCACTGCACCGGCGGTCTCCGTGTTATTGGCATTGAAGCCGGATTCCGCAATGAGCGACGCCAAAATGAGCACTGCAGTACTCACGCCCGTTGCAAGCATGCGAATTGTCAGCTCGCGCATCGTCGTGCGCAGGTCGTGCGCCACGCTCTTTGCGTCTGCCGGGCCGGTGTAATCGTCGATGAGCTCGTCGCTGTTTTCGGCGGCTTCCGTGTTTTCGGGCGCTTCGTCCGGCTTTTCCGCAAAGCGAATTTTAAAGCGGTGCGCACCGGCCGCACTGACGTTCTCGTCGTCGGAATACACGCGTGCTTCGCTCAGCAGTGCACTTTGCAAAACATCCGCATTGATAATGTGCACCGGCAAGTCGCGCTTTCTGTACTGCGTCACGTCCGTTACCGGCACGGAGATCTTCTGCTGCGCAGGCTCTGCCGCTTCTTCGCCGGCGTTCTCGGCGCTTTCCGCAGCCTGCACATTTTCCGCTTTCGGCGCTTGTGCTTCGGGCAGCTGCTCGCCGGAAGCAATGTCCATGCCTTCTTCCGCCTGCGGCTCTTCCTCCGGCTCCGGGCCATTGCTTGAAATATCCTTAAACGCCATCTCGGGCGCGTCACTTTCTTCCGTTTTCGGCGCTGCCGCAGCCTGCTGCTCGGCATTTTGCACCTGTGCGGCCTGCTTTGCCGCGTTTTCCGCCTGCACAGATTCCAGAATGCGGCGCACGGAATCCTCGCTCACCTCCGGCACCACCTTTGCCTGCTGCAAACCAAACGTCTCATTTTCAAGGTCAAGCTTAATCTCCATCGTGTGCGTCTGCGCGTCCTGCAGCATCGCCGTCTGGAAATTCTGCACCTTGTCCTTCGTCTTTTTGTTTTCCGGCACCACAGCGTTCGGGTCATTCATCGCAACGGAGACCGGCACCGGGGCCACAATGCCCAGCTCGTCTTCCACAGCGGAAAGATCCACACCGGCCGTCTCTACGGCCTCGGCCACACGACGGCGACGCTCTTTCTGCAGGCGCTCAAAATCCTTTGCCACTTCGTCGTCAAGCTCCGCAGTGTTCTCGTCAAACAGCTTGCGGTATCCCTCGTCCTGCGTGGAAATCTCACCTGTGGCATCAAACCCACGGGTGTATTCGTCAATCGGTTTTAACTGGATGCCGTAGTACATGTCTTCGGCTTCGTTAAAAACCTCTTTCTGCTTCTTTTCACGGCGGCGCGCCCAAAAACCTTTTTTCTCTTTCTTCTCTTTTTTGTTCTTCTTTTTCTTTCCGGGCTCTTCTTCCTCCTCGTAGGTATCCCACGGGGAGTCTTCTTGCACCTCCACCGGCCGCGGTTCCGCTTCCGGCGCGGGCTGTGCTACCTCTGCCGAGGCTTCCTCTACGGGCTGCTCCGTTTCAGGCTCCGTCACAGCGTCGGGTTCTTCCGTCACCCCGGGCGTTGTTTTCTCCGGCTCTTCCGGCGCGCCGTTGGCTTTCGCCTTGCGCTCCGCTTCCAATATCTCGTCCACCGAGAATTTGCTCTCATCGTTCATGGTTTTGGGTCCTTTCTTTTTCGCCTCAGCCCTTGGCCTTGATGCCCGCGCGCTGCCGCGCAATCTCATAGCAAAGCACGCCGCAGGCCACCGAAGCGTTCAGCGAATTGATTCTGCCCTTCATCGGCAGAGAAACGATAAAATCCGATTTTTCTTTCACAAGTCTGGACACGCCGAAGCCTTCGGAGCCGACAACAAGCGCTGCCGGGCCGGAGAAATCGGTTTGGCACCAATCCGTGCCGTCCATATCCGCGGCGTATACCCAAACGCCGCGCGCTTTGATCTCCTCAAGAAATACCGCAATATTCGTCACACGCGCCACGGGGACGTATTCCACCGCGCCCGCAGAAGCCTTGCCGACCGCCGCCGTAAGGCCAACGCTGCGGCGCTTCGGGATAACAACGCCGTGTGCGCCCGCGCATTCCGCCGTTCTGAGAATCGCGCCGAGGTTATGCGGGTCCGCAATCTCGTCGCACACAAGGATAAACGGCGGCTCATTTCGGCTTTCCGCCAGCGCAAAAATATCCTCCACCTCGGAGAACGCGTGCACCGCCGCCACGGCGATGACACCCTGGTGGTTTTCGCCGCCGCACATGCCGTCCAGCTTACGGGAATCCACTTCCTTTACCGGGATGCCCGCCTGCTTTGCCATGCGGAGAATGGACGATACCGAACCGTTTTTCTCCCCGCGCCGCACAAGGATGCTGTCGATGGGTCTGCCCGCTTTAAGCGCCTCCGTAACGGCATTGCGCCCTGCTATGACATCTCTTTCTCTCTCGTTTTCCATGAACAAACCTATTCCTTTCCGCGGCTTCAGAACACGTCTGCGGCCGAAATTCGCAATACTATCGCAGTATATAGTAGATTATAGCATACTTATATTTGCCATTGCAACCGAAACGCGCAATTTAGCGCGGTTTTTGCAGGCGGTTTTTACGCCTAAAACCGCCGTGTTTTTGGGCAGTTTTTTCGCCGCGCTCTTTTCGTCATTTTGACGGTGCTTTTGCGTGTTCATTTTGCTCGGCATAATTATTCATTTGGGCTGCATATCTTCTCACATCTTGCTGTATATGGGCTGGCCTTTACATTTATACAATCTGTAATATGCACGGCAGAAGTATACACGCAGCGAGCTTTCCACAGCGTTTTCCGTTTAAGCTGTGGAAAACTCTGTGGAAAGTGTTAAAAACCCGCTTTCGGTGCTCTTTTTACTTTCCACAGCTTTTCACAATGCAAAATATTATGTAAACTATTCCGTCGAAAATGCCGCTTTTTACCGTTTTTTCACAGAATACTCACTATAAACCGTGTGTAAAATTTGCGTGAAAAGCCTTGTGTTTGCCCAAAAAAATGTCCCTATATATGGTGTTTTTGCGAAAAGCAGCGTTTTAACCTCAAATTAGAACGATTTAGGCGAAATCCTAGGCGGCGGAATTTTCCGTTTAAGCACATTTTGTGAAAAAAAGCAAGGCGGCAGGCTTTACACGGTTGTTTTTTCACCTAAAATCGTGTAAAATGAAAATAGCGAGCAGAAAGACACCGGAAAGCTGCGCACTTTTTAGACGTGTCCCACAAAAAAGCGGGGCCGCACAAACCGTAAGCCACGGCAATTAAAACAAAAGACATTTTTCGGATAAACATGCACTGTATACAATTATAAGAAAAGAGGAACCCAAAATGCGTGAAGACATTTGCTCTATACCGATCAGTGAAATTTTCGAGCCGAAGGACGGCTGCCCGTTCTGCCGCATGCGCGACATGCTCGAGGACCGCATGGCCACCTACATTACCGGCGCGGCCATGATGGAGCCCGACGTGCGCGTGGAAACGAACCGTCTCGGCTTCTGCCACCAACATTTTGAGCAGATCTTACAGCGCGGCAGCCGCCTGTCCGTCGCCCTTATTCTCGAAAGTCTCTTAGACGAAGCCGGCAAAGATATCCTGCCCGAGGACGACAAGCTCGCGCCGAAAAAAATTCTCGCCGCCGCAGATCGCCGTGCGCACAGCTGCTTTGTCTGCGAAAACGTTGAGAAAAACATGCAGCACCTCAGCGCCACGGTTATCAAGCTCTGGCAGAGTGAGCCGGAGTTCCGCACACTGTACAGCGAGCAAACACACATCTGCCTGCCGCATTACAGCTTCATTTTGGCTGCTGCGCAGAAAATGCCGCGTAAAAACTTTCAGCCGTTTGCGGCAGAAACCAAGCGCCTTGCGAAAAACTATCTCGATACCGTCAAGGCCGACACCACCCATTTCTGCCGCATGTTCGATTACCGCAATGCGGGCAGCGACTGGGGCAATTCCCGCGATGCCATTGAGCGCGCCATCACGTATCTGACGAGCCGAGAGCCCACCGTCACCACCAAAACGGAAGGCAAAAACCGTTGATGCGCTTCACCCCGCCCGATGGTGTTTTAAACCTCGCCCAAACGCTCGACTGCGGGCAGTCGTTCCGCTTTTATCCCGTCACGCTCGAAAACAACATTCCCGCATGGCGCGGTGTGGCATTTTCCCGCGGGCTGACCGTCTATCAAGATGAAAATAACGACCTCGTTTTAGACTGCACCGAGCAGGAATTTCGTGACATTTGGTTTGATTATTTCGATTTTAACACAGATTACAAAAAGTCCCGCGAAGTGCTTTCCGCTCTGCACCCCGCGCTGAAAGAAGCCGCCGAATTCGCGGGCGGCATCCGCATTTTAAAGCAGGAGCCGTTTGAGGCGCTGTGCTCGTTCATCATCTCGCAGAACAACAACATTCCGCGCATCAAGGGCATTATAGAGCGCTTGTGTCTGCATTTCGGCGAGCCGTTTCTTTATCATAACGAGACCCACTACGCATTCCCGACGCCGAAAAAATTGGCCTCCTGCACGCCGGAAGACCTCGCTCCGCTGCGCGCGGGCTTTCGCGCGAAATATCTCATTGATGCCGCAAAGCGCATCGCTTCCGGCGAGATCGATTTAGAAGCCGTGCGCAAAATGCCTCTTCCCGATGCCAAAGCGAAATTGCAGACGATTTCAGGCGTCGGCCCAAAAGTCGCGGACTGCGCTTTGCTCTACGGTCTGCACCGCACGGAATGCTTCCCGATGGACGTGTGGATGAAGCGCGCCGTATCGCTTTTGCCGAAGCTTTCCCCCGCAGATTTCGGTGAAAACGCCGGCATCGCGCAGCAGTACTTATTCCACTATGTGCGCATGCACCCCGAGCTTTTCAAATAAATAATTCGTCCGGGACCGGCGGCAGGTCATCGGGTATCGCCGCCATACTTCTTTTTATGATCTTCGCCATTTCTTCCGGCGTTTCCGGGCAGCCGTACAAAAGCCATTTGCGCGTCACGGCAAAGTACCCCGCTTTCACAAATTCAAAATGATATTCCATGCAGTGCTCGCCCTCGATGCCGAGCAGCCGAAAATAAGGCTTGAAGACGTTTTCAAACAGCGTCTGATAGCCTTTTTCCATTTCTGCCGTGCCGAATTTCTCAAAATACGCCAAGTAAAACGCCCCGTCGCGCCTTGCTTCGCGCAGCGTCGCCGCCACGTATGCTTCGGAGAAGATGTTCGTGTCGCCACGCATCTCCTCTTGTATCCGCTTTGTCGCTTCCGCCCACTTCTCCTCTACAATCACCGTCATCAGCGCGGGCACATCCGTATAGTGCAGATAAAACGATGAGCGGTTGATGCCCGTCGCCTCACAAATTTCCCGCACGGAAATTTGATTTGTTTTTTTATTGAGCACCATTTTCGTAAACGCCTTGCGGATGCGCCGGTCGGTCTCCGCAAAGCCGCATTCGCCCGCAAAAGTCGAAAATCCCCTCTAAAAATCAACTGAATTTTCATATTCTGTCCATGACTTTTTCCCTCGCTTCTGTTATACTTTAATATAGAAACCAACGCAGTATAAGGAGACGGTACGATGGGCGCATTTGTAGAATTTGAAAATGTATCGAAAATTTATAAAACCGGCGACGTAGAGGTGCACGCCTTAACCGATGCAAGCTTTGAAATTCAAAAGGGCGAATTCTGCGTCATCGTCGGTGAATCCGGCGCGGGAAAAACGACGCTTTTAAATATCCTCGGCGGCATGGATACGCTGTCTAAAGGCACCGTCCGCATGGACGGACGCGACATCAGCCACTTTAACCGCACCCAGCTTGAAAACTATCGCCGCTATGACATCGGCTTTGTCTTCCAGTTTTATAACCTTATCCCGAATTTAACGGCGCTCGAAAACGTGGAAATTGCGGCACAGCTGTGCACCGATGCCATCCCCGCCGAAGACGTGCTCCGCGCCGTCGGTCTCCATGACCGCATGCAGAACTTTCCCGCACAGCTCTCGGGCGGTGAACAGCAGCGTGTTTCCATTGCCCGCGCACTTGCCAAAAAACCGAAGCTCCTTCTGTGCGACGAGCCCACCGGCGCACTCGATTACGAGACCGGCAAATCTATTTTAAAGCTTTTGCAGGATACCTGCCGCCGCGACGGCATGACCGTCGTCATCATCACGCACAATGCGGCGCTTGCCGCCATGGCAGATCGCATCATCCGCGTAAAAAGCGGCCACATTTACTCCGTTCGCATGAACGAGCACATCACGCCCGTGGAACAGATTGAATGGTAACGCGAAGGGAGCCGGAAAACGCATGACAAAAGCACTCAGAAAAAACACGCGGCGCAGCATTTCGGGCAGCCTTGGGCGGTATATCGCTATCCTGCTCATCATTATGCTGGGTGTGGCGTTTCTCACGGGTCTGCGAGATACCCGTCCCATCATGTCCGCCACCGAGACCGCCTATGTGAAAAATACGAAACTCTACGATCTTCGCCTCATCTCCACCATCGGCTTTGATGCGGACGACGTTGCCGCCGTGCAGAAAGCCGACGGTGTGGTTGCCGCCGCAGGCAGTGTGAATGCCGATTTCATCTGGCAGCACGACAACAAAGAGCGCGTTTACCGTGCACATATGCTGACAGATAACATCAACGAGCCTGTGCTCACTGCCGGACGTATGCCTGAAAACGGCAGTGAGTGCCTTATAGATTCCAGTCGCTTTTCGGAAGGCATGATTGGACAAACGATCGAAATTTCCGACTCCAACGACGAAGATACGAAGAAAAACTTCAAATACAGCACCTACACCGTGGTCGGCCTTGCAGATTCTCCGCTGTACATCCACACGCTGCGCGGCACCACGTCGCTTGGCGACGGCACGCTGCAGGGCTTCGTTCTCATCCCGGAGGACGGCTTCGATTTCGAGTATTACACAGAATTATACGTTACCTGCACCGATGAATTCCCGCTATACAGCGACGATTACGACGATTACATCGATACGTTCTCCGATACTGTCGAAGCCGCCGCCACCGCTTCCGTCAACGCGCGTTTTGATCGCCTCACGTCCGACGGCAAAGCCGAAATTTCAGACGCCGAGAACGAACTGAACGACAAAAAAGCCGAAGCCGAAACGGAGCTTGCCGACGCCAAAGCACAGCTTGACGATGCAAAAGAGACCATCACCTCCGGCGAAACGGAGCTTGCCGACGCGAAAAAGCAATTGGACGATGCCAAAGCACAGTTGGATGCAGGCGCAGAGCAGATTCAGCCCGGCTTCTCTTCGTGGGAAAGCGCCCTGCAAAGCGGCTTTGACGCATATTACAGCGGCAAGCAGCAATTAGAAGATGCCCTTGCGGAGGGCCAGGCGCAGATCGACGCCGGTTACGCGCAGCTGCAGGAAAACGAAAAGCTCTACACTGAAAAATATGCCGAATTCACATCCGGCAAAGAGCAGTATGAAGCGGGTCTTGCCGCCGCAAAGGACGCCCGCACACAAATCGACGCCGCACGCGCCGACTTAAACGAGAAAAAAGCGCAGCTCACGGCGGGCTTTGCCGCACTCGACGAAGCGCAGGCGCAGCTTGATGCCGTAAAAGATATGCTCGATCCGGCAGAAGTCGAAGCGCAGCAAACGGCGCTCGATACGCAGCGCGCCGCTTTGAATCAAAATCAGACGCAGCTCTACGATGCCGAAGCCGTATTAAACGAACAGGATGCCGCCCTCACCGCGCAGGAAGCGCAGCTCACAGAGACCGGCAAGCAGCTCGATGAAGCCGAAACCGCTCTCTCGCAAATGCGCACGTTGCTCGATGTCGGCCAAAACGATTACACCGACGGCATAGCACAACTTGAATATCAGAAAAAAACGCAAACCGCAAAGCTTGACGAAGCGTATAACTCGCTCATCACGTTTCAAAACGGCATCAAAGAATACAACGAGGGCCTCTCTTCGTACAACGACGGCGTAAAAGAGCTCGCCGACGGCAAAGCCGAATACGAAGACGGCCTTAAAGACTACGAGGACGGCAAAAAGGAATTTGACGAGCAAATTTCCGACGCCGAACAGAAAATCGCCGATGCCAAACAAAAGCTCGCCGATTTAAAGAAGCCGGAGCTCTACGTTTTAACGCGCGACACAAACGCCGGCTACGTCTCGTTTGAAAGCGACTCCACCATCGTCGAAAAGCTCTCGGGGCTCTTCCCTGTTTTCTTCTTCCTCATCGCGGCGCTCGTCTGCTCCACCACCATGACCCGCATGATCGACGACGAACGCACACAGATCGGCACGCTCCGCGCGCTCGGATACAGCCGCGGCTCCATCCTCGCAAAATACCTGCTCTATTCCGGCAGCGCCGCCGCACTCGGCTGTGTCATCGGCTATTTTGCGGGCGGCTATGTTTTCCCGTTCGTCATCTGGACGGCCTACGGCATGCTGTATAGCATTCCGGGTTTCGTCATACTGTATGACCCCGTGCTGTTTGTCATCGCGCTTGCGGCATCGCTTTTATGCTCGGCGGGCACCACATATTTAGCCCTGCGCATCGAGATGCAGAACATGCCCGCAAACCTCATCCGCCCGAAGACCCCGGCCGCCGGAAAACGCATTTTCCTCGAGCGCATCACGCCGCTGTGGAAGCGCCTGAAATTCCTGCACAAGGTCTCCCTGCGCAACATTTTCCGCTTTAAAAAGCGCATGATCATGATGATTCTCGGCATTGCGGGCTGCACCGCGCTGGTGCTCACCGGCTTCGGTATCCATGATTCCGTCGCGAACATTGCAAACTTCCAGTTTGATGATATTCAAAAGTACGATGTCAGCGCCCAGTTCTCCGATACGCTGACCGAAGATAAAATCAACGAAGTCGAAAGCGACCACAAATCGGAGCTTGACGCCGCCACCGCCGTGCAGATGACCTCCGGTGACGTCACAGGCGACAGCATCACAAAATCCGCTTACATTGTCGCGTCCGACGACCCCGCCATCACCGACATTTTCGATCTGCATATCGACGGCGAGACCGTACCCTACCCCGGCAAAGGCGAAGTGCTGCTCACCGAAAAGCTCGCCGAGCTCACCGATATCAAAACCGGCGATACCGTCACCGTTTCCGTTTCGGACACGGAAAAAGCCGAGCTCAAGGTCGCGGGTTTAGTTGAAAACTACGTGCAAAATTACCTCTACATGACAGGAGAAACGTACGCCATGGTCGCCGATAAGGGCTACGAGCCGAAAACGCTCCTGCTGCGCGTAAACGACAGCGCAGACGAATATGCGCTTTCCGCCGCACTCTCCAAAACGGACGGCGTATCCTCCGTTTCCGTCGTCACCGATACGCGCAATATGATCGACCAAATGATGCAGAGCCTAAACTATGTCGTCGCGCTCGTACTCATTTCCGCCGGCGCACTCGCGTTCATCGTCCTGTTTAACCTCGGCAACATCAATCTGACCGAACGCATCAGGGAAATTGCCACCATCAAGGTGCTCGGCTTCCATTCCAGGGAAACCGGCGCGTATGTGTTCCGTGAAAATATCATTTTGTCCATGATGGGCATCGTCGTCGGCCTGCCGCTCGGCGTTCTGCTGCACACATTTGTGCTCATGCAGATCCGCGTCGATATGGTCTCTTTCAAAGCTGTCATCGCACCCGTCAGCTTCCTTTTGACCGTTGTCATGGTCGTGCTGTTCACGGTTATCACCGACCTCGTCATGCGCAAGAAAATCGCCAAAATCGATATGGCGGAATCCTTAAAATCGATCGAATAAACCTACACCGCACTACTGCGCGAAAAAACAAAGTAAACATTTTTCGTAAAATTCTTGCCGCAGCTCCCTCGGTTTTCTCCGTTTTGAACTATTATGAAGCGAGCGAAAATCCTGTATAATAGAAACCGTTAAATGGTTTATATTGGAAACGCACATTCCTCCCGAATGATAACGAACAACACATTGGCAGGCTCTTTATCAAAGTGCCGCTTTCAGTTTATCATTCAGGAGGAATTTTTATGCCCAAAAACAAAGTACAGGACGCCGTTTTCACTGCTATCATGGCTATTATCATGGTCTATGGCATGATTGTCTACAATGTCGCGCTGAACACCGGCGGTGTCACAAGCGAAACCTTTCTGCTCGCTCTGCACGAGCTGCCCATTATGGCGCCGATCGCGTTTATTCTGGAATTTTTCGTCGTCGGCAAGCTTGCAAAGCGCCTCGCGTTTTCGTTCATGAAGCCTACAGACCGCCCGCAGTTCATCACCTATGCCGTTTCCATCTGCATTTGCTGCATCATGTGTCCCATCATGAGCCTTATTGCGACCATGCTTTTTAAAAACACCCACACCTTCGGCACGTTTATTCAGACATGGGGCATGAACTTCCCGTGCGCCGTGCTGTGGCAAATGTTTTACTGTGGCCCGCTCGTCCGCCTGATTTTTCGCTTGATTTTCAGGGAAAAGAAAAGTAAATAAGCATAGAAAAATTCTCCCTCGGCTCCACAGCCAAAGGAGAATTTTCTTTATCCCGGCAAAATTTCCGCCAAAATCGCATTGGAGATCAAAAAGCCCTCCGCGGTCAGCGAAATTCGCTTGTAATCTGCATGTATCAGATTTTTCGGCAAGTGCTTACAACCTTCCAGAACCCCGTCAAACAGCGCACCGCCGTTTTTAAAACGCGCTTCGCAAGCCTTTCTTTGCAGTCCCTCGGTCAGCCGAAGCGACAGCATCGCAAATTCCGAAAAACCGCCGCCCGCGCCGTCGTCTGCGGGCGCATTGCCGTTTAAAAAGCCCTCTAAATCGCGTGGGAAATAAAATCGCCTGCCCTCCATAAAGGAGTGCGCCGCGGGACCGAGTCCCAAATATTCCCCGCACCGCCAATACTGCAAATTGTGTCGGCTCTCTTTGCCCGGCCGCGCAAAATTGCTGATCTCATACTGGTCATACCCGTGCTTTTTAAGCTCGTTTACGGCAAACAAATACTGGTCTGCCGTGCCGTCCTCATCGGGCAGATTAAGCTCTTGCTTTGCAAACGGCGTACCGGGCTCTATCTTTAAAATATACGCGGAAACATGGTCGGCCTCGAGTGCAGCGCAAAAATCGATCGAGCTTTTCAGTGTCTCCAGGCTCGAGTTCGGCAGGCCGAGCATCAAATCGACCGAAACATTGTCGATACTCGCTTCTCTCGCCGCTTTCACCGCTTCCCGCACGGCTTCCGCCGTGTGCCTGCGGCCGAGAATTTTCAATTCCGCCTCGTTTGCGGACTGCATACCCATTGAAATACGGTTAAACCCGCCGCGTTTCAACGTTTCAAAAAATGAAACGTCTACATCCGCCGGGTTGCACTCCGTCGTGATTTCCGCGTTTTCGGCAACATTAAACTGCTCTTTCACTTTTTCGAGCACGCGGCACAGTCTTTTCGCACCGAACACACTCGGCGTACCGCCGCCAAAATATACCGTATGCAGCAGCCGTTCGCCGTATTTTTCACCGTACACCGCAAGCCGCGCACACAGCGCCGCCAAATAGCGGTCAAATACGTCGTCTTCTTCCGGCCGCGCGGAGTAGAAATCGCAATACGGACACTTGCTTTTGCAAAACGGAATGTGGATATACAGCGAAACCGGTTTATTCATCAAGCTTCAGAACCTCCATAAACGCCTCCTGCGGTACTTCTACCGTGCCCAGCTGACGCATGCGCTTCTTGCCTTCCTTCTGTTTTTCCAGCAGCTTCTTTTTACGGGTGATGTCACCGCCGTAGCACTTCGCCAAAACGTCCTTGCGCATCGCTTTAACGGTCTCACGCGCGATGATTTTGCCGCCGATGCACGCCTGCACCGGCACCTCAAACAGCTGGCGCGGAATTTTCTCCTTCAGCTTTTCCACCATCTTGCGGGCACGCGGGTACGCCTTTTCCGCGTGGATGATAAACGAAAGCGCGTCCACCACTTCGCCGTTCAGCATAATATCCAGCTTCACAAGCTCGCTCTTGCGGTAGCCGATGAGCTCATAGTCAAACGACGCATAGCCGCGCGTGCGGGATTTCAGCGCGTCGAAGAAATCGTAGATAATTTCATTGAGCGGCAGCTCATAGTGAATATCCACACGGTCGGTGTCAATGTATTTCATATCCTTGAAAATACCGCGTCTGTCCTGACAAAGCTCCATGATGTTACCCACAAATTCTGTCGGGGAGTAAATGTGCGCGTTCGCAATCGGCTCCTCCGCCAGTGCAATGTGCGAGGGATCAGGGTAATTCGTCGGGTTATCGATGGAAAGCTTTGTGCCGTCCGTCTTTGTAATGTGGTACACAACGCTCGGCGCGGTTGTGATGAGGTCAAGGTTATATTCTCTCTCCAGACGCTCCTGAATGATCTCCATGTGCAGCAGTCCCAAAAAGCCGCAGCGGAAGCCGAAGCCGAGCGCCACGGAGGTCTCCGGCTCAAACGTCAGCGCCGCGTCGTTCAGCTGTAATTTTTCGAGCGCATCTCTAAGGTCTGCATAGTGTGCACCGTCTGCCGGGTACACGCCACAGAAAACCATCGGCTGCACCGCACGGTAACCGGGCAGCGGCTCTGCCGCCGGTCTGTCCGCCAGCGTAATGGTGTCGCCCACGCGCGCCTCGCGCACGTTTTTGATCGATGCCGTAATGTAGCCGACTTCGCCCGCGGAAAGGCTCTTTGCGGGCTCCAAAGACGTCGCGCGCAGAATGCCGCACTCCACCACAGTGAACTCACTGCCCACCGCCATCATGCGGATGGTGTCGCCGGGGTGCACCGTTCCCTCTTTAATACGCACATACGCGATAACGCCGCGGTATGCGTCATAGTAGGAGTCGAAAATCAGTGCGCGCAGCGGCATGTCCGGGTCGCCCTGCGGTGCGGGAATATCCGTCACGATTTTCTCCATAACGGCTTTGATGTTGAGGCCCGTTTTCGCGCTGATGCGCGGCGCGTCCTCTGCCGGAATACCGATGACGTCCTCAATCTCCGCCGCAACCTTGTCCGGGTCCGCGGAAATCAGATCGATCTTGTTCAATACCGGTACGACCTCAAGGCCAGCGTCCACCGCAAGGTACGTGTTTGCAAGCGTCTGCGCCTCAATGCCCTGAGAAGCGTCCACCACCAGCACCGCGCCCTCACAGGCCGCAAGTGAGCGGGAAACCTCGTAGTTAAAGTCCACGTGACCCGGGGTATCGATAAGGTTGAACGTATATGCCTCGCCGTCGTTCGCGCGGTAGACGAGCGTCACAGCATGCGCCTTGATGGTGATGCCGCGCTCGCGCTCCAGATCCATGTTGTCGAGGATCTGGTCTTCCATGTCGCGCTTCGCGACCGCCTCGGTCTGCTCCAAAATGCGGTCGGCAAGCGTGCTTTTGCCGTGGTCAATATGTGCAATGATGCTGAAATTGCGAATTTTACTCTGTTCCAAGCGTGATTCTCCTCTTTAGAAGTATACATGGTTAAGTATAGCATTTTCGCGGCGTTTGCGCAATGACTGCTTTTGAAAAAGTCCGCATTTTAAGGTGCTTCACACCTTGCGCTTTTCTACCTAAACGTGGTATCATAGAAAAGACAAAACCACGCGTATACGTGGTTCCATAAGGAGAACCGATATGCCGAGATTTTTTACATCTGCCGTGCAGTTTGACGAAGCCGCGTCCGTAGGCTCTGCCGTCATAGACGGTGAAGACGGCCGCCACATCGCCCGCTCCCTGCGCATGCACACGGGCGACGCCCTCACGCTTTCGGACGGTGCCGGCACCGACTACACAGGCGAAATTGAAAGCATCACGGGCGATACCGTCATGGTGCGCCTTACCGATAAATTTAAAAACAGAAGCGAGCCCACCCTGCGCGTCACGCTGTACCCCAGTATGCCGAAGGCCGATAAACTGGAGCTCATCACGCAAAAAGCCGTGGAGCTCGGCGTCACGAAGATTGTGCCCGTTTTGACTTCCCGCAGCGTTTCCCGGCCGGATGCAAAATCCGTTTCAAAAAAGCAAGAGCGTTTGCAGCGCATCGCGCTTGAAGCCGCAAAGCAGAGCGGCCGCGGCATCATCCCAAAAATCGGTAAAATGACCGATTTGGAGTCCGCGCTCAAAACCGCACCCGGCAAAAAGATTTTATTCTACGAAGGCGGAGGCGAAGCGCTCGGCGCGCTCGTCTCCCCCGATGAGGCCGAAGTTTCCGTTTTCATCGGCCCGGAGGGCGGCTTTGACGCTGCCGAAGTGCAGCTCGCTAAACAATACGGCGCTACACCCGCCACGCTCGGCCCACGCATTTTAAGAACAGAAACTGCACCGCTTGCGGCGCTTTCCGTTTTAATGTACATCACGGGGAATATGCAATGAAAACAGTATTAGTCACCGGCGCGTCGGGTGAGATCGGCGCTGCCATCGCAAAAGAATTCGCCGCCGCAGGTTACGCCCTCGCGCTCCACGGCGCAAAGCACATTGAAAATGTAAATCAACTTGCCGAAACTTTCAAATCAAACGGCATCGAAGCCTATCCCGTCTGCGGCGACCTTTCCGACCCCGCCGCATGCGAGCGCGTGTGGGCGGACACCGAAAAAGAACTCGGGCATATTGACGTTCTCGTCAACGCTGCCGGAATCTCGCTCGTCGATTTTTTCGACACCATGACGCCCGCACAGTGGAAAACTTTGTGTGACACGAATCTGTCCTCCGCCGTTTACCTC
>QWCY01005228.1_pt1 | contig 16657 bp, 29 predicted proteins | sample 1972631 | NCBI WGS metagenome assembly QWCY01 (sample SAMN09866696, study PRJNA288562) | Human gut metagenome isolate pre1_stool, whole genome shotgun sequencing... | isolation source: gut | host: Homo sapiens | place: USA: California
ATTGCTGCCTGAGCCGCAGCTAATTATCGTTGCTTTTCAACGAGTTCTATAATATTGTACAACTATTTGTTCACACTATTTTTTCTATTGAAATTTATAATCTAAAATATATTTTTCAATCCTAGCAGTCTCTAAATGATCACTTGATGAATTTATTTTATACTCTATTGTCATTCTACTAGGCTTATTCCCTTTCTCCAATTCAAATCGGCTAATTGCAGGCGCTATATCAAACGCACAATATTGTACAGTATATGATGTTCTTATCCTATATTCATCATCCGAAACATTATGTAATAAACACAACACCAAATTACTATCAGAATTTCCATTAGAATCATACACCAACATAAAAGAATGCCGTTTTAATTCTTCTTGTATCGCATCAGTCGTACTAGCAACATATACCCAGAAAAACATAGGAATAATTATAGTATGTTCATCAAAAAATACAGGTTTAACTTCATTATAATTAGATGAATAAAAAGGAGCATTTGAAGGGTACGTATCAACACTCTCAAATCCAATTGGCAATTCACTTATACAAACAGGATCACTCAAAAGCTCTACATGTATTTCTTTCTTTTCTATATCAAACATAGAATCTTTATATTGACCAGCAATATAATACATATCCCCAGGTGTAGAGAAAGTCGAAATAGCTGTGGGTATTAATTTATACCCATCCGCAGTTTTAAATGTAGCAGGAAAAGAATTTATAGCTTTTGCAAAAGTTATAAAAGTTTTCCAACCCTCTTCATCTTTATTACCATCATTTTCTTGCCTAGTCAAAATTACTTCCTTACTTACTCTTTTTCCTTCAGAATAATAATAAAAAATAAGAGTAGCGTGTTCACACTGTACTTTGTTTATCTCACGACCATAAGTTATTTTAATGGTACCATCTCCATCACCTGCAAGTGGAGTAACATCCAAATCAATAATTGGTATTTCGTCATTTTCAACAAGTATCGTCCACTTCGTATTGGAAGCAATATTTATGTAAGCTGTACCACCTTCTTCCTTTAATAAAACACGGTCGGTATTAGCTTCCAAATATACTTCAACATTCTCAGGTTGGCTATCTGGGTTCGAACACCCTACAATTAAAAGCAGACACAACCAAAGACCTATACAGCTTAAACCCTTTCTCATTTCCGTTCCATTAAAACACTTATCAACCTTTCCTTTTCTGCAAGAAGTTCCTCTAAATGTTTCACTTTTTCTTGCAAAACAGCAATATCCATGTTGCCATTCACCACATCCCCATGGATTGAAGCCGGTGAGAAATCACCATGAGTTAAAACTTGCTCAACTTTTGCTGTCTCTTCCCCTGTGAGAAGCCAACGAGCGTCCACATTAAGTACATTGACGATTTTAGCAATCATATCAACGGAAGGTTTAGACGCTCTTTGCTTTCCTAAATAATTAGATATACTTGTTGGCACGATTCCAATGGCTTTTGCAAAAGCAGCTTTATTGCCATCAAATTTTTCATTGACAATCCATTGCAGCCTGTCGTTTATGGTCTCCATGTTTTAATAATAGTTAATTTACTTGTTAAATCAGTATATTTACTCTTATAATCAAGTAGATTGATTATCTTTGCAGCATAAAGTTAAACAATAAACCATAAACCTCAAAGAAAATGGCAGAAAATCAAGTAAAAGTACGTCCAGCTTTAACGGATTTGAAAGTAGGCGGAGAGATTACTTTCCCCATAGCGAAAACCAAGAGTGTGCGTGCCCAGGCGTCTGACCTCGGGTTAATTCTCGACCGCAAGTATCAAACAGAGACAGATCGCGAAAAACGTACAATAACAGTAACCCGATTAAAATAATCCATAAATAGCAAAGAAGTAATGAGAAGTATACTAGAATCACTAAGAGATAAAGTTGAGAATGGTTCAATAACAATCAGAGAAGCGGCAATTGCACTACATAAAGCCGGTTGGACAAACTTCATCGACATAAATGCAACCAATGCATTGCTTTTCAATCGTGAAAGAAATCACTAGATAAATACAATGTGTACGTAAAAAATTAAATTATGAATTTCAACAGAGTCACTAAACAAATCGTCGTTTTTGTAGCAGGCTTCATCATGTTCCTCTGCTTACTTGGTATAGCAGGTACCACTGATCGTACAGAACAAATAGTTTATGCTATGCCACAAGAGGCATACGAGGCTATATATCTGAAACTCGGTAATGGATGCACCGACCGCCAAATAGCCGATGAATATATGGCCAATAAACAATATTACGATGCATTGTCACAATAATCAAAGAAAGTAACACTCTATGTTCACACTTGATTTCACAGATAAATCTGTCACTTATGACACATTCATCCACGATGTTGCTACATCAGTGGTTCGAATGCTTGCTGACACACGCAACGATCCCGAAATGGTTAGCCAGCGACAAGCATACGCAATGTTCGGTCGCGGCAATGTGGATAGATGGCGCAAGCAGGGTAAGATAAATCCCTGTAAGCGCCCGGGCAAAGTTGAATATCGCACAGTAGAGTTACGCGTCCTTCAACAAAAACAACAAGACTATTTCAAATGACAACCAGATCCGATAGTGTAGGAAGCACATCAATAGAAAGTAGTAGTTCAAATCTGCTTCGGATCACAAAAGCAAACTGTATTATAAACCTTTTAAATTTTTAATTATGAGCAATGCTATTTCATTGGCTAAAGAGTTGCAAGAAATGAAAGCAACCGAAGTAATACGTAACGAACGTGTACGTAGCCAGTTTATCAGCGTGTATAATTCCATTTGGAAAGAAGGCGGAGAAAACGTCTATGAACGTGAAGCTATTTACTTCAACCAGCAGTTACGCGACAAAGATGAGTTGCGCTTATGCTCCGGAACATCTATCTTCTATGCGTTTATCGACCTTGCTGTCAAAGGTATCACATTGGCTCCTGGTGCGCAAGCACTGTGTTATCTTCTTACCCGTAACTGCAAAGTGGGAGTTGATTCAAACGGCAAAGAAGTTTGGGAAAAAGTATGCAGTCTCGCTATCTCCGGATATGGAGAGCTGGCACTGCGTGCAAAAGTTGGACAGATACGCCATGCCGACAATCCAGTTATTGTCTATGACGGAGATAGTTTTGAATATGGAGAGAAGAACGGAGTGAAGATTGTCAATTATATGTCTGCATTTCCTCGCAAAAGCGACCGTATTGTTGCTTGCTTTGTCAAAATCACACGTGCAGATGGGTCAATTGACTATTCTGTTATGACAGAAACCGACTGGAAACGGTTACAAGGTTATTCAGAGAAACAAAATTCCTATAAAGACCGCCGCACCGGAGAAACTGTAGTGAAAAGCAATGCACTCTACAATATCAATGGGCAGATTGATACCGGCTTCCTCATTGCCAAATGCATCAAACACGCTTTCAAGACTTATCCTAAAATCAATATCGGTAAAGGTTCCGTCATGGAATCCGACATCATTGATACCCCGCAAGGAGGTTTCGATCCTTACAGTGGAATCGATACCACACAACCCGAACCACAAGAAAAGCAAGAAGAGCAACATTTCGCGCCTCAACCTGATATGTCGGCAGGGGTAACTATTGACCCAGCAAGTCAAGGAGATAACGATGATACTTTCTAACCTTAATACATTGTACATATGCTTACAGAATTAGCAATCATCAAACAGGAAAATATACAGACCATAGTGTCTGCTGCTCCACAATCATATAATGACAATAAACTGTCATGTGAAAGATGTATCAGTGCCGGGCAATCCATACTCAATGCCATTACAACTAATGATGGAATGACTGACGAACTTGATAAAGAGGCAGCTCTTTTCATCGAAAAAGCACGTAAAACAGTCAAGAAGATGAACGAGAAACGTTCGCCTGTCACAAAACTTTTTGATGACATCCGTCGAGAGTTTACGGTAATAGAGAATGCTATTGACCCCACCAAAGTTGATACTATCCCCTATAAACTCCAACAATACCGTAACCAATATGCAGCAAAGAAACGTGCCGAAGAAGAAAAACGCCGTCAGGAAGAGTACAAACGTCAACAAGCGGAACAAGCCCGTGTAAAATTGAGACAAGACATTGAAAGGGATTTTAAGGCACAATTCCAAACATATCTCAATCAATCCATCAATTGGCTCACTACAAAGGATAACAGTGTTACGCTCGAGAACTATAACACAGTGTACAGCGAAATAAAAAACTTTTCGGCTTCTCTTCCTGCTGACTGGTTACATAATCTCCATACTCTCATCCGCATACCTGGCAATGTTTCGGTAGACGAGCTTCGACAATTTGAAACTGACATAAAGGAACGCCTTGGTAAGCAATTTAGCGACCAATACACTGCAGAAATCCAAGACAACAAGGATTTCATTCTTGACCGTCTGCCCTCAAAGAAAGCAAACCTCGAACGCATGGCACAAGCTGATGCGGCCGAAGCTGCACGTGTCAAAGCTGAAATAGAAGAACGCCAACGCAAGGAAGCCGAAGCGCGAGAGGCAGAACGTAAACGCAAAGAAGAGGAAGAAAAGCAAAAGGCGGAAATGGCACGCCAGCAAGCTGAAATGAACGGATTATTTTCTGAACAGGCTTCTATGCAGAATTATCAGCCCAAAGTAAAAGTCACTCAAAAGATAGAGTTACTTAATCCTGAAGGTATCATGCCAATACTCTCAATGTGGTGGAGTAAAGAAGGGTGCACGCTTTCGGTTGAAGAGTTGAGTAAGTTATTCAAGAAACAAATTACGTTCTGTGAAAAACTGGCTAACAAGGATAGTGTCTATATTGAAAATGAGAGTGTACAATATATTGACGATGTGAAAGCAAAGTAGCCATGAGTCACAACCCCGATACATATTATAGTCGTAGTGAGGTCAGTAACTCTGACCTCACCGAACTGAAAAATATTCTTCATCCTCGAATGCAATTTGGTGATAAAGAAGCTGCATTTCGTTTTGGCTCATTGGTAGATGCAATTATTACCGAACCAGCACGAGTAGACTACTACCGCCTGACAGTAGATGATGAACAATATACCGAAGATGAGTTCCAACATGCACAAGAAATGCAGAAAGCACTTCGCATGGAAGCACGCCGCGATGAGTTCCTTTTTAAAGTGCTTGGTTATGCCGAAACACAGCGTTTCATGGTAAACACACAACAACAATTTACTTATTGTGGTTTCCCCTTTTCGCTTGATACACGATGTAAGTGGGATTGGTGGCTCGGCCTCTTTGGCGGTGATCTTAAAACCACATTTGCCTCAACACAGCAACAGTTTGAAGAAGCGATTGACTTCTTCGATTGGGACAGGAGTCGTGCTTGGTATATGGACATTGCAGGTTCCAACCGTGATTTCATTTATGCTATCAGCAAAAAGAACTGCAAAGTATTCAAGAAGTTCATCAATCGGGATGATAAAGTCTACAACCGTGGACGCGAGAAATATGAAGAATTGGCTTTCCAATACTGGTGTTTAACTCCACAAGACAATTAACAATGGACATATATTGCAAAGTAACTCAATATGGATTAGTTCCTCTGTATAATACAGACCTCGAACTAAAGAAACACTTGAAGATTGGTAATGTAGTCAAGTGTAAGGTAAGCAATCCACGCAATTATGAGCACCACAAAAAGTTTTTCGCTTTGGTACGCCTTACTTTCGACAATTTGCCCCTGCCATTAGTCGAGAAGTGGCACATACATAATGAACAAGATATGCTTCGCCGATTCAAACGTGACCTTGGCTACTTCACTAATACTCTCAATGAATATGGTGAACATGAAATAGAGTATCTCAGTATATCGTTTGCCGCCATGGAACAACACGAATTTGAGAAATTCTATAACCAATGTATTGACCTTGTTCTCAACAAGTACATCAAAGGTCTTGACAAAGATGATTTAATCACAGAAATAGAAGAATTCAAATGAAACCACAGGTAGGACAATATCATTACACTCCACACGGACGAGGATTCCGCATATACCGCTATACAGAGGTAACAGATAGCTTTCAGTCAGCCTCTCCGGTACTTAGTGAGCCAATCTTCTACGATCGTGAGAAAGCAAAGAAACGTGTTTATGAACTTAATGGTTGGAAATACAACAATGAACGGACTCAAACATCATCTGCGCGTTGAACCATACGACTATCAACGTGAAGGTATAGTTTATGGACTGGAACACCGCCGTCTTATTATCGGTGACGAACCGGGATTAGGAAAGACATTGCAAAGTATCGGCATTGTTGATACAGCCAATGCATATCCTTGTCTTGTTATCTGCCCGTCCTCGCTCAAAATCAACTGGCAACGCGAGTTCGAGAAATTCACGGATAAATCTGCGGTCGTTCTTGACAATGCTGTACGTACAACATGGAATTACTTGTTATCTATGGGAGTGCATCAGGTAGCAGTGGTAAATTACGAAAGTTTGCGCAAATATTTTGTTTGGGACATCAAAGCGGAAAGTAAGCAGTTCCGTCTCAAAGATGTTGTATTCTGTCCTCAAATACAGATGTTCAAATCAATCATCATCGACGAAAGCCATCGTGTGAAAGACCCGTCTGCACAGCAAACAATCTTTACCAAAGGTTTGTCTGTTGGCAAGGAATGGATAATACTCCTGTCAGGTACCCCCGTTGTCAACCGTCCGGAGGATTTGATAGCGCAACTTTCTATCATGAACAGATTAAACGACTTTGGCGGTCGCGGAAAATTCATAGCTGACTATTGCACTGACCCGAAAGACAAGGATGCGGAACCGGCTGTACCACTTTCCGAACTATCTCGGCAACTCTATGATACTTGCATGATACGCCGTGAAAAAGCAAAGGTACTTCCCCAGCTACCTGACAAAACACGAGTAGACCTGTATGTCGATATATCCAACAGTGCCGAATACAATCTTGCAGCTTCCGATCTCGCTACATACCTACAAGAATATACAGAATGTACAGATTGGGAAATACGCCGCAAGATGCGTATGGAAGCACTTGTGAAGTTCATGACACTTCGTTCCTTAGCCACCAAAGGGAAAATTGCACAAGCTGTTGACTTTATCAAGATATTCCTTGACAGTGGCAAAAAACTGATTGTGTTCTGCTCGCTTCATGAGATTGTAGATGAACTGCAAAAGGTATTTCCGAAAGCCGTCACAGTTACAGGGCGTGATAGCGCAATAAACAAACAGGCTTCCGTGGATGCTTTCCAGAACAACCCCAATGTGCAACTCATCATCTGTTCCATTAAAGCAGCCGGCGTTGGCCTCACACTCACAGCTTCTTCAAATGTTGCTTTCATTGAACTTGCATGGACATATGCAGATTGCTGTCAATGTGAAGACCGTGCGCACCGTATAGGACAAAAGGACAATGTAACCTGTTATTATCTGCTTGGTCGTGGTACAATCGACCATACGATATATTCCCTTATTCACCGTAAGAAATCCATCGCTTCCGAGATTATGAACTCTGACGATGATATTCCGACCGATGAAATGTATTTCAATGAATTGGTCAAATCATTCTTAACAGCATCGGGATAATGGAAGTATGCAAAACAGACATGCAGAAAATTATCAAATATCTTGATGACGCTGCAATAATGTATGACAATCACCCCGGACAACGTAATGTATGTCGCGCATGGGTAATAAGACAACTAATAAAAAAACTGAATAAAAAATTAGTAGTAACCAGTAAATAAAGTAATATGAGAATCTATTTCGATATAATATTTGTGGTTTTAAATGTCATCCTTTTTGCTTTGAACTTTCATTTTGCCTTAGAATCCAAATCATCTAAGTCATATACGTATGCCATCTTAGGAATGACTTTTGCCATTGCAGCTATCGTCTTACTTCTATCTACCGATTCAAATCAAGAATAAAAATAATATGGCAACACATCAAATAACAATAGCAAAAGCATCCAAGAATGACTTTGAGAAAGTATACAATCTGCTTTCTCCGATGGAGGAACTCTTCAATAATAGGTGGAGTAATGAGGAAAGCTGGACAGAGTGGGATGATGACAACGAGGATAAACTGGAACTTCTTGCCATCCGTAAAGAAATAGCCGAGGAAGAATACTGTGATGAGGATGAAGTGGACAACCGTCTTGTCTTATACGAGTTTATTAAACGCAGAATGAGATTATGCGGATGCAACAACTGGCAGCGCGTTGTTACCGCCGCCGAATGTCTGATTGACACCTTCTGCGATCCGCAAGAGTCTTGTCTTGCCTGGCGCCCGGATTTGAAGCGTGCGATGTATAATACGATGCTGGGTGAATAATAATTTAAAACAATAGGTAATGAACATTGGATTAATAGACGTTGACGGTCATAACTTTCCAAACTTCGCTCTTATGCGTGCCTCTGCATATCATAAGGCAAAAGGCGATCAAGTAGAATGGGCTACTCCTTTCAACAGATATGATAAAGTTCTAGCGAGCAAAGTGTTTACTTTCACTCCAGACTTTAATTATATGACATTACAAGCTGATATTATCGAAAAAGGAGGAACCGGTTATGATATTCATAAGAAGCTTCCATTTGAAATATCTTGTAGCACACTCATGGATTATTCCATTTATCCACAATATCATTTTTCTATTCAGTTCTTTTCAAGAGGCTGTATCCGGAAATGCCCATTTTGTCTGGTTCGGGAAAAAGAGGGCTACATCCGGTCCGTCCACCCTGTAGACCTGAATCCCAAGGGAGAATGGATAGAAGTATTAGACAACAACTTCTTTGCAAACCCGAGATGGAAAGAAGCTATTGACTATCTTATAAAAGCTGGACAAATGGTTAATTTCCATGGTGTTGATGTCAGGATCATGAATGAGGAGCAAGCATTTTACTTGAGTAAGTTGAAATTGAAAAGAAGAATCCACATTGCTTGGGATTTACCGGATATTGACCTTACTGAAAAGCTAAAAGAAGTGACTAAATATATCAAACCTCGTAATTTGTCTTGCTATGTTCTAGTCGGCTTTAACTCAACAATTGAACAAGATATATATCGGTTAAACCGACTTAAGGAGTTGGGAATCTCACCTTTTGTACAACCATACCGAGACTTTAATAATGATCGCAAACCATCATTATACGAAAAGGATATTGCACAGTGGGCTAACAAACATCAAATATTTAAATCTTGTGATTTTGCCGACTTTTCACCACGAAAAGGATTCAAGTGCAAATATTATTTAAAACAATTAGAATAGAAGTAAAATAAAATAGCCCGTAAACACCTTGTAGTAATCAGTAAGTTTGGAATGGAACAGATGGCCAACATCGACAAACATTAAGATACCATCTATCCTCGTTAGTCTTGCTTGCGTTGGCAGTACGAGTTACAAGGTCGAAACAGTAGCAGAGGAAAACCAAATTAACGGGAAATGCGGGCTATTTATAAATAACTAAATAGAGCTATGGATGAATTTTATATGGTATTTGTAGAAGGATGCGCCACTCCTACCTACAAACATGAGAATTTGGAAAGCGCCGAAAATGAAGCGAAAAGACTTGCTACTCTTCTTAAGAAGAAAGCATACGTTTTATGTACAATAAAATCAATTGAAGATACTCAGTACAAAATTGAGGATTGTAGACCTAACGGAAGTGATTTACCATTTTAATAAAAATACAACAATGAAGAAAATTGAAATCGTTGAACACGTCATCAACAATACGACTATTAGTCGTTCACAAGCTATTCAAGCCGTAGATTGCGTTTTTGATGCTATTGAAAATTCTCTTTGTAGAGGTGAGAGTGTTTATATCCGTGGTTTTGCCACAATTAAGGCACACACCTCCAAAAGAAAGAAAGCACGGAATATTAGCAAGGGAACAACAGTTGTTATTCCAGCTCAACGCTCTGCCAAGCTCATCATTAGTAAACAACTTAAAGCTCGAATGAATTTATGATGCACACATGGTTTGAATGTAAAATCCGTTACGAAAGAGTAATGGAAAATGGAATGAACAAGAAAGTTACAGAACCTTATCTTGTCGATGCACTTAGCTTTACAGAGGCCGAAGCACGGATCATCGAAGAAATGACCCCATTTATCTCTAGAGAATTTACTATATCAGACATTAAACGTGCCAACTATAGTGAACTCTTCCCTAGCGACGAAGCGAGTGCCGACCGCTGGTTCAAATGCAAACTATTTTTTATCACACTGGATGATAAAAGCGGTGCGGAAAAAAAGACTTCCACACAAGTATTGGTACAGGCTGCCGACTTACGTGACGCAGTGAAGAAACTGGACGAAGGCATGAAGGGAACAATGGCAGATTATCAAATTGCATCTGTTTCCGAAACCGCTATCATGGATGTTTACCCGTATTCTAACGAAGAATCCATTACAGATACCATCAGCGAAAATGCCAACTCTCCTATTGTACGCAATTTCATTCAATCACTTCCTGAAGGTTGTAAGACAACAATAACAGTTGGAGGAAAGAAAGTCGTAGTCGACAAAACAGGAAAGGACACTATTGTTACACCTAAAAATGAAAACAGCCATGACGTTGGAAGAGATGCTCTCAAAGGAAAGAAAACAAAAAAAGAAGCAAAAACATAACGATGAAGAGCACCGCATACAATGCGCTTGTGTAAAGTACTTCAATTTGAAGTACCCGAAGTTGAAAGGTCGACTATTCGCCGTACCAAATGGTGGTAGACGTGATGCTGTAACAGCATCAAAACTTAAAGCCGAGGGTGTAATAGCCGGTGTATCCGACCTAATCCTATTGAAAAGCAATCGTGATTACGGTGCGCTACTCATTGAAATGAAAAAGAAAGGTGGCTATCAATCCCCATCGCAAAAACAATGGCAAAAGATGATCTGTGAAAACAGAGAATACAAATATGTTGTATGCCATTCGCTAGATGATTTCATTCGTGAGGTGGATGAGTTTCTAAAAAATGCAGAATTATGGGACGAAATGTAAAAAAAGGGCTCGACTATTTTCCTTTTGATGTTGACTTTTTTCAGGACATAAAAATAAGGAAACTGATCAAGTACCAGCGTGGCAAGGCTGTCACTGTATATGCTCTCCTGCTTTGTCTTATCTATAAGAATGGGTATTACATGTTGTGGGACGAAGAGTTGCCCTTCATATTATCGGAACAAACCGGTTTTGAAGAAGCGTATATACAGGAGGTCGTCAAATGTTGCCTGGCACTAGGGTTGTTTTCTAAAGAACTCTTTGATAAGGAAAAAGTTCTCACTTCAATCGGAATACAAGAACGCTATAAACGAATATGTGATGATTGCAGAAGAAAGTGTGAATTTTCAGAGTTTAACCTTATTTCTTCCGAAGATAAACGCATTTCTTCCGAAGAAAAGCCCAAAAACTCCGCAGAAAGTACACAAATAAAAGAAAAGGAAATAAAAGAAAAGAAAATACCTCCTCAAACTCCCCCTAACGGGGTCGTTTCGTCGGACAGAGGAGGAAGAATAACTTCGTCTCCTTTTTCTGAAAAATATTTTGATATTAAGGCAGAATTGCGTGGTAAACCGGGTATAACAGAAAATGACGTATGGGAAGCTATGCGCCTTGCCGAAAACGGTAAAGAATCATCTATCGGCACGGGACTCATCAAACAATGGCTAGACAACCCCTCAATGTGTGACTTCTATATAATCATCCAAAATCTACAGAGAATGGAGCGTGAAGGACAAATAAGGGTGATGTCTCATGAAAACTACTTTGTGTATGTTTTTCTGCTAATGAACCTGACAAAATCCGATGCAGATTCAGTTCGCCTATATATCCAAGACCCGACACTGTTCGAAGAATGTAAAAAGCTGATTGCCGAAATTAAAAAAGGCGGCATCAACCAGCCCGGCAGATTCCTGCTCAAAAAGTTGAGAGAATGTCAAATGAGTATTAATAAACAAAATCTAAAATGAAATTAGTTCATGGCAGTTTATTCAGCGGCTTTGATGCCCCTAGCGTTGCAGCTTCATGGATGGGCTGGAAAAATGCCTTTCACTGTGAGATAAACCCTTTTTGCAATGATATACTAAAATATTGGTTCCCCAATTCTGAACATTATGAAGATATTACAAAAACAGACTTTAGTCAATGGAGAGGAAGAATTGACATCCTCACAGGCGGATTTCCTTGCCAGCCTTTCTCCCTCGCAGGTCAGAGAAAGGGAGCGGATGATAACCGTTACCTCTGGCCGCACATGCTCCGTGCTATACGAGAAATCCGACCCGCTTGGGTTATTGGTGAAAACGTTGCTGGAATCCTCACAATGGTTCAGCCCGGCAAGGAGACTGAAGTGGGAAGCCAAACCTCTCTTTTCGGAGAAGATAACCGAAAAAGAATATTGCTACGACAAGAGTATGTCGTCGAAACCATCTTTCAAATTCTGAATTTAGATTATTCTGCTTGTATTGACAAGATCGACTTCCAAACGATCAACACCGAGAACTATCCAGACGGTTACATTCTATTAGAGGAAAGGCAATGATAAGTAGTTACGATTGCCCTCTTATGCAAGAATTGTATGGAGATTGGACTATGATAAAGTTTCCCAAAAAGAAAAACAATATTAGATCCGGTGAAGTACAAGAAGTGATTTGGATAAATTATAAACCAAGATCTACTCAAAGTATTTTTGAGTAGGTTCAAAACAATATAAGTATGAACAAAGAAGAAATCATACAGGCCATTAAAACCTTTAAGAAAGCCCTAAAAAAAGGTAGTCCTAAAACAGTATGGAAATCCAGTTGTTGGGACATTCACGAAAGGCTATACACTGTTGACGAGATAGCCGCCCGTTTTTTGCGGAGGAAAGGTTATAATGTACAAATTGACATATCCGATAATGCAGAATGCCCCTCTTATTCGTTCGGCTACATACGATTCTATCGTTATGTAAGAATCTGTTTTAACCAATATCAAAACTAAGACTAATTATGAAAGCAATAACAATAAAACAACCGTGGGCATCCTTAATAGTCCACGGTATTAAAAACATCGAGAACCGAACTTGGCCGTGTCCTAAGAAATACTTAGGACAGAGGGTACTGATTCATTCAAGCGGTAAACCTTTGAATTACGATAATTTCTATGATTCAATACTTACCAATGAGCTATCCCGGTATCAAAGAAGTAAGTATTGAGTGTCCGGAATGTGGTAGTATAGAGATAGCAGTTGAAGATTATACAACAGCCCCTTTTCCAACTTATTTGCATAGGTGCAATAAGTGTGAACACGTAATTATGGAAAGTGAGTGGAATATAACAAGACAGAAATGAAAAAAATACTACTAGTATGTGTTATTCTTGCTCTAACAGGAGGATGTAGCACAAAGAAAGTCCCATATGTGACTTTCAAGAGAGAATATAAAGAAAACCGCTTTACAAAACAATTTCAGGAAGCAGATTCGATGTTTAAAGAACAATACAAATATAAGAAATAATGGATGCAAAAACACTCTTTACCAAAGTTGTCCAGATGCGCAAAGCACAAAAAGAATATTTCAAATGTCGTACTCAAGCTAATTTACGAATTTGCAAAGCACTCGAAGCCGAGATTGACCGGGAGATTGAACGTATTAATAGCATCATCCCTCCTCCCAAACAACCGGAACAAAAGAATTTATTCACAGATTAAAACCAATAGATTATGAATTCAACAGTATTAAAAGAAATCATTGCGTTCCTCTTCGGACGCAAATATTATGCCAATATTGTAGCTACCAAAGGTACAACCAAACAAGAAATCTGTTCTTACATTTTTGCAACAAAAGAAGCCGCTAACCGGCATCGATTGGAAATCGAAACAACCTTATCGTTTACTTTTGTCGAAACAGTTACCTTTCGTTCTCGTCGAGTACATCTCAATGCGTCAGTAAAAAGTTAAACTACAAAAGCTAATCATTCATCATACTTTCGTACTATGATTATCAGTAAGTTAAAATTATGGTGGCAATCACTTCTGTATTATGTGATTGCCGACCCTGCCGACAACTCTATAACGCTTTCCAAACGCTTGTTCTTGCATATCAAGAATAATGCCAGGAAGAGCGATGCAGCACGTATATTCGTTTTCCGTATTTCTGGAGACGATACATTCGGATTCATAATCAATCCAGTTATTGAACAAGCAACCCAAATGTGTGATATTCAATACAACGACAAGTATAAATGTATAGGATTTGAAACGCTCTGTCCATCAGTCGGCCGCATCCTTTATGAATATGGACTATCCGATAACTGTCGAGTAAAATTGTCCGTATCAGTTCAGAAAACTCCACAAGGAAAAACTTATTATAAATTCGACAAGCCAAATGCAAAGTATATTAGGAAACACCCGAAAAGCTGATATCACCTTTTACGCATCAGGAAGGATAAATATTAGTGCTCGCGTCGCAAAACATCTCCAGCTCTCACGCGGAGATGTTTTGGACATAATGATTGACCAAGATGAATTTTACCTTTACGTTAGACTTCGTTCACCAAACGGAAGGCATGAAGCAATGGTATTCCCAACAAATAAGGCAGGAAATCATTTCAGAACTTCATCAAGCAGACTTTGTACAGCAATTCTCCAAGAATGCAAAACAACAGATAAAGCAAAATTATGTGTAGGAGAACCAACGGAAAACGAATACGGTAAACTATTACCAATTATCACTAAATACCTTTTGTAATATGATAAAAGAGATTAAGTACAATGGATATTCTGCCAATCCATCAGATTACGAATGTGCAGATGGTGACTTGTCAGTTGCAATGAATCTTATTCCTGAAGATGGAGTATTAAAAGGCATTCAAAAGCCTCAATGTTTATTCACTCTCCCACAAGGAAAAAAGGTGATATACATACACAATATATCGGTATATAAACATTACATAATCTACGATACAGAATCCAACGCCTTACAATGGTTATCCTCTAATGACACTGATAAACAGCCCGAAGATATAGTATCTATCTCTGGAGAACTCTATCAGGTAACATCACTTGGAAACACATTAATCATACTCACATCCGAGGGCATAATTTATGCCCTCTACAAGTCCGGAACCTACGTACTCATGGGAAGTAATCCGGTATTTCCATCGCTCTCCTTCCGACTAAAAGCATCTATGGGAAACTCTGATATGTTATCTGCTAGTTTCCCCGGTTTTAGTATGGGGGGAATTATGGGACAGTATCTTCTCTCACCAGAAGCTAGCCAAGCTGTAAGAGACACCGTTCTGGCATATACCAATAAATATACCGCCGATGCAAAAACAGCAGGGTCATTTCAATATCCGTTCATGATAAGATATGCTTACCGTATGTACGACGGAACACTCAACTACATTTCACCTCCAGTTAAAATCTACCCGTCATACGGTATACCTTATCTCATACATTATACAGGTTATGAAATGAATAATGGTCTATACACCAAATTCAATATGGTCGTATCATATGTTGCATCAAAATTATATTATGAGATAACAAACATTGATGAAGTAAAAGAATCCATATCCGAATGGGGAGAATTAGTTAGAAGTATTGATATATTCATCACTCCCCCACTCTATACAGTCGATCAGGATAATATGTGTAAATCAATATCTCCATACGGATTTTTGGGACCTTTGGGCGGTTCTGGTGCATTTTTAGAGTATTGCGCTAATTCCGGAAATGAAAATGTTAACGGGAAATTAATATATCGGCTTCACAACGCACGTGAATCAATCAATACCGACTCTTTATTTTTTGGAATGTCAGGTAAATCACTTGTAGATGATGACTCTTCATTACCTTTCTACCTTATCTCTTCCATTGACGTAAAAAAAATACAATCAGGAGAGAACATTGTTTCTATTGAAAATGGGGCTCTCAATTCACTTGAGGCAAAAGAAGTAATGGATGGTGACAGCAATTTAATGGGAACAATTGTCGCAAAACATGCATTTCCATACAACGCACGTCTAAATCTGACCGGAGTAACTATTATCCCTCCGACATTCCCACTTGAATCTTGTTTTCAATATGCTAATGGAGAGTATGATAACGAAACTAAAAAAGCCGTTGAGAAAACATATTCTTATAAAGCATACATCTTCATTGAAGCCGAGAAACGAAAAGTTATGGTACAGTTTCTTTCCGGTATACCAATGAATATAGTTAATTCATACTTCTTTTATCCCAATATCAATGCAAAAGAGCTTATTATTGAGCGTATAGATAACAATGGAGTAAAATCCTATTCATATAGCAAATTACATAAACATGAAATACTTAACGGAGTATACGGAAGTATCAACACAAGTTTCTCTAGTACCCCCGATATGAGCCTCATTACTGATACAGAAATCGGAATCCCATATCTAAATAAAATATATACTTCTGATGTAAACGATCCTTTTTCATTTCCCGCTCTCGGAGTCTGCACTGTTGGAACAGGTACAATCATTGGACTCAGTTCAGCCGCAAAGGCTTTATCACAAGGCCAATTTGGTCAATTTCCTCTTTACTGTTTCTCTACTGATGGAATTTGGGCCCTCGAGGTTTCTTCTACCGGTTCCTACTCTGCCCGCCAGCCTATCACACGTGATGTGTGTATTAATTCCGATAGTATAACCCAGATTGATAATGC
>QWCY01003810.1_pt1 | contig 16618 bp, 19 predicted proteins | sample 1972631 | NCBI WGS metagenome assembly QWCY01 (sample SAMN09866696, study PRJNA288562) | Human gut metagenome isolate pre1_stool, whole genome shotgun sequencing... | isolation source: gut | host: Homo sapiens | place: USA: California
GAATATTGCAAATGTCAATACGACAAGAACGTCCGATGGAACACCTTATGTCAGAAAGGCAGTCGTATTTACGGAAAAGACACTGACAGCTTCAACCGCCGTGACCGGCTCAAGCTCAAACGGTTCATCTTTTGCCAGCGTGTTAAAACAGGCACACAATGGATTGTTAGGCGATGGTGTAAAGGTAACTTCTGTCTATGAAGATAATTCAACAGATATGAATATGGTATATGATCCGTCACATCCGGATGCAGATGAGAATGGATACGTAACCTATCCAAATGTAAACGTTGTACAGGAAATGACAGATTTAATTGATGCTTCCAGATCTTATGAGGCAAACATTTCTGCATTTAATGCAAGCAAAACAATGGCAAATAAAGGACTTACAATCGGAGAACAGTAAGCAGTAAATAAAACCGTAAATAGAGGAATGGAGATTTATTATGGACGTAACATCAGCAATTAACAGCCTTGGAACAGATTATGTATCAAAGGTTTCACAGGCAATGCAGGATTCGGCAACGGGAAGCACAGCAAAGACAGACAGTACATTCGATTCCATTTATAATGCAGTATCCGGACTGTTAGACAGTACTAATACCTATATTCAGCAGGCACAGCAGGCAGAAGTTGATTTTGCGCTGGGAAATATGACCAATACTCATGAACTGGGTGTTTATCAGCAAAAAGCTAATATGGCATTACAGTATACGGTGGCAATTCGTGACAAGGCGCTTGAAGCGTATAAAGAAATTATGAATATGTCAATTTAATTGATGGGAGTTAATGGATAGATGGCTGAAAGAATAAAACAGATTCCAAAGAAACTGTTGGAAATCTGGAATAATTGGACAAAAAAACAAAAGACGGTAATTGTAAGTGCAGTGGCTGTGTTTTTGGTGGCGGTTGTAATTCTTGCAGTGGTTTTAAACCAGCCGAATTACCAGGTGCTTACAACCTGTAAGGATTATACTGAATTAAGTGAAGTAACGGCGTTGTTAAAGAGTAACAGCTATGATTATAAGGTGGCAGACAATTCACTGATTGTTCAGGTGCCAAAAGCAAAGCTGACAGATGCTAAAATGTTAATTGCCTCTGAGAATATCCAGTCAGACGGATACAGCTTTGACGATGCAATGAACAGCAGTTTTACAACGACAGAATCGGATAAGACAAAGAAATATGCACATTATCTGGAATCAAAGCTGAAATCAGATTTGGAATCCATGGATGGAATTAAAAATGCAACAGTAAATATCCAGCTTGCAGATTCAACCAATTCCTTTTATACGGCAACCTCTGATGCATCAGTAGGTGTTACATTAAAATTGTCAAAGACGATGGAAGATGAAAAGGCGGAAAGTATTGCGAATTTCCTTGCAACATCAGTCGGTAATACCAATACAGACAATATTACAATTTTAAGCAGTGATGGTTCAACACTGTACTCCGGTGCAAATAATTCAACGGTTTCCGGTGTCAGCTACAACAGTAAATTAAAATATAAGGAACGTATTGAAAATACAACCAAGAATTCGTTAAGACAGGGACTTCTTGCAACCGGTTTATACGATGATGCTTATATTACAATGAATCTTGTACTCGACTGGGATGCAGTCAATACGATTGCAAAGCAATATACACCGGCAGACGGTCAGGAACAGGGGCTTTATTCAGAGTCCTATGATGAAACATCTGTTGGGACAAACGGTGCGAGCGGCACGCCGGGTACAACATCAAATGATGATACAACCTATGAGGTGACAGATGGTACATCTTCTACTTCAACCTATGAAGTACATAAGTATGCTTACCTGCCAAATGAACTGGTAACAACCACAACAAAAGAGCCGGGTTCTATTGTGTATGATTCATCTACGCTTCAGGTTACATTTATTAAGAACCGCATTTACAATGAGGATGAATGTAAGAAGCTTGGCTATCTTGATAACATGACATGGGATGAGTTTAAGGCACAGAATGCAGATTCCGTTGCATTAGACGTTGATAATACATGGCTGGATGCGATTTCAAGAGGTACAGGTGTTGCACAGGGCAATATCAATGTACTGGCTTATGAAACACATTACTTTGAAGATTCGGATTCACCGAGCGTATTCCAGACAGCAAGCTTCTGGATTCAGATTGCACTCGCTGTTGTTATTTTAGGACTGCTTGCATTTGTAGTAATCAGAAGTGCAAGACCATTAACAGTAGAGGAGACAGAACCGGAATTGTCAGTAGAAGAAATGCTTGCAACAACCAAAGAGAACCAGCCTGCTGTTGATGACATTGATATTCAGGAGAAGTCAGAAACGAGAAAGGCAATTGAAAAATTCGTTGATGAGAATCCGGAAGCAGTGGCATTACTGCTGCGTAACTGGTTAAATGACGGATGGGATTAATAAAAGGCAGATAAAGATATAGATGTATATTGGAATGGAGTGAGAGTATGCCAAAGGCAGCAGGGAAAGATAAAGAAATGGACGGTGTTGAAAAAGCAGCGATTCTTTTGATAGCATTAGGACCGGAAAAATCAGCACAAATCTTTAAACATTTAAAAGAAGATGAAATAGAACAGCTTACGCTGGAAATTGCAAATACCAGCAGCGTATCACCACAGACCAAGGAAATGGTACTGAATGAGTTTTACGAAGTATGTCTGGCGCAGCAGTACATTGCCGAAGGCGGTATTTCTTATGCAAAGGAACTGCTCGAAAAGGCGCTTGGCGAAGACAAGGCAAAGGATGTTATCAGCAAGCTGACAGCATCATTACAGGTAAGACCGTTCGAGTTTGTCAGAAAGACAGATCCGAGCCAGCTGTTAAACTTTATTCAGGACGAGCATCCGCAGACCATCGCTTTAATTCTTTCATATCTGCCGGCTTCCATGTCTTCGATGGTAGTGTCATCACTGCCACCGGAGAAACAGGCAGATGTAGCAAGAAGAATTGCACAGATGGACAGAACATCACCGGATGTTATCAAGCAGGTCGAAAAAGTGCTTGAAAGAAAGCTTTCTGCACTGGTCAACCAGGATTACACAATTGTCGGCGGTGTCGATGCAATCGTAGAAATCCTCAATTCGGTTGACCGTGGAACAGAAAAACATATTATGGAAACTCTCGAAGTTGAAGAACCTGAACTTGCAGATGAAATCCGTAAGAAGATGTTCGTATTTGAGGATATTCTTTCACTGGACGACAGAGCAATCCAGCGTGTATTACGAGATGTAGACAATGCCGATCTGGCACTTGCATTAAAGGGTGCAACAGAAGAAGTACAGAATGTAATCTTAAACAACCTTTCAAAACGTCTTGCTGTTATGATTCGCGAAGATATGGACTTCATGGGACCTGTCCGTATGAAGGATGTTGAAGAAGCACAGCAGAAGATTGTAAATGTAATCAGAAAGCTTGAAGATTCAGCAGAGATTGTAATTGCAAGAGGCGGAGGTGACGAAATCATTGTCTAATTTGCTAAAGGTTGGAACAACAATCAGTAAAAGTGAAAGAATCATTGATTACAATGATATTATTAAAGACCGGGTAGAGGCGGCAAGAGCAGCAAAACGTCAGAAGGCAGATTCAGACGGATTTATCAATGGACTAAATGCAGACGTTGTAGAACGGCTTCCGGAAGATGAAATCAATACTGAAGCAGCGGCATCAGAAGAAATAACACAGGAATCTGCCGAAGCTGCAAGAGCAGAAGCAGAAGAAATCCTTGCACAGGCCAAAGCACAAGCAGAAGAAATTCTGGCACAGGCACAGGCACAGGCAGGACAGATTCGTGAAGAAGCGAAGCAGGAAGGACTCAATTCAGGAATGATTGAATCGGAACGTCAGCTCACAGAAAAAAAACAGGAATTGGAACAGCAGCATGCACAGCTGGCAAGACAGCTGGAAGAAGATTATGAACAGCGCAGAAACGATATGGAACCACAGATTGTTGAAGCACTGCTGGCAGTATTTACCGAAGTGACACATACAGTTTCTGAAGACAACAAAGAAATTGTTCTGCATCTGATTAACAATGTTTTGAAGAATGTAGAGAACAGTCACAGCTACAGCATTAAGGTATCACCTGATGATTACAATTTTGTACTCAATAATCAGGGGAAAATCTATTGTGCGATGAACAATGAGGTAAATCTTGATATTGTGCAGGATATGGCGTTAAAGCAGAATGAATGTATGATAGAAACAGATTCAGGAGTTTTTAACTGCAGCCTTGATGTGGAACTGCATAATCTCATTAAACAGATTAAATTATTAAGCTGTATGTAGTAAGTTGGGGGATTTGGATTTGGCAGAATTTAATGTAGCAAAATACTATAATTTAACACAAAAATCCTACTTTGATAAGCTGGGCAAGGTTTCAAAGATTGTCGGATTGACCATTGAATCCATTGGACCGGATGCAAAACTCAATGATTTATGCGTGATTCATTCCGCAGATAATGAGTCCCATCTGTATGCAGAAGTTGTAGGATTTAAAGATTCCAGAGTGCTTTTGATGCCGTTTGATAATGTAGATGGTATCGGACCGGGCTGTATTGTGGAAAATACAGAAAAACCGTTAGCGGTAAAAGTCGGTGATGCCATATTGGGACATACACTTGACGGACTGGGCAATCCAATGAATGGTGAAGAACTGGGGCTCACAGAAGAATATTCCGTTGAGGCACAGCCGCCGGACCCGATGTCAAGGGAAATTATCAGTCAGGTGCTTCCGCTTGGTGTAAAAGCCGTTGACGGTCTGTTGACAGTCGGTAAAGGACAGCGAATCGGCATTTTTGCCGGAAGCGGTGTCGGTAAAAGTACCCTGCTTGGTATGTTTGCAAGAAATACGAAGGCGGATATTAATGTTATCGCACTGATTGGAGAGCGTGGCAGGGAAGTGCGGGAGTTCGTTGAGCGGGATTTAGGTCCTGAGGGAATGAAACGAAGTGTCCTTGTTGTGGCGACCTCTGATAAACCGGCTTTAATCCGTAATAAGGCAGCAAAAACAGCGACAGCCATTGCGGAATATTTCAGGGATCAGGGGAAAGATGTTTTACTCATGATGGATTCGCTGACCCGTTTTTCCATGGCACAAAGGGAAATCGGTCTGGCTTCCGGGGAACCTCCGGTAACAAGAGGATATCCGCCGAGTGTATACAGCGAAATGCCAAAACTTCTGGAACGGGCAGGAATGTCTGCAAAAGGTTCTATTACGGGACTGTATACCGTTCTGGTTGACGGTGATGACTTTAATGAGCCGATTACAGATACAGCGCGAAGCATACTGGATGGTCATATTATGTTATCACGAAAGCTGGGACATAAAAATCATTATCCGGCAATTGATGTTCTTCAGAGTATTTCAAGATGTATGAGTCAGATTACAACGAAGGAACATAAACAGATGGCGGGCAGATTGAAAAATGTACTGGCAACTTACAATGAAGCAGAAGATTTAATTAATATTGGTGCATACAAGAGTGGTTCTAATAAAAATATTGACTATGCGATTTCAAAGATTGATGCAGTAAATGAATTTTTGCGGCAGGCAACGGATGAAAAATTCAGTTTTGAAGAAGAACTGGCAATGCTGTCAGAGATTTTTAAGGACTACGAAGCTTAAAACCATAGAGGGATAGCAGGGCATGGCAAAATTCATTTACAGAATGCAGAATATTTTGAATATTAAGCTGCGACTGGAAACACAGGCAAAGACAGAATATGCAGAAAATGCGGCAAGACTTGCAGCTGAAGAAGAAAAAATGCATCATCTGGCGTCAAGAAGACAACAGTATGAAAATGAAGCCAAGCAGAGTGCAATGAACCGGGTAAATATTGCAAGCATAAAGCAGAGTAATGAATCGATGGCGGTCATGAAAGAACTGATGACACAGCAGGCTGTCCGTATCCGAATTGCACAGAAAAATCTTGACAGGGCAAGGGATAAGCTAAATCTTGCCATGCAGGAGCGCAAGATTTATGAAAAACTGCGCGAGAAAGCATTTGAGGAATTTAAGCAGGAGTTAAATGCACAGGAAAAGAAAGAAATTGATGAACTTGTAAGTTTTAACTACAATGATAATAATATGGAAACAGGTGAATAAATATGGCGAGGAAAAAATCAAAGGAAGAGCTTAATTTAGACAATGTAGAATTAGATGAAAACGGCGAACCTGTGGAAAGCAAAGGGAGTAAGCTTACCAGTTTTCTGGTTGGTCTGGTAGTTGTAATTATATGGCTTGTGATCTTTGCACTGTTGATTAAAATGGATGTCGGCGGTGTAGGAACGATGTTAAGACCGTACTTAAAAAATGTTCCGGTCATCAATCAGATTCTTCCTGATGCAAGCAGTGAAGAAATTGCAGATGAAACCGGTTACAAATTTAACAGTATCGCAGAGGCAGTAGAACGTATCAAAGAACTGGAAAGCCAGCTTTCCGCTTATCAGAATTCCGGGGATGCATCCGCACAGCAGATTGCTGATTTACAGGCAGAGGTTGATCGTTTAAAGGTGTTTGAAGAAAATCAGGAGTACTATGAACAGTTAAAGGATGAGTTCGACAGGGAAGTTGTCTTTACGGATAATGCGCCTGATATTTCAGAATATAAAAAATGGTATGAATCTATTGATGCGGATAATGCAGCCGCACTGTATGCAGAAGTCGTAAGACAGCTGGAACATAAACAGGAAGTACAGGATTGGGCTGCGGCATATGCAAAGATGGATGCAAAGAATGCTGCGGCAATCTTACAGGAAATGACGGGAGATACCAATCTTGTTGCAGAAATTTTAGAGTGCATGACAGCAAAACAGCGTGCAGCAATTCTTGCAGAGATGGATACAGTCTTTGCGGCAAAGATGACAAAGATTATGTATCCGTAGGAATATTAAAAACGGTATAATCTGCCATGACATATGTTGTGGCAGTTTATATAAAAAAGAATTGAAAGGAGGCGTAAAGATGATAAGCACAGCAATTAAAGGCACAGACACAGCTTCAGGCATTGATTTAACACAGCTTTCGTCAGCAGGTAAGTCCGGTGGTGCAAGTTTTCAGAAGATTATGTCAAAGTCCCTGTCTTCTAATGTCAATAATAAGGCATCGCAGAATATGGTACAGACAAAGACTGCATCAGGTATGAAAAGCACTTCCACACAGCAGAATACAAAACAGGTATCCGCACAGGACGATACAGCAGCTTCTACCGCAAAGAAAACGTCTGACAACACCCGGTCTACGTTATCTGACAACAGTGACAAGCTGACAGATGCAGGTGAAAAAATCAAAGACTTTTTAAAGGAAAAGCTGGGTGTGACAGATGAAGAATTTGAAAAGGCTATGGCTGATCTTGGGCTTTGCATGCAGGATTTACTTCAGCCGGCAAATCTTACGGATTTAGTCGTAGAACTGACCGGTGTGGAAGATGCAGTTGCAATTATTACAAATGCAGGATTGTCAGAAACCCTGACTGATGTGATTGATTATGCAAAGCAGCTGGTTTCAGATGTGCAGGCAGGACGCGAACTGACACCGGTTCCGGCAGAAGCAGTACAGACTGTGGATACAGCGCAGGCTGATACGCAGGAAAATACAGTTGCCATGGCAGCACCGGTTGCAAAGGAAATACAGCCGCAGGAAGAAGCACAGGATAATACGGCAGCTGAAAGCACAGCAGTTCTTGAAGATGTATTAAAGTCGAAGCTGACACTGGAAGGAGCAGAGAATAAGACCTCTGATTCCGGTACAGGAAAACAGGAAAATGCACAGACCCAGACAAAGGCAGAAGCGGTGAATGAAATCGCAGGAAACCTTTCGCAGAACATCCAGGATGTTTTTGCCAATGCAGTACAGGAAGCAGCACAGGTAAATCCTGTTGAGGTTGTTCGTCAGGTCGTCGATGCCGTAAAGGTAATTCAGAAAGAATCGTTACAGAGTATTGAAGTTCAGTTAAATCCTGAAAATCTCGGTAAACTTCACATTACGGTTTCAGCAAGAAACGGAGTGCTGACAGCAGAGATTGCAACACAGAACGAGCAGGTAAAACGTGCAGTGGAAAGCCAGATGAGCATGCTAAAAGAAAATCTGGAAAGTCAGGGCATCAAAGTTGATGCAGTTGAAATTACTGTACAGAGCCATGCATTTGAAGGCGGACAGAATCTTCAGGGAAACAATTCCCAGCAGGAAAAAGCCGGTAAAGAAGGAAAACGTCATCTGGATTTAAGTAGCTTAGACGAACTCTCAGATGATGAATTGTCTGAGGACGAAGCGGCAGCAAAAAATGCAGTAATGAATGAAAACAGCAGTGTAGAATACACCGCGTAAAAGAAAGGAGTGTTTCAATGATCTGGTCTAATGTAACAACTACAAACGGAACAACATCATCAACGACAGAGAGTACAACTATCAGTTCAAAGTCAACGAAGGAAAAAGATGCTAAAGAATCCAGCACACTGGACGTCAATGATTTCTTAAGCCTTCTGGTAACGGAAATGCAGTATCAGGATCCGCTTGAACCGACAGACAACTCACAGTATATTGCACAGATGGCAACGTTCTCACAGGTTGAAGCGACCAAAGAAATGTTAGATACGGCAACACGCCAGACAGCTTCAAATCTTGTAGGAAAGACCGTTATTATGACAACGGATTTGAATAAAGACGGTTATATTGCAGGAAAGGTAGATTACTGGGAAGTTATCAGCAATAAGATTTATCTTGGTATTGACGGCAAGCTTTATGACATTGACGACTTAGATACCGTTATGGATGATGACTATTATAAGAAGTGGAATAAGAATGATTCAACAACAGATACTTCGAATAAGTCCGACAGTTCATCATCAGATACATCATCTGATAAAAGTGACACAACGGGTAAGACAGAATAGTTCAAAGAAGAATTAAGGAAGTGAAGATTATGATGAACCATATCGTAACCGGAGGCTTTTCTTCTATTGAACAGGCAACCGGAAAGTTTGGGGGAAAAAGGAGTTTAACCAACAATACGGGGACAGCCGCAACATCTTCTTTTGGTGAAATACTACAGCAGAAAAAAAGTATTGAAGCAGCGGTAGATGAAACTCAGTCCACATCATTACGTTTTTCAAAGCACGCAGGGGAACGGCTCACACAAAGAGATATCCAGCTGACCAGTGAGCAGATGATGCGGTTAGAGGAAGGCACACAGCGCGCCGGAGAAAAGGGAATTAAGGAATCCCTGGTGCTGTTAGACAACATGGCATTCATTGTGAATACACAGAATAAGACAGTGATTACTGCTATGTGTCAGAATTCCGGTGAGGAAAATATCTATACAAATATTGATGGGGCAATTGTTATCTAGCTGGACCGCAAGGAAGCGATTATTCCGGAATGACAGAAGGAATAAAAATAACTGTCTTCATCATCAGATTATGGAGGGCGAAAGCTATGATGAGATCAATGTTCTCTGCTGTGTCAGGTTTAAAGGCACATCAGACAAAAATGGATGTTATCGGTAATAATATTGCCAACGTAAATACGGTAGCATTCAAATCACAGTCTGTTACATTTAGTGATGTATACTATCAGACAACACAGACCGCAACAGGACCAAATACCGAAACAGGAGCAGGCGGTACGAACCCAATGCAGATTGGTACAGGTTCTTCAGTAGCAAGTATTTCTACAGCCATTACAACACAGGGTGCTCCTGAAAGAACAGATAGCCCATACGATTTACAGATTTCAGGAGATGCATTCTTTATTGTAAATAATCAGGGTAACACTTACTTTACAAGAGCCGGAAACTTTAAGCTGGATGAAGAAGGTGCGTTAGTTACAAGCGAAGGCGCCAATGTCATGGGCTGGCAGGTGGATAAAGATGGTGTTGTACAGAAAGACCTTGTTTCTGCATTACACGTTACAAGTTCAGATTTTACATATACAGCACCGGAACGTACAACCGGCATTACAGCAAAGGGAAATGTAAAGGCTTCTGATACAGGCTTAAATTCATTTTCATTTAACTTCTATGATTCATTGGGAAATTCCTACCAGGGAACAATTTCTTTACAGTACAGTGCAGATACCAGTGATGCCTCCATTGCACGTTATACTGCAACAGGCGGAAGTATTTCTATCAACGGAAAGCCGACAACCCTTACAATGGCATTAGATCCGGCAGAATTCCAGTTTAATGCAACAACGGGTGCTGCAATTACCGATGCCATGCAGGCGATGACAATTACAATTACAGATAATGACGGTACAAACAACATTGCAAATATCGGTGTCAACAACGGTGGTAACTCATCTACACTGACATTAGACGCCTCCTCTCTTACAATGTATGCAGATGATACGGATATCAACTGCAGCCGTGGTCTTGGAACGAATAAGACAGGTGCCGGTAAAGCAGTCGGTACAATGTCTTCTGTTGGTATTGACCAGTACGGAAAGATTGTTGCAAGTTATACCAACGGTGATATAAAGACAATCGGTCAGATTGCCGTTACAACATTTTCTAACCCGGCAGGTCTTGAAAAGGTTGGTGATAACCTGTATGCAGCAACTATGAATTCTGGTTTGTTTAACGGAATCGGACAGGATGTTTCCGAAACAGACGGATCAATTACATCCGGTTATCTGGAAATGTCTAACGTAGATCTTTCACAGGAATTTACCAATATGATTACCACACAGAGAGGTTATCAGGCAAATTCAAGAATTATTACAGTTTCAGATACTTTACTCGAAGAGTTAATTAACTTAAAGAGATAATTAAAAGTTCATATGGAGGAGCGTGATAGAAGGAATTTTATCACGCCTCTCCAAAACATTGGAATCATATTTGAAATGAAAATTAGTTGCAGAAATTTACAAAAAAAGTGGAAAATTTCACTATTTTGTTGCAATCATGCCATAATAGTGTTTTAATATAAATAGTCTGAGTAACAGGGGAATTGTACTCTACTAAAAGAAAAAATGGAGGTATTAGGCTTGGGAGGTGGAAAAGTGTGATTGATGTAACGCGGATTAATAATACCCGGTTTGTTCTGAATTGTGACCTGATTCAGACCGTGGAAGAAACTCCGGATACAGTGATTACCTTGACAACAGGAACGAAGTATGTTGTGAAAGAAAGCTGTGAAGAAATTAAAAAAAAGGTTTTGGAATATAAAAGAAGTATTATTAGTGTACTTAACGAAAATATGTAGAAATGGAAGGTGTTAACTGTGGATTTAGCGACACTTGTAGGACTTGTCCTTGGTTTTGTAATGATTATCTTCGGAATTGTTTCCAGTGCCAGTTTTGCGGCAATTACGGAGAGCTTTATTGATTTACCGTCAATTATTATTACTATTGGTGGTACAATTTCATGTTTGATTACGTCTTATACATTCAAAGACTTAATTACATATTTAAAGGGTGCTGGTATTGCATTTAAGGATCCGAAGCTGGATCATGGCGCAGTAATTTCGAAAATTATTGAATTATCTAATGTGGCCAGAAAAGAAGGTCTTCTTGCACTGGAAGAAGTAGCAAGTAATCTTGAAGATGAATTTATGAAAAAAGGTATTCTTCTGATTGTCGATGGTACGGAACCGGAGCTGGTAAGAGGCATTCTTGAAACAGAGCTTGCAAACATGGATGACCGTCACAGAAAAGTATCCGGATTTTTTGATTACATGGCTGCGATGGGTCCTGCATGGGGTATGATTGGTACACTGATTGGTCTTGTAAACATGCTTGCCAAGCTTGATGATATTTCAACAGTAGGACCAAACATGGCGGTAGCCTTAATTACTACTTTATACGGTTCTATTATTGCAAACTGGTTTGCAACTCCGGTTTCCAATAAATTAAAACTGATTAACAATAATGAATATCAGATGAAAGAAATCGTCATTGAAGGTCTATTATCTATTCAGGCAGGTGAAAACCCTCGTGTTATTGAAGAAAAGTTAAAGTCATTCTTAGCACCGGGCTCAAGACAGCTTCAGGGTGAAGGCGAAGGTGGAAATGCTGGAGGTGAAGCTTAATGGCAAAAAAAAGAGCAGAGGACGCACCACCGTCCTTATTGTGGAAGGATACATTCAGTGATTTAATGAATCTTTTGCTTTGCTTTTTCGTATTGTTGTTCTCTATGTCGACTGTTGATGCGGATAAATTTCAGGAACTTGCGGCTTCTTTAGCTTCTGCATTCAGTGTGCTTCCATCAGGAGGTTCAACGATTAAATCCGACGGCATCTTAGTCGGAAGCGGTGCCAGCCAGTTAAATGAGCTGAGTGATTACTATAATAATATGGGTATGAACAGTGAAGGCGATGTTGAACTGGATAAAGAGAGTAATACAGTAGATGTAGCGTATGAAAAAGTACAGGAAGAAGGGCTTGAACAGTCTGAAAAGATGGCAGATACCATACAGGCAGCATTGGATATGTCTAATGTAGATTCTTCCCAGGTTGAAATTACAACCACCAGTCAGTACGTTATGCTGAGCTTAAGCAGCGGAATTTTGTTTGATTCCGGTAAAGCGGACTTAAAGGCAGAAGCAATTTCGGTTGTAGATAAGGTTGCAGATGCTGTTAAGATTTATGATGACAATACCATTTCAATTGAAGGACATACCGATAATGTTCCGCAGAATACGGCACAGTACCCGGATAATATGGTGCTGTCAATGTACAGGGCATATTCTGTATATACATATTTTGTAGATACAAAGGGATTTAATGTCAACAGTATTTCATCAACAGGACGTGGTGAGGCTGTTCCGGTTGCTTCAAATGCGACAGCAGAAGGAAGGGCACAGAACAGACGCGTTGAGATTAAGATATATAATATGCTCAATAGTTAGTAGCAGCATAATATATAAATGATATTTAGGAGGAAGAGTAATGAAAAAGAGTATGCTGAATGTGATTACATTAGCGTTAGTACTTATTAATCTTATTTTGACAGTGTTGCTGACTTTTTCACTTGTTTCAACAAATAATAAGACCAATAATCTGATAACAAAAGTTGCTCAGATTATCGATTTGGATATTGGTGAAACAACCGTTAAAGATGACACCACTTCTGCGGGTGCAAATATCGCTGATATTGCATATGTAGATGTTAAGAATAATGACAGTACAGATATTACTGTATCATATACGGATGGCGGTAAAACGCATTATGCTGTATTAAATGTTACAGTAGGCTTTAATACAAAGGCAAAAGACTATGAAGAAAAAAAGTCCAGCCTTGAAAACAGCATGAAAGTAGTTGTCAGTCAGGTAAACACAGAAGCATTAAAGTATTCTTACAGTGAATTAAATGCAAATAAGGCAACAGTAGAAAGCAATCTGCTTAGTTATTTAAGAGATTTATTCCAGACAGATTCTATCACATCTGTCACATTGACTAAGATGGTTGTATCGTAATGATAGAAATAAGAAAATAAGACAAAGGAGGTGAGGAAGATGGGAGAGGTCTTATCCCAGGATGAGATTGATAACCTCTTGAAAGCTTTAAGCACAGGTGAGTTAGATGCTGATGAGATGAAAAACACGGATGAACGCCAGGTCAAAGATTATGATTTTGCACGTCCGGCAAAATTCTCAAAAGAACATTTAAGAACACTTGAGATTATATTTGAACATTTTGGAAGACTTTTAGCAACCAATCTTCCTGCATATCTTCGTAAATCTGTTAGTGTAGATGTGGTGAATTCGGAAGTTGTTATTTATTCAGAATTTTCCAATGCATTGTCCAATCCAGTTTTGCTTGGTGTAGTTGGAATGGATCCTTTAATGGGGAACGTTATTATGGAGATGGCATCCAATCTTGGGTTTGCAATTGTAGACAGACTCTTGGGCGGTGTTGGAAATTCTCTGGAAAAAGAAAGGGATTTTTCAGAAATTGAATTATCAATATTAGAGAGAGTATTTACAATCTGTGTGAATCTGCTTCATGAACCGTGGGAAAACGTAGTAGAGATTACACCGCGTCTGAACCGGATTGAAACGAATTCTCAGTTTGCACAGATTATATCGCCAAGTGAAACGATAGCGATTGTTACCATCAATTTAAAGATTGGTGATGTGGAAGGATTGATGAACATCTGTCTTCCATATACAACATTAGAACCGGTTATGGATAAGCTGAATACGAAGTACTGGTTCTCAACAATGAAAGAAAAAGACAGTAACTCCTATGAAGCTGCGATTGAAAATATTATTGACAATGCACTGATTCCAATGAAAGCAGTTCTTGGTACAAGTAAGATTAATGTACAAGACTTTGTAAATCTCCAGCTGGGAGATGTTATCAGACTGGATAGAAAGGTCGATGACGAATTGGAAGTTTACGTGGGCAATATTAAAAAATTCAAAGCTTTGCCGGGGTATTCAGATAATAAGTATGCAGTAAGAGTTACAGAAATTTTGAGAGAGGAGAGTGAGTAAGAATGGATGGCATGCTGTCACAAGAAGAAATTAATGCACTGCTCAATGGCATGGGCGGTGAAGATGCAGCACAGGATACAGCAGCAGATACAGCAGCGCGTCCAGCGTGACCAGCGCATCCAGTGCGCCGATGACCGCCATCACGCAGCCTGCCTTGAGGAAGAACAGCCCGTTCTGGCGGCCGTATTCTTCAAAATGTTCGGGCTTGACGGCGCAGCGGCCCTGGTCGCCCCACACGCGGGGGTTTTTCATGACCGAGTAACCGTAGAACACCATCATCAGGCCGCAAGTGAGCTGAAATCCAAAAAACATGGCTTGTACCTCGTTGTTCTCAGTCCTCAAACAGAGGCTTCATCAGGGGCAGGAAGTCCAGCGTTGCAAAGTAGTCGCGGGGGGTCTCGGCGCGGCGGATGAGCCGATGGGAGCCGTCCTCGCACAGCAGCACTTCGGCGCTGCGCAGCTTGCCGTTGTAGTTGTAGCCCATGGCCGAGCCGTGGGCACCGGTATCGTGGATGTAGAGCACGTCCCCGATGTCGATCTTGGGCAGCATCCGGTCGATGGCAAACTTGTCGTTGTTCTCGCACAGGCCGCCCACCACGTCATACATGTGGTCGCAGGGTTCATTTTCCTTGCCCAGCACGGTGATGTGATGATAGGCCCCGTACATAGCCGGGCGCATCAGGTTGGCCGCGCAGGCGTCCAGACCGATGTACTCCTTGTAGATGTGCTTTTCGTGGATGGCGGTTGCCACCAGGGCACCGTAAGGCCCGGTGGTAAAGCGGCCCATCTCGCTGAAGATGGCCACATCCCCCATGCCTGCGGGCACCAGGATCTCCTCAAACTTCTGCCGCACGCCCTCGCCGATGGCCAGGATGTCGTTCTCGGTCTGCTCCGGGCGGTAGGGGATGCCCACGCCGCCGGACAGGTTGATGGAACTGATGTGGGCACCGGTGGCCTCGTGCACCCGCACCGCCAGCCGGAACAGGATGGCGGCCAGCTCCGGGTAATAGGCATCCGAGATGGTGTTGGACGCCAGGAAGGCGTGGATGCCAAAGTGCTTGGCGCCCTTGGCCATCAGCTTTTTGTAGCTGTCGATCATCTGCTCTTCGGTCATGCCGTATTTGGCATCGCCGGGCTTGTCCATCACCTGGAAGCCCTCTTCGCTCTCGCCCAGGCTGAAGGTGCCGCCCGGATTGTAGCGGCAGAACACCGTCTCCGGCACACCGGCCACCCGGTCCAGGAAGTCCACCATGGTGGCGTCGTCCAGGTTGATGTAGGCACCCAGCTCATAGGCCTTTTGCATGTCCTCCACGGGGGTCTGGTTGGACGAGAACATGATATCGCTGCCGGTAAAGCCGCACACCTCGCTGAGCATCAGCTCGGTCAGGGAGGAGCAGTCCACGCCGCAGCCCTCTTCCTGCAGAATTTGCAGGATGACGGGGTTGGGCAGGGCCTTGACGGCAAAATACTCCTTGAAGCCCTTGTTCCAGCTGAACGCCTTGTTGATGCGGCGGGCATTTTCCCGGATGCCCTTTTCGTCGTAAACGTGGAAAGGCGTGGGCACATCCTGAATGATCTCCTGTGCCATGGCCTCGGTCAGGAACGGTTTCTTTTCCATAGTTACATCCCTCTCATTTATTCTGCACGCGGCCCATTGCCGCAGTTGCCAACTTGCTGTCTTTCCCTTACAGCTTCAGGTTCTCGCGGGTGGGGGTAAAGGTGGGGATCATGGCGGCAAGCTGCTTCACCACGCCCTCGTCGTTGTGGGCGGCGGCGGCTTCCAGCGCCTGCAGCTGCTCGTAGAACTGCGCCAGGTCGATGGTGCGGGGGCTTGCCACAAAAATTTTGTTGTGCTGGGTGCGGCGCATCTTGTCCTGCTCCTCGTCCATCATCAGCTCTTCGTAGAGCTTCTCGCCGGGGCGCAGGCCCACCACCCGGATCTCCATGTTCACGCCCGGCTCGTAGCCGTAAAAGCGGATGAGCTGCTTGGCAAGGTCCATGATCTTGACCGGCTCCCCCATGTCCAGCACATAGATGTTGCCGCTTTCGGCCAGGGCACCGGCCTGCAGCACCAGCTGGGCCGCCTCCGGGATGGTCATGAAGTAGCGCTCGATGTTGGGGTCGGTCAGGGTGACCGGGCCGCCCTTTTTGATCTGGGCTTCAAACAGCGGGATGA
>QWCY01008337.1_pt1 | contig 16607 bp, 17 predicted proteins | sample 1972631 | NCBI WGS metagenome assembly QWCY01 (sample SAMN09866696, study PRJNA288562) | Human gut metagenome isolate pre1_stool, whole genome shotgun sequencing... | isolation source: gut | host: Homo sapiens | place: USA: California
GATATGGAACACGCCTGGATGGGCTCCCGGTATGATAAGGGCACGGACGATTATGTAAACTGCCCCATGAATCAGGAGGAATATGACGCCTTCTGGAAGGAATTGACCACCGCCCAGGAGGCGGAGGTCCACGGCTTTGAGGACAGCATGGTGTTCGAGGGCTGTATGCCGGTGGAGGTCATGGCCCGCCGGGGCCATGACACGCTGCTGTACGGCCCCCTGAAATCCCGGGGACTGGACGATCCCCGGACAGGCCGGTGGCCCTACGCCGTGGTGCAGCTTCGCCGGGACAACGCCGAGGGCACCGTTTACAACCTGGTGGGCTTCCAGACCCATCTGAAATTCCCGGAGCAGCGGCGGGTATTTTCTATGATCCCCGCCCTGCGGAACGCAGAATTTCTGCGGTACGGCGTCATGCACCGGAATACCTTCCTGGATTCCCCCCGGCTGCTGGACCGGTATTACCGGCTGAAAAAAGAACCCCGCATTGCCTTTGCCGGACAGATGACCGGCGTGGAGGGCTACGTGGAGTCCGCCGCCAGCGGCTTTCTGGTGGGCATTGAAACGGCCCGCCGCCTGAAGGGACAGCCCCCTGTGGACTTCCCCCGGGAGATGGCAGTGGGCGCCCTGGCGCTGTATATTTCCAACGAATCCGTCACCCAGTTCCAGCCCATGAACATCAACTTCGGCATCATCCCGCCCCTTGACCACTTCGTCAAGGGCAAGAGAAATAAAAACGCCGAGATCTCCCAGCGGGCACTTGCCATCCTGGAGGAGAAAAAGGCCGACATTCTGGCCTGACCATCCGCAACACAGAAGAATAAACCCGCCGGCCGGGAAACTGGACGGCGGCCGTCCCCCTGAAAGGAGGAACCTGCCAATGAAGATCATTTTGGACGCCATGGGCGGCGACAACGCCCCTCAGGCGGTGGTACAGGGCGCTTTGGAGGCCCATGCCCAGTGCGGCGCGGACATCGTGCTGGTGGGCCGTGAGGAGGCCATTCGGGCCTGCCTGACCGGCCCCCTGCCGGAGGGCGTGGAGATCGTGAACGCTACGGAAGTGGTGGATATGTGCGACGATCCCGCCACTGCCTTCAAGCGCAAAAAGGATTCCTCCCTGACCGTGGGCCTGACCATGCTGAAAAACGGGGAGGGAGATGCCTTCGTCTCCGCCGGCTCCACCGGCGCGCTGCTGGCGGGGGCTACCCTGCTGGTGAAGCGGATCCGGGGGGTTCGCCGGGCGGCCATGGGGCCGGTGATCCCTACCGCCACTGGCCATGCCATTCTCTGCGACTGCGGCGCCAACGCCGACTGCACCCCGGAGTACCTGCTGCAATTCGCCTATCTGGGCAGCTTTTACGCCCAGCGGCTCATGGGGGTGGAGAAGCCCCGGGTGGGCCTGCTGAACATCGGCTCCGAGCCCTCCAAGGGCGATACCCTCCGGCATGAGACCTTTGCCCTGCTGGAGGAGGCGGGCCGGGAGGGGCGGCTGAACTTCATCGGCAACATCGAGGCCAACACCGCCCTGCTGGGCGGGGCGGATGTCATCGTGGCGGACGGCTATTCCGGCAATATCCTGCTGAAAACCGTGGAGGGCGCCGCCAAGCTGCTGCTGGGCGAGATGAAAAAGGCGTTTTTGTCCAGCACGAAAAGCAAGCTGGGCGCTCTGCTGGTGAAGGACAGCCTGGGCGATGTGAAAAAGCTGCTGGACCCCAGCGAGGTGGGCGGAACGCCCTTCCTTGGCATCAGCAAGCCCGTGCTGAAGGCCCACGGCTCCTCTGATGCCCGGGCCATCCGCAACGCCGTGTTCCGGGCGGTGGAATACGCCCAGAGCGGGATCATCGCGGACGTGGAGGCCCACATCGACGTGATGAAGGTGGAAAAGAACGGATAAAAGAGGGTTGCCCTCTTGACAGGGCTATGGGATTGCCGTATGATTGCTTCATGCTAAAAAGCAAATGAATTTTGAAATGTTTCATAGGAGTGAATTTAGTATGTCAGTTGATGAAATCTTTCAGACCATGCGGGATCTGGTGTCCGAGCAGTTTGCAATGGAGCCTGCGGAGGTGACCATGGATACTTCTTTCGAGGAGGATCTGGGCGCTGATTCCGTGGACCTGGTGGAGCTGGTCATGGCCATGGAAGAGGAATTTGATATGGGTGAGGCCAACGAGGACGAGCTGGCCGGACTCAAGACCGTGGGCGACGCGGTGAATTTTGTCGCTTCCAAGCTGAAGTAAAAAAGAGTGGCCCCGCCATGCGCGGGGCTTCCTTATGAGGTGAACAGGGATGCAGGAACTGGAGAAAAAATTAAATTATACCTTCCGGAACCAAGAACTGCTGCGGGAGGCGCTGAATCACAGCTCCTACGCGAATGAGCATCGCTCCCAGGGGCTTGGCAGCAACGAACGGCTGGAGTTTTTGGGCGACAGCGTGCTGGGCTTTGTGACGGCGGAGTATCTCTTCGCCCGGCACCCGGACCTGCCGGAGGGGGATCTGACCCGGATCCGGGCAGCGCTGGTGTGCGAGCAGAGCCTTCACGAGGTGGCCCAGAAGCTGAATTTGGGCAGCTATCTGAAGCTGGGCAAGGGCGAGGAGGCCGGCGGCGGCCGCCATCGGGCCTCCATTCTGGCGGATGCAACCGAGGCTGTGTTCGCCGCCGTGTATCTGGACGGCGGCATTACCGCCGCGTCGGAGCTGATCCACCGCGTTCTGCTGGACGTGGAGAGGGAAGAGGTGGTGGAGGAACGCCGCCGGGACTACAAGACCCTTTTGCAGGAGCACATCCAGCGGAAGGCCGGTCAGGAGCTGACCTACTGCATGGTGCGGGAGGAAGGCCCCGACCACGCTAAGACCTTCGTTACCGAGGTGCGGCTCAACGGCGCCGCCATCGGCGAGGGCAGCGGCCACAGCAAGAAGGAATCGGAGCAGATGGCCGCCAAGTCTGCCCTGGAAAAGCTGGACAATCAATAAGTGTAACGAAAACCACTACCCGGAGCAGATCGCTCCGGGTAGTGGTTTTTTGTATGGAATGTTCGTCAGGACAGCGGCCCGCTGCCCAATACCGTTCCCACCAGCGCCATTTGCTTTTCAGTGGGCGCGGCTCCGTCATACCAGGGGTCAAACCGGATCTCCACGAAGCGGTCGGCGTAGCAGAGCAGGAAATTCCCGATGGGCGTGTTGTCCTCCCGGATGAACCGGTAAGCGTCCAAAGCGCCCCAGGGGGCGGCGTCCACCGGCGTCCAGCGTTGGGAAACCGCAAATTTGAATTTGCCGGGGATACTGAATGTTTTGTCCTTGAAGAAAGACTGCTTCACCGGCTCGTAGAGATAGTCCAATTTCACCTCATAGATCTCATAGAGCAATTCCGGGCCGTCCTCCTCGGAAACGATGTCGAACACATAGGGAACCTCCTGCCGGTATTTGTATGCCGTCATCAGCGGTGTGCCTTCAACGGCCCGGCAGCAGGAATAGTCCGTATAGGCGGTTTCTCCCACCAGATCCTCCACCGTCAGGGGCAGGGGATCGTGGTAGACGGTGTAGGTGTGCTCCGTGTCACCGGCAGGGTAGGCGGGAGAGGTGCGGGTCTCCGCGTTGACATGGCCCTGGAGCGAGGGGGCTTTGGCAGCGCGAAGGCCCGTCCAGACAAGGCCGCCCATAAGGACAAGGGAGCCGATCACGGCGATCAGGATGTTCAACATCATATTGGCCCGCGCGGAGAAGCCTTTTTTCTTCATAAGCTGACGGCTGCCGTTGACGATCAGCGCCAACAGCAGGCCGTAAGCAAGACCTGCCGCGAGGGCGACCAGGGTGAACGGACTGTGGGAAGAACTCAGCAGCGGGAGCGACAGCGCAATGGCGACCGTAACAAGGAACCCCCAAATTTGCAAGATCTGCCACCATTTGCGGGTCCGGGGCGAGAGCAGAACGCCTTCTTCCTCGGCGGCGGTCCGGGCCTTTCGGCACCAGCGGTAGTAGCCGATCAGCTCCACGATGGCCTTGACGCCCATCATCAGCCAGATGAGGATAGCCGACAGGGGAAAAGGGCTTAGCAGCAGATCCCGGATGGTGTAGACAGAGCGGAATTGCAGCCAGAGCTGAAGCAGGGAACAGGCCAGCATGCACCAGTTGCCCCGGGCAGAGCCTTTTTTCATGGCGGCGCGGACGTTTTCCACCTGTACCACAGGGTCCGTCTCAATAGGGATGGCGTCCGGCGCGGGATTGCGGAAGATCTGCATCTGATAGCGGTTGGTCACCAGCTCCCAGCCGGTAGCTTTGCACAGCTCCCAGAACTCCCGCTGCTCCGCCGGCGGCTCCGGGTCAAACTGACTGGCCTTGGAAAAGTACACCACGGCGTAGCGCAGTTCTGCCGGTTTGCACCGCCGGTAGGTCCAGAACACGGACCCGGCCTTTTCCAGCTGCCAGCCCTGACGGGCCATGTCCTCCAGATGGCGGACGATCCCGGCGTGGTCATAGTAGGAATAGAGATTGATCTCCCATTTTTTCTGTCTGTTAAAGAGCTTCATGATTCGATCTCTCCTCTCCGGCCCATGTAGCTGCGGTAATCCTCCGATAGAACTTGCAGCCGCTGGTATTCCTCAGCCAAGGCCTGTTCCCCGGTGGGGGTGATGAGATAGCTCCGCCTGCGGCCCTCGGTTTTTGTCTCCGTGATCCAGCCTGCGGCCTGAAAGCTGTCCAGCAGGTTGTAGAGGGTGCCGGGGCCTACCGTCACCCGGCCCTGGGTGAGATTGGAGATGCGGGCCATCACGTCGGTGCCGCAGCATTCCTCCCGGAGGGTCAGCAGCACATAGAACATCTGCTCCGTCAGTGTTTGAAATTTCTCCCGGGCCACAGTCCCGCCTCCCTACTATCGATATTCGATATTTCTGTTTACAGTATACTATCGAATATCGATATTGTCAAGAGGAAGATGAAAACCCGGACTGCGAAAAGCAGTCCGGTTTGTAAAACAGAAAGGGAAGCGCCTCAACGGACGCCCGCCAGCTTACCCTCCAGCCAGCGGTCGATGTCATCGTAGACCTGCTCCCGGCAATCCTCCTTCAAGACCTCGTGGCGCAGCTCCGGGTAGAGCTTCACCGTCACGTCCCGCATCCCGGCCTTTTGGAACGCGGCGGCGGCCCGCTCCACGCCCTTGGAGCAGTCGCCCACCATATCCATGGCCCCGGAGATGAAGAGGATGGGGGTATGGTGGTTCATTTTGCGGATGTTGTCCTCCTTGCAGACAAAGCGGATGCCGGTAAGCATTTCCCGGAATAATCCGGCAGAGGCGCTGCCCTGACACAGCGGGTCCTTCAGATAAGCGTCTACGTTGTCCGGGTTCAGGGACAGCCAATCCATGCTTGTGCGGTTGGGGGCAAAGCGACGGTTGTAAATGCCGAAGGAGGCTTTTGTGGCCACGGCGCTGGGCCTGGACTCGCCGTTTCGCAGACATTCGGCGTTGATGACGGCCAAACTGGCCGCCGTGGATGCGGCGCTCATGTAGCCGGTGCCCATGATGATGGCGCCGTCCACCGTGCCGGGATAGCGGATAAGGTAGGTCCGGGTCAGGAAGGAGCCCATGGAGTGGGTCAGCTTCCGGAGCTGCTCCATGTCCTCCACCACCCAGTTCCAGCTGCCCTTGGGGCCGAAGTACAGCCGTGGCGCGCCGTCGGCAACGGACAGGCCGTGGCCCAGATGGTCGTTGCCCACCACGGCAAAGCCACGCTCCGTCAGATACCCGGCGAAGTCCTCGTACCGCAGCACGTATTCCGAAACGCCGTGGGCGATTTGCAGGACGGCCCGGGGCGCGCCCTCCGGCAGCCACTCCACGGCGTGAATGGCGGTTTTGCCGTCGGCGGACGGAAAGGTAAATTCACGTTTCACCATGGAAATTTCCTCCTGTGTATGATAAAATGCGGTTTATCATAGTGTAACACGCTTTTTTGAAAATTACCAGAGGAGGAAACCCAATGGAGACCTATATCGCTGCACTGGATCAAGGGACCACCACCTCCCGGGCCATTCTGTTCAACAGCCGGGGAGAGATCGTATCAAAGGCCCAATATCCCTTCCGGCAGATCTTCCCTCAGCCGGGATGGGTGGAGCACGATCCCATGGAAATCTGGGCCACCACGGTCCGGGCGCTGTCCGAGGCTGTGGACGCCGCCCATATCGACCCCAAGGCCATTGCCGGCGTCGGCATCACCAACCAGCGGGAGACGGCGATCCTGTGGGACCGCCGGACAGGACAGCCGGTGTACAATGCCATTGTGTGGCAGTGCCGCCGTACGGCGGAGATCTGCGACCGGCTGAAGGCCGACGGCCTTGGAGAAACGGTGACGGAAAAGACCGGCCTGCTGATCGACGCCTATTTTTCCGGTACGAAGCTGAAGTGGATCATGGACAACATTCCCGGCGTCCGCCAGCGGGCGGAGCGGGGAGAACTGTGCGCCGGGACGGTGGACAGCTGGCTTATCTGGAACCTGACCGGCGGGAAGGCCCATGTGACGGACTATTCCAACGCCAGCCGTACCATGCTGTTCAATATCCATACCCTGCAATGGGACCCGGCGCTCTGTGCCGCGCTGGACATCCCCATGGACCTGCTGCCGGAGCCGAAGTCCAACAGCGAGGTCTACGGCCATCTGGCTTCCGGCTTGCCGGGATTGGAGGATCTGGCGGGCATCCCGGTGTGCGGCAGCGCGGGCGATCAGCAGTCCGCCCTGTTCGGACAGGCCTGCTTTACTCCCGGTCAGGCGAAGAACACCTATGGGACCGGCTGCTTTACCCTGATGAACGTGGGCGATACGCCGGTGCGGTCCCGCAGCGGCCTTGTGACCAGCGTGGGCTGGCAGGTGGCGGGGAAAACCGTCTACGCCTTGGAGGGCAGCGTGTTCAACGCAGGCAGCACCATCCAGTGGCTCCGGGACGAGCTGGGGCTGATCCAGAGCGCCCCGGAGTGTGACCGGCTGGCGGAGAGCGTGCCGGACAGCGGCGGCGTTGTGGTGGTGCCCGCCTTTACCGGTCTGGGCGCGCCCTATTGGGATATGTACGCCCGGGGCACCATCGTAGGCCTGACACGGGGCAGCACCAAGGCCCATATCGCCCGGGCAGTGCTGGAGTGCATCGCCTATCAGACCGCCGATCTGGTGCGGGTGATGAATGCCGATGCCCCCTGTCCCTTGACGGAACTGCGGGTGGACGGCGGCGCGTCCGTCAGCGATATTCTCATGCAGATCCAAGCGGATCTGCTGCGGCTGCCGGTGGACCGGCCCACTCAGGTGGAGACCACCGCCTTCGGCGCGGCGGCGTTGGCGGGATTGGCCGTTGGCGTGTGGAACGGCTTTGACGAGTTGGCAGCTCTGCGCCGAAGCCAGTGCGTGTTCCGTCCCCAGCGGGAAGAGGAAGCGTGTCTGGCGGATCTGGCCCGCTGGCATCGGGCGGTGGAGCGCTCCCGGAGTTGGATTGAAAACAATGTGTGAACGCTGTTGCGTTTTTGAAAAAAGGGAAGTATACTAAGGCCATGAATCATTCGGCTGGATAGACCGGCCGTGAAAGGAGCGTTTACGATGGCGTTTTTTGAGGAATTGGGCCGTAAGGCGAAGGATGTGGCCGCTGTGGCGGCTGACAAGGCCAAGGACATGGCGGCTGTCGCTGCGGATAAGGCCCGGGAGACCACGGAAAAGACCAAGATCTCCGTGGCCATCGCCGGTGAGCAGCGGGAGATCGAGAAGAACTGCCGCCTGATCGGTGAGTGGTTCATCAACGAGTATGAGGGAGAACTGCCCGAGGGCGTTCAGGAACTGGCGGATGCCGTTGCCGCTTCCAAGGCCCGCATCGCGGAGCTGGAGGAGCAGAAGAACGCCATCAAGGTGGAGCACAGTGAAGTATCTGCGGCGGAGCCGGGCATGAAGATTTGCCCGGTGTGCGGCGCGGAGTCTGACAGCAAGTTCTGTCCCAAGTGCGGCGCTCCCATGGATTAACGCATATACAGAAAACCAAGGTCGTCCTATGGGCGGCCTTGGTTTTTGCACGGAATCGAGGAATAGCCTAAAGTGCTGAAGCACTATCCAACGTATTCCGCGTGGAAAAGACAAACACGGCAGGATTGTCCCCTCACTAAGGCTTTTTGGAAAAAATGAGCCGCATAAGCGGTAAAATCACGGAAAAGCCGGTCAAAATCCGTCAAAAATTGAACAGAAGGCCGCTTCCTTATCAAGAAAAAATGTGTTACTATTATGAACCATAAAAAATGTGGACTGCCGGGTAATGCCGGTTTCCCACTAAGGAGGAATCCAAATGCTTTCCAACAACATCGATCGGACGCCGGAGGGAGTCCTGACCTTCGCCGGATATGACGTGACCCAACTGGCCAAGGAGTATGGCACCCCCCTCTACCTGATGGACGAGGCGCGCATCCGGGCCAACTGCCGAATGTATCTGCAGGCGTTCCGTGACCATTTCGGCCCCGGCTCTCTGCCACTGTACGCCAGCAAGGCGGCGTCCTTCAAGCAGATGTACCGCATCATGGCGGAGGAAGGCATGGGCGTGGACGTGGTATCCTCCGGGGAACTGTACACCGCTCTCAGCGCCGGCTTCCCGGCGGAGCGGATCTACTTCCACGGCAACTGCAAGACCGATGCGGATCTTGCCTATGGCGTCAGTCAGGGCATCGGCTTTTTTGTGGCGGACAACCGGGAGGAGCTTTTAGCGCTGGAAAAGACGGCGGCAGAGCCCAACGTCACCCAGAAGATCCTTCTGCGGGTAACGCCGGGCATTGACCCCCACACCTACGAGGCCGTCAGCACCGGAAAGGTGGACTCCAAATTCGGTGCGGCGGTGGAGACCGGACAGGCCATGGAACTGGTGAAGCTGGCTCTGACGCTGCCCCATCTGGACCTCCGGGGCCTGCACTGCCATGTAGGCTCGCAGGTGTTCGGAGAGGATGTGTACCAGCGGACGCTGGATATCATGGTACCCTTCCTGGCATCCATCCGGGAGGAGACCGGCGTGACGCTTTCGGATCTGAACCTTGGCGGCGGCTACGGCGTCCGCTATACCGCTGAGGACGAGGCCATCAACATTCCCGCCCGTCTGGCGGAACTGGGCGCCCATCTGAAAGCGGCGGCGGAAAAGGCAGGCCTGCCCATGCCCCGGTTCCTGATGGAGCCGGGCCGCAGCATTGTGGCGGACGCGGGCATGACGCTGTACACCGTTGGCTCCGTGAAGCGCATTCCCGGCTATAAGCAGTACGCGGCGGTGGACGGCGGCATGACGGACAACCCCCGCTACGCGCTCTACCAGTCCCGCTACACCGTCTATCACGCCCATAAGTCTGGTTCGATGGAGCGGTTCGATGTGGTGGGCCGCTGCTGCGAGAGCGGGGATATCATCCAGCCCGGCGTGGAGCTGCCGGGAGACACCTGCCGGGGGGACATTCTGGCGGTGTGCACCACCGGTGCTTACAATTACTCCATGGCCTCCAACTATAACCGTCTGCCCCGCCCTGCCGTGGTGATGCTGACCCCGGACCGTATTTACGAGGCGGTCCGCCGGGAGACCTTCGCGGACCTCACGGCACTGGACCTGTAAGCAGGTTTGTTGACAGGCCGAGGGGCGGCCAGTATAATGTGGGCTGTAAGGCTGGCAATCGGAAATCAGAAGAGAGTCCTTACGGACTCTCTGTTTTTGCAAATCAGGAGGAACTGTATGAAATTCCGTCGCTTTTCCGCATTTTTTCTGGCGCTGCTGCTGGCAGCGCTGTGCACATTCCCGGCCGGTGCTGTGACCGATGACTGCACTCAGGAGACAAACGTCACGACCATTCTGTTCACCCACGATCTCCACTCCCATTTCCTCCCTCAGCCCACGGCGGAGGGTGGGGAGAGCGGCGGCTACGCCCGGCTGAAAACCGTCATCGACGAGAAACGGGCGATGAACCCGGCCGCTCTGCTGGTGGATGGCGGCGATTTCTCCATCGGCTCCCTGATCCAGACTCTCTATACCACGCAGGCGGCGGAGCTGCGAACCATGGGGGCCATGGGCTATGACGCCGTGACCATCGGCAACCATGAGTTTGACCACAAGGGCATCGGCTTCGGGGAAATGCTGAATTCCGCCAAGACGGCCCAACAGGCGGCGGTGGAACTGCTGCTGGTTGACGCGCAGCCGCTCGAGACTCCGGACGCTTACAGGGAGCGGTTTGGCCCTGTTACCCCTGTACTGCCGGCATTGGTAGAGGCCAATTATGCCCCCGCCGATGACAATCCGGACCGGGACTTTATCCAGTCCGCTATGGAGAACTACGGCGTGACGGACTGCATGACGCTGGAACGGGGCGGCGTGACCTATGGCCTGTTCGGCTTGATGGGGGTGGATTCCGATGAGTGCGCCCCCACCTCCGGCTTCACCCGGACGGACGCCGCCAAAGCGGCCAAGCGCTGTGTGGAAACCCTAAAGGGGGAGGGGGCAGAGATCATCGTCTGTCTGTCCCACAGCGGCACCGGGGACTCGCTGGCGTCCTCCGAGGATGAGGAGCTGGCCAAGGCGGTGGACGGCATCGACGTGATCGTCTCCGGACATACTCACTCCACACTGGCGGAGCCGCTGGTGGTGAACGATACCTATATCGTTTCCAGCGGCCCCTACTGTCAGAATCTGGGCAGCCTGACCTTCTCGTGGGACGATGGCGGAGAAAAGCGGCTGCTGGATTACCGCCTGATCCCCATTGACGAAACGGTGGCGGAGAATCCGGAGATCGCCGGGCTTGTGGAGCGGTGGAAGGACATGGTGGGGGAGACGTATCTGGCCCGGTACGGCCTGACCTATGACGAGGTGCTGACTCATTCAGACTACGATCTGAACACGCCAGCGTCTGCCGTGCAGGAGAACAATGGCCTTGGAACGCTGGTGTCCGACGCCTTTTTGTGGGCGGATCGTACCCTGAACGCCGCTTATGCCGACAGCCCCCATACGGTCTCGGTGACAGCGGACGGCGTTCTCCGGGCCAACCTGCCCGCAGGAGATCTGACAGCTGCGATGGCCTTTGATGTGCTGTCTATGGGCGTGGGGGAGGATGGCACCTCCGGCTTTCCGCTGGTGGCGGTGTACCTCACCGGCAAGGAACTGAAGGCCGCCATGGAGGTGGACGCCTCCGTGACGCCCATCATGCCTGCGGCCCAGCTCTATATGTCCGGAGCCAAGTACGCCTTCAACACCAAGCGGATGTTCTTCAACCGGGTCTACGATGCGGCGCTGACGGACGTGACCTTCGATGAAAGCGGCACGGGAAATGCCTATGAGATCGACGATAACGCTCTCTACCGGGTGGTGGCGGGGATGTACTCCGCCCAAATGCTGGGCACGGTGAAAAGCAAATCCATGGGGCTGCTGTCCTTGGAGCCGAAGCAGGCCGACGGCACTCCGGTGACAGATTTTGCCGACTGTATTCTCTACGATGCAAACGGCAATGAGTTGAAGGAATGGTACGCGCTGGCGGCGTATCTGGAGCAGTTCGGGGAGGATGGCCTCCCTGACCGCTACGCAGACCCCGCCAACGGCTGCAAGCAGGTGTCCGACAGCTTCGCACCGGGACAGCTTTTGGCCGGTTGGAACGGGATCACGTGGGTGGTGTTGGGGATCGTACTGCTGATTTTGGCCTTGATCCTCCTGTTGATTCGCTCCCTGCGCCGCCGATCCGGCGGAAAAAGCCAACCCCGGTGAACTGATGGAGCATTGAACGAAACCATCCCCGGAATACATGGTACTCCGGGGATGCGTGACTGTCGATAAAGTGGTAAATTCTCCGCGACGGTAAGGTAGGGCAGCCGTTAGCGGCTCCGCCGCTTTACGGATGCTGCATACCCCTTGCGGGTGAAAGGTGTGCGCGGGACTGCGCCCGCAGGCGTGTTTCGGAGCGCAGCCGCCGCAAGGCGGCTCTTAGCGCGGAGATAACCCAAGAAGGGGAAACGGGCGAAGCGCCGCCAGTGGCGGATGAAGCGAGCCTGTTTCGAGGAAGGCTCCCGTTTTTCGGGCGTCTTGCGCCCGGAAAACGATTAGGCTGGCAACGTATTTCTTTGTCATTGAAATCCTAAGTTTTCAGAACTTTTATAAAGTTCTGAAAACTTGCTCAGCGGGGCGAAAAGACTTTTTCGGCACGATGAAACCCCCGCCCAATTTTGGGCGGGGGTTTGTTTATCCGATTTTGGAAACAGGGGGCGCAAAGCTATTTTCGTTTTCCTTGGCTAAGTAACTGATGATGTCCCGCCGGGTGACGATGCCGATGAAATTATCCAGATCGTCGATGACGGGAATGAAGTTCTGATTCATGGCACTTTCCAGCAGCGCGTCCATGGTCACGGTGATGCGGACCGCCGGGTATTTGCTGCCGATGATGTCCCGGACCCGCAGCTCCTCCGCCTTTTTCATGGAGGGATCGTCGGTATCCAACAACCGCCAGAGGAAATCCCCTTCGCTGACAGTGCCCACATACCGGCCGTCCCGGGTGATGACGGGGATGGCAGTATAGCCCCGGTTACGCATCTTTTCAAGACCCTGGCGGAAGGTAAAGTCATCGTACAGATAGGCGATCCGGCTTTTGGGAAGCAGAAAATAGGCAATGTTCACGCTGAGTGCTCCTTTCCATTTACGAACGCCGACAGCGGCGGAACCGTTCCTTTTCTCTATATACAGTATACAGGAACCCATTGTCGATTTCTTGAACAATGTATGAAATTTAAAAAAATAGTCCTTTTCTTTTCGGCAAGGACCTGCTATGATAAAAAATAGTGATAAATGCAACAAGGAGGCGCTGCGATGCTGACAGCCCAGGAATTGAAAACCAGTCCGCTGTTCCATGACATCAGCTATGAGGAATACCGCCGGATGCTGACCTGCTTTCAGGCGGCCCAGCGGTCTTATGTGCCGGAGGAACAGGTCTATGATTTTACATCCTCCCGGACGGACGCAGTAGGCATTGTGGAGCGGGGGCAGGTGTCCCTGATCCGGATCGACGAGGCGGGCGTGGCGACGGTGCTGGAGGACATGGGACCCGGCGGCGTGTTTGGCCGCCATCTGGCCTTTGCGGGCTTTGCGGCGGACAGTCTGGAGGTGGTGGCCCGCACCGCCTGCGACATTCTGTTCATCGACAATTCCTGCATATTCAAACGCTGCGAGAATGCCTGCACCCACCACAGCACGTTGGTCTACAATATGATGAACCTGCTCAGCAATAAGACCCGTTCTCTCAGCGAGCGGGTGGACGTCCTGTCCCGGCGGTCCATTCGGGAAAAGCTGCTGTGCTATTTCCGCCAGCAGACGGAGAAGAGCGGGGAGGATGTGTTCACGCTGCCCTTCTCCCTGAGTGTTCTGGCGGACTACATCGCCACGGACCGCAGCGCCATGATGCGGGAGCTGCGGCATTTGAAGGAGCAGGGGATCGTCTGCACCGACGGGCGGCAGATCCGCCTCTTGGGGGAGCGTGCGCAAAGTGCGATGCTATGAGTGCGGTAAGACCTACGATTATGATACCGATGATTTCTGTCCGAAGTGCGGCGCGTTCAACCAGCCGCCCAAGTCCACCACCATCGACGCCAACGGCGCGGTGATCCGGGTGGACGGGATCAATGAGCGGGGCCATGCCGGGTCCTTCGTCCATGAGGAGCTGCATGAGGAGAACCGGGAACGCAAGCGCATGGGCCTTTCCAAGGGCACCCGCCGGACGGCGGCTGCGGCGCCACAGCCGTCTGTGCAGAGACCTGCATCCCGGCAGAGCGGAAGACAAAGCGGGAAAGCGCAGCCTGCGGTGGGCAAGCTGATCTTCTGGATTTTTGCGGCCATCATCGGGCTGAATATCCTCAGTTCTTTAGTCGGACTTTTGCTGATGTGGTGACGGGTTTCCACCCATTTGGGTGAGAAATGCCGGAGAACCGGAATTGGAAGGGGGCGTGTCCCTGTGAACGTGATTTTGATAATGAGTGCCTTTTGGGTCATATACGGAATCGCCGGCATATTGGGTTTTCAGGTCATCCGAAGTGAATACAAAGGGCATGACTGGACGAAAACCTATGTTCGCTTGCTGGGCGTATCGTGGCTGATGCTGGGCATCCCGTGGCTGTTGTTCGATCGGATAGCGGCGTATACGGCTGCAAATATCGGGACAGAGGTGCTCTGTTTGATTTTGCTTGCGCTGGCGATACCGTCCATTGTGTTTACGTTTTTTATCGACAAAAAATACAGAAATATCCTGAAAAACGAGTAAAAAGACACCGCCTCATGTTTCATGAGGCGGTGTTTCTTTGACTTTGCACGAAACCGGAACAAAATAACATTGAGTGAGCAAGGCTGTCCTTTTTTGTCTGCGTTCCATGATTTTGACAGCGGTATTTTTCCGCCCCATGCGCAAACTATCCCTGAATACGGAAAGAAAGAGCGATGGGGATGCAAAAGCTGCTGTCAATTTTTGTTTATCTGATTTTGCTGATTTTTTTAGAGTCGGCGGCGGAGGTGACGGGGGTACCGGCCTCAGCCCCGGCGGAACTGCCGGAGGAGCCGAGCTATGTAGCCCTCACCTTTGATGACGGTCCCCGGCGGGGCACCACCGCCCGGCTGCTGGACGGCCTCCGGGAGCGGGGGGCCAACGCCACCTTCTTCTTAGTGGGGGAGCGGCTGGCGGGGAACGAGGATCTGGTGCTGCGGATGCAGGCGGAAGGGCATCAGGTGGGGACCCATACGTGGAGCCATATCCGCTTGGACGGAACGGACCCGGCGGCGCAGCTCCGGGACATTCAGGCGGCGCAAAACGCAGTCTGCAAACTCTTGGACACGGATAGCTGCTGGCTGCGGCCGCCTTACGGTCTCATTGATCCGGCGGTCCGCATCGGCGTTACAGTGCCTATGGTCCACTGGAGCGTGGACCCTCGGGACTGGGAAAGCCGGGATACGGCGATGGTGGTCCGCTCTGTTTTAAAGGACGTACAGCCCGGCGACATCATCCTGCTGCATGACATCTACCCCTCCTCCGTGGAGGCGGCGCTTCAGATCGTGGACGCGCTGGAGGCGGAGGGGTATTGGTTTGTTACGGTGGAAGAGCTTCTGGAGCTGAACGGCATCCAGCCCAAAGCGGGGGCTATGTACCGGTCCGGGCGGGTGTAGCTCAGTACTGCCGCACCACGGCTACCACTTTGCCCAGGATCTGAGCGTAGGTGCCGTCGATAGGCTCGTAATCGTCATTTTCCGGCAGCAGCCAGATGTGGCCGTTTTTCCGGGAAAACCGTTTGACGGTGGCCTCGTCATCGATCATGGCCACCACGATCTCCCCCTGATTGCAGGTCTGCTGCTGCCGCACCACCACCAGATCGCCGGGGAGAATTCCCGCGTTCAGCATGGATTCGCCCCGGACCCGCAGGGCGAAGTGAACGTCCCCGGGATGCCCGGTGTGGAAGGTGAGGTAGTCCTCGATGCACTCCTGAGCCAGAATGGGACTGCCGGCTGCCACATTGCCCACGATGGGCACCCGGTCCGCCGGTTCCTCCGGCTCCGGGACGGACGGCGCGGCGGGATGGGTCAGGGTGATGGCCCGTCCTTTTCCGGCACCGATCTCAATGACACCGGCATCCGCCAGCTTTTTCAGATGGAAGTGGACGGTGGAGGGGGACCGCAGGCCCACAGCCTCGCCGATCTCCCGGACAGACGGGGGATACCCCTGCGTCTGGATGCAGGCGGCAATATAATCATAGATCCTCTGCTGCATGGCAGAAAGCATGAAATGACCTCCATTCTATTGGCAGCTTCCGGCAGCTGCGCCGGAGCAATGTATCTTACAGTCAGTATACCATAGTTTTTCTCAAAATGCAAACATTTGTTCTATGGATAACGAGAGACTTTGACAGATATTTTTTGTAAAATGGACTTGAAATAGGGACAAAGCTATGGTATTATAAACTTCTGTAAGATGATTTTCTGCGCCTGTGCGCGAATGAATGTTCGGAGGTTGTCCACTATGAAGACCGTTGTTACTATTTTGCAGCTGCTTTGCGGCCTTGCTATCATCCTGATCGTGCTGTTCCAGTCCGGCAAGAGCCAGGGCCTGTCCGGTGCCATCGGCGGCGTGGCTGATTCTTTTCTGGCCAAGAACAAGGCCAAGACCATCGACGCCAAGCTGGCCCGCGCCACCAAGTGGTTCGGTGCTGTGTTTCTGGTGCTGACCATGATCCTGCTGATCCTGAACTAAAAAACGGAAACGAAAAGAGACGCCTGTGGGCGTCTCTTTTTTCTACCTTCGGATGTTGAGAGCAGGGGAAGCTCAACAGGTGACACGGGTGCCGGTTTTACCGTCGATGCCGTCCCGGGCCTTTTCCAACAGGGTGATGAGGGCGGTGCGACCGGGCTTGGACTCCGCAAATCTGACGGCGGCTTCCACCTTTGGAAGCATGGAGCCGGGAGCAAACTGCCCCTCGCCTATATAAGTGCGGGCTTCCTCCGGCGTCAGGGCATCCAGCCATTTCTGGTTCGGCTTGTTGAAGTTCACCGCCACCTTTTCCACGGCGGTAAGGATGATGAGCATATCGGCATCCAGATGCTCCGCCAGCAGCTCCGAGGCGAGATCCTTG
>QWCY01003814.1_pt1 | contig 16600 bp, 11 predicted proteins | sample 1972631 | NCBI WGS metagenome assembly QWCY01 (sample SAMN09866696, study PRJNA288562) | Human gut metagenome isolate pre1_stool, whole genome shotgun sequencing... | isolation source: gut | host: Homo sapiens | place: USA: California
CGACGACGACCTGCTGGTGGCCGAGGTGATCGACAACACCACCTCGCGCGGCCGCACGCTGCGCTTCCTGTTCGACGGCTCCTACGAGGAGTTCAAGCAGACGCTTTTCGCGCTGGGCGAAACGCCCCTGCCGAAATGGGTGCGCGAGAAGGTCGAACCCGAGGACGCCGAACGCTACCAGACGATCTTCGCCGAGAAGGAGGGCGCCGTGGCGGCCCCGACGGCCGGCATGCACTTCTCGAAGCACCTGATGAAGCGCATGGAGATCAAGGGCGTCGATCGGGCTTTCGTGACGCTCCACGTGGGGCTGGGCAACTTCCGCACGGTGGATGTCGAGGACCTCTCGAAGCACAAGATGGATTCCGAGCAGTTCTTCGTCACCGACGAAGCCGCCGAGGCGGTCAACGCCGCCAAAACCTCCGGCCACAAGGTCGTGGCCATCGGCACGACGGTCATGCGCACGATCGAAACCGCCGTCTCGACCAACGGCCTGATCAAACCCATGGAGGGGTGGACCAACAAGTTCATCTTCGCACCCTACGAGTTCACGGTGGCCGACGCCATGGTGACCAATCTCCACCTGCCCTACTCCACGCAGCTGATGATGGTGGCGGCGTTCGGCGGGTACGAAACCGTGATGAACGCTTACAAGATAGCCAAGGAAGAAGGGTACCGCTTCGGCACGTACGGCGACGCAATGCTGATTCTTTGAAAAATTTTCACTACCTTTACGGAGCGAAAGCGACCCCGTAAAGGTAGGACGCACCTCGGCGGAATCCAAATAAATTTGGTTCTGCGCTCGGTTTTCACTATCTTTGTCAAGCATAAACCCCCTTTCAAACATGGCAAGCAAGATTCTGTACGTCTGTCAGGAAATCACCCCCTATCTTCCCGAAACGGAGGGTTCCCGGCTTTGCCGTGCGCTGACGCAGGCAATGCAGGAACACGGAAACGAAATCCGCACCTTCATGCCCCGCTACGGCTGCATCAACGAGCGCAGGCACCAGCTGCACGAGGTCATCCGCCTCTCGGGCATGAACCTCATCATCGACGACAACGACCACCAGCTGATTATCAAGGTGGCCTCGATCCCGGCAGCCCGCGTACAGATCTACTTCATCGACAACGACGACTATTTCTCGCGCAAGGCCGTGCTGGCCGACGCCGAGGGCAATTATTTCCCGGACAACGACGAACGGGCCATCTTCTTCGCCCGCGGCGTGCTGGAGACGGTCAAGAAACTGCGCTGGACCCCCACTGTCGTGCATTGCCACGGATGGTTCTCGGCCGTGGTCCCCGTCTATCTGAAGCGGGTCTTCGCCGACGACCCGATCTTCCGCGATGTCAAGGTCGTGGTGTCGCTCTACGGCGACGGATTCCCCGGGGAGCTCCATCCGGAATTCGGCGCGAAGATCGCCGGCGAGGGAGTCAAAGATAAAAATCTCTCGATTCTCGACACCCCGTCATACGAAAATCTCTGCCGCTTCGTTATGGAATATGCCGACGGCGTGGTGGCGGCCTCTGCGGATGTCGCCCCCGAGGTGCTCGAAATGGCCCGCACGAGCGGAAAGCCGATGCTCGAATACCAGTCGCCCGAGGCGGAGGACTTTTTCGATAATTACAACCGATTCTATGAAGCCATTCAATAATTTCCGCCGCAGGCTGCTCCCGGCCGCAGCAATGGCCGCCGCAATCGCAGCGGCTTTCGCGGGCTGCACCAAGGTAGACGACACGCTGGGCGGAAACCTCATTCCGGAAAATCAGCAGATGAAAGCCGGATACGTCGAACTCCTCGGCGAGGGGCTGAATCCCCGGAAATACGTCGAAACGCGGCTGTTCCAGAGCGATTCGCTGATCGGTTCGAACATCTCCTACGGTTATTTCGGAACCTGCATCAACGACACGCTCGGCGAGCGCAAGGCCGGATTCCTCTCGCAGATGATCAACTACTACAAGGTCGATGAGGGGTATTTCGGATATATGCCGATCTTCGACTCGGCGCAAATCATGCTCAAAATCGCCAGCATAGGCCGCGACAGTCTGACCAAGCAAAAATTCGCCGTGTACGAAATCCTCAGCAACGACTACATCGACAAAAAGCCGATTGCCGCCGGCAAGTCGCAGGCCGACACGACGTTCTACATCAATTTCGACCCGCAGAACCCCAACGGAGACGGTTCCGCAGCTCCGGTCTATAATCCCGAAAAGCCGCTCTTTTGGTTCTATTTGGGCGGCGAGGGTACGACCCCTTCGACGGCCACGAACATCACGCTGGAGCCTACCGAGGAGGGAAAGAATTACATCAAGCGGCTGATGCTGCAAGAGGGCGAATACAAAGACGACTACTCGATTTACAGTCCCGACAGCCTCGAATACTGGGTCAAGGAGTTCAAGGGGCTCTATATCTGCCCCGATCCGAATGAACCCGTCCAGAAGAACGGCATCAAGGAGACCGGCACGATCTTCTCCACGTCGCTCGACTATTCGGGTCTGGCGGTCTTCGGCCGTAACCGGGTGGAGGGCGACCCGACGCTGATCAAGGACACGATCGGCATGGTCTACTATTTCTACGAATCCGGCACCGAGTTCGGCAATGTCTCGGTGAACTCCATCCGCCACAACTACGATGCGGCCACTTCGGACGCCAAGATCGACATCTCCCAGGCCCGCGAGGTCAATCCCGACGGAACCATCAATGAAAACCGGGGGCTGAACTCCCGCGTCTATGCCGAAGGCATGGGCGGCGTGGTGACCGAGATGACCTTTACGCCGGAGTTTTTCGCACGGATGGAAGAGGAGATCGCCGAAGCGAACGAAAAGGACGGCAAGGATTTCAAGACGCTGGCGTTCGGCCAGACGAAAATGTCGGTCTATTTCACCGACAGCAAATACGACTGGGAGGAGCTGACCTTCGGCAGCAAGCTGATCGACGAAATGAACGCCTTCCCGAGCCGTCTGGGCATGTACACCAATTTCAAGGCGCTGACGCCGATTTCGGACTACGCCTATTCCTACGAGCAGAACTACAACACGTCGCTCGCTTACGGAGGCTACATCAACCGCAGCCGCGGGTGTTACGTGATGGACATCACGGGCTACATGCAGCAGCTGTGGAACAGCTATATCAAGGCCAAAGAGGCGGCGGGCGGCGTAATCGGCGACATCGACTGGGACAAGGTCGCAAACCGCACGGTCTACATCGGCCCCGATGCGTACAGCCTTTATTCCACGTCGTTCGGCGTATTGCAGGGCATGGCCGCCGACGGCAACGAAGCCCCGATCCGTTTCGAAATATTTTATAACCTGATCAAATAAACGCCAGAGAAACCCTCATGCGGAACCTAAGTGTAATGCTTAGGTTTTCGCATTTCTGAAAAAGCCATCAAAAAAACGCAATGCAGGAAAACTTAGTTATCGTCGAGTCCCCCGCCAAGGCCAAGACCATCGAGAAATTCCTCGGCAAGGACTTCATCGTCAAATCGAGCTTCGGCCATATCCGGGACCTTGCGAAAAAGGACCTCGGCATCAATATCACGGAGGGATTCAAACCGGTCTACGAAATCCCGAGCGACAAGAAGAAGGTGGTGGACGAACTGACCAAGCTGGCCAAAACGAAAACCGTCTGGCTGGCGTCCGATGAAGACCGCGAAGGAGAAGCCATCGCATGGCACCTCACCGAAGTGTTGGGGCTCCCCGTAGACCGGACCAAGCGCATCGTCTTCCACGAGATCACCAAACGGGCGATTCTGGAAGCCATCGAGAAACCGCGCACGGTCAATATGGACCTGGTAAACGCCCAGCAGGCGCGCCGCATCCTCGACCGGCTGGTCGGTTTCGAGCTCTCGCCCGTGCTGTGGAAAAAGGTGCGTCCGTCGCTCTCGGCAGGGCGCGTGCAGTCGGTGGCCGTGAGGCTGATCGTCGAACGCGAGCGTGAGATCATCGCTTTCCGCTCGGCCGCCTATTTCCGCGTCGTGGCGCAGTTCCACGCCGCCGGCGACCCCGAAAAGACGCTCTTCAAGGCCGAACTCGGATCGCGTTTCGAAACCGCGGCGCAGGCCGAGGAGTTTTTGAAAAGCTGCATCGGCGCGACCTTCACGGTGGCGAAGTCCGAAGAGAAACCCGCCCAGCGCTCCCCCGCACCGCCGTTCACCACCTCGACGCTCCAGCAGGAGGCCGGGCGCAAGCTGGGCATGTCCGTATCGCAGACGATGTCCGTGGCGCAGCACCTCTACGAGCAGGGTCTTATCACCTACATGCGTACCGACTCGGTGAACCTCTCGCAGCAGGCGCTGGCCCAGTGCAAGGAGGAGATCACGAAGCTCTTCGGCGAGAAATACTCCCGCTGGTTCAACTACAAGACCAAGACCAAAGGCGCCCAGGAGGCTCACGAGGCCATCCGTCCGTCGTACATCGACCGGCAGTCGATCGAGGGCACGCCCGCCGAGAAGAAGCTCTACGACCTGATCTGGAAGCGCACGGTCGCTTCGCAGATGGTCTGCGCGGAGCTGGACCGCACGACGATCACGATCGACATGTCGGGTTCGTCGAATCAGTTCGTGGCGCAGGGCGAGGTGGTCCGTTTCGACGGCTTCCTGCGCCTCTACTCCGAATCCACGGACGACGACCAGGCCGCCGAGAGCGGCGAAGGGCTGCTGCCGAAGCTGACGGCCGGCGACCGGGTGCTCCCGGTACAGATCACCGCCACGGAGCGTTTCACGTCGGCCCCGGCGCGTTACAACGAGGCGTCGCTCGTGAAGCGGCTGGAGGAGCTGGGCATCGGACGGCCTTCGACCTACGCCCCGACCATCACCACGATCATCAACCGCGGCTACGTCGTCAAGCAGAACAAGGACGGCCAGAAGCGCAACTACGTGCAATTCACGCTCACCGGCGACAAGATCGCCGAAAAGAGCCTTTCGGAGAACTACGGCAAGGAGAAGAACCGCCTCTCGCCGACCGACATCGGTATGGTGGTGAACGACTATCTGGAGGAGCAGTTCGGACCGATCATCGACTACAACTTCACGGCCAACGTCGAAAAGGAGTTCGACCGCATCGCCGAGGGCGACATCACGTGGGAGAAGATGATCGACGGTTTCTACGGCCCCTTCCACAAGATGGTCGATTCGGCCATCGCCACGCAGAATCCCAAGACGCGCGAAGTGCGCATCCTGGGCAACGATCCCAAGACGGGTCACGTCGTGAAAGCCCGCATCGGCCGCTACGGACCGATGGTCGAGATCGAGGGGAACGAAGGCGAAAAGAGCCGCTTCGCGTCGCTCAAAAAGGGCCAGCTGATCGAATCCATCACGCTGGAAGAGGCGCTGGAGCTCTTCGCGCTGCCCCGCGGCCTGGGACAGCTGGACGGCGAGGAGCTGACCGTCGGCATCGGCAAATACGGCCCCTACGTCCGCTACGGCAAGTCGTTCGCCTCGCTGGCGAAGACCGACGACCCCTACACGATCACCTACGACCGGGCCGTGGAGATCGTGCACGCGCACAAGGCGGCCGCTGCGGCGGCCAATACGCCGCTCAAGAGCTTCCCCGAAGACCCCGACATGCTGGTCAAGAACGGCCGTTACGGCGCCTACATCGCCTACAAAGGCAAGAACTACCGCCTGCCGAAGGGCGCCAAACCCGAAGAGCTGACCCTCGACGAATGTCTGAAGATCGTCGCCGGATCGAAGAAATAACGACAACGAAAACCCGTCATACCATGAAAAACCTCATTTTCGCCGCATTCGCGCTCTGTCTCGCAGGAGGAGCCGCGGCACAAACGCCCGAAACGGCCGCTCCGGAGGGCTACCGTTTCACCGACGTTAAGATCATGCCCGTCACCTCCGTGAAGGACCAGAGCCGCAGCGGCACCTGCTGGTGCTACTCGACCCTGTCGTTCCTCGAAAGCGAGATCCTCCGCGCCGGAGGTCCCGAACTGGACCTCTCGGAGATGTGGATCGTGCGCAACATCTACTTCGAAAAAGCGGTGAAATACGTCCGGCTCCACGGTTCGCTGAACCTCGCCGTCGGCGGCCAGGCCCACGACGTGACCGGCGGCATCCAGCGCTACGGCATCGTCCCCGAGGAGGTCTATCCGGGGCTGAACTACGGCTACGACAAACCCAACTTCGACGAGATCGACGCCGTGATCAAAGCCTATGCCGACGCGGTGATCGCCGCCGCCTCGAAACGCCGCGACGGAAGCAAACTCACGACCGCCTGGCAGGCCGGGCTGAACGGCATCCTCGACGCCTATTTCGGCGCCATGCCCGAGAAATTCACCTATGAGGGCAAGGAGTACACCCCCGCATCGTTCGCCGCGTCGCTGCCGATCGACATGAACGACTACATCGAATTCTCGTCGTTCACCCACCACCCCTTCTACACGGAGTTCGCTATGGAGGTTCCCGACAACTGGAGCTGGGACAAGGTGTGGAACGTGCCTCTGGACGAGTTCATGCGGATCATCGACAGCTCGCTGGAAAAGGGCTACACCATCGCCTGGGGCACCGATGTCAGCGAAAAGGGATTCAGCCGCACCAAGGGGCTGGGCATCATCCCCGAGGCCGACCTCGAAGGCATGGAGGGCACCGAAGCCGAGAAGTGGGGCAAGCTCACCCAGAAGGAGAAGGAAGCCGCGCTCTACAACTTCGAAAAGCCCGGCAAGGAGCGCACCATCACGCAGGAACTCCGTCAGGAGGGATACGACAACTACGAGACCACCGACGACCACGGCATGCAGATCGTGGGCACGGCCGTCGATCAGAACGGCACGCCCTACTACAAGGTCAAGAACTCGTGGGCTCAGGTCGGCCCCTACGACGGCTACTGGTATTTCTCGCGTCCGTTCGTCGCCTACAAGACGATGACGGTGCTGGTCAACAAGAACGGCGTACCCAAAGAGATCCTCAAAAAGATCGGCCTCAAATAAGCGCACGCGCCGCACGAAACGACAGCCCGGGCTTCCATCGAAGTCCGGGCTGCGCATTTTGCGGAACTGCGGTTCACTCCTCGATCTCGACGCCCAGCAGACGGGCCAGTTCGGCGGCTTGCAGAACGTTTATCTTCACGCCTTTCAGTTCGAAGGAGTCGATCTCGCGGACCCGTATCCCGCGGATGTCCGAATCGGCGAACGACACGCCCCGCAGGCGGGTTCCGAAAAACTCGGCCGCCGCCAGTTCGCACTGCGCGAACTCCACGCGCTCGAAACGGCAGTCGCCGAACGCCGCGCTGCGCATCCGGCACCCGGCGAAGCGCACCGTGCGCAGCCTCGAAAAGGCGAAATTGGCGAATTCGCCCTTGCAGCGGTCGAACAGCAGATGGTTCAGGGTCGTCTCGGCGAGGCCGGTTCCCGTCAGCTTGCAGTCGGCGAACTCCACGCGGTGGAAACTGCACCCTTGCAGATCGGCGTTCGAGAAATCGCAGTTACGGAAGAGGACATCCGAGAACTGCGAGTGCCCGAGCACGCTCCCGGCGAAGCTACAACCGGTAAAGCGGCACCCCTGCACGGAGAGGTGCTCGCGGACGAGGGCGCCGAACCCGACACCGCGGAAAGCGGCGCCGACAACCTCTTCGTCGAGGAGCATCCGGGCCGGATCGGCAGAGGTTTCGGATTCGGGCGGCAGCTGCGGGCGGGCGATTTCCATAAACGAATATTGTTTGAATTGCTACAAAGGTAGGAATTTTTCCGGGATCGGTCGCCTCCCGCAGGGGTTCCGATTGTTCATTTTGCACAACCGGAAAATAAGGGTTATCTTTGCATTCGACCCCACCCCACACGCTATGAAAAAGACCATTGCACTCCTTCTTTCCGCCGCTCTCCTGCTGACGGCCGCACGCCCGGCATCCGCTCAGAGCACGGAACCCTCGAAAGAGAATTTTCCCTCGACCGAAACGACGCTCTCGCAGATCGGTCAGGCCGAGGCGCATCCGAACGCCAAACACTCCCGGACGGCCGACACCTCGGCCCTCGCCGCCCCGGTGAAACGCCCCGGGCTCGTCCGCCGCATCATCGACTATTACAGCCGCTCGAACGTCGATCGGACCTTCGAAAAGAAGATCGACTGGAGCATCGCACCCGGCCCCAACTACTCGTCGGACGTGGGATTCGGCATCGGATTCCTGCTGGCGGGCCTCTACCGACTCGACCGCACCGACTCGGTCACCGCCCCGTCGAACATCTCGATCTACGGCAACTTCACGACCAAGAAATTCGTCTTGCTGCGCTTCTCGGGCGACAACATCTACAACAAGAACAAACAGCGGCTGAGCTACTCGGGAGCGTTCGTCTACTTCCCCGGAGCCTTCTACGGCGTGGGCTACCAGGCCGGCAAGGAGGGTTACGCGCAGGACCTCACCACGACGATGGGCATCTTCCGCATCTCCTACTGCACGTCGCTCGTGGGGCGCTTCTATGTCGGCGTCAGCGGCGGCATCGACTACACCGGGGCCAAATACAAGAGCTCCGGCATGGTGGAATACATGCAAAAGATCGACAATAACGAGATAGCGAAACCGGGCGGACAGATCGGCGAGATGTACGACCTCTGGAAAGACGGCAAACGCTACGACCCCGAGAAGCAGGACCCCTTCTCGAACTTCATCGCCGCGACGGGCGACAAACCCAACGCCTTCAACACCAACATCGGACTCTTCGCCCAGTACGACACGCGCGACGTGACGTTCAACGCCTCGAAAGGCGTCTTCGTCAAGTTCGAAGCCAAGTGGTATCCCGAATGGCTGGGCAACACCCGCCGCACGTTCGGACGCTTCACGCTGACCCTGGATTACTACCTGAAACTCTGGAAAGGGGCCGTGCTGGCCTACGACCTCTACGCCGACGCCACGGCCGGCACGCCCTCGTGGCACATGTATGCCAAGATGGGCGGCATGGAGCGCATGCGCGGCTACTACGAGGGCCGCTACCGCGACAAACGGCTCATCGAGACGCAGTTCGAACTGCGGCAGAAGATCTACCGCCGCCACGGCATCGTGGGATGGATCGGCGGCGGGCAGGTCTGGGGCACGGACCGATTCCGCTGGGGCAACACGCTGTGCAGCTTCGGATGCGGCTACCGCTTCGAGTTCAAGAACAAAATGAATATCCGCCTCGACTACGGATGGGGCAATTTCGGCAACCGGAACCTGCCGTGGGACCGCAAACGCTCCTCGGCATTCCTGTTCACCGCCTCGGAGGCGTTCTAAAGAATACAGACAAGGATAAAGCCGTCTTCACGGCGCACGGAGAGCTCCACGGGCTCTCCGTTTTCGATCCGCCCGGTCAGCCTGCCCGCTGCGAGGTCCGCACTCCCGATGCGGAGATCCTTCCGGAAATCCAGCTCCCGGCGTCCGGAGTACTTATAGAGCGCCTCCTTGGCGCACCAGACGATTCCCGGCCACAGCGGGTCGTCGGAAAGAGCCCGTTCGGAAGGGGTTGTATAGCGGCTTTCGGCCCGGCTGAAATCGCGCGACGCCGGTTCGATGTCCACGGCGCAGCGCTTCGGAGAGATGCAGACGGCAATGCGGTCCGCACAATGAGCGACCGAGATGCAGCAGTCCGAACCCGTCAGCACGGGAGCCCCCGCGGCGTCGTAGCCGATCCGCACCTGCATCCCCAGTTCGCGCCGCACGATGGCCCGCCAGCCGAGGAACTCCGCACGGCGGCGCTCCGAACCGAATGCCGCCGCCTCGGCGCGCTCTTCGGGCGTCGTCCACCGGGCCGCCTCATCGGCCCCCATCGGCGGCTCGACCAGCAGTCTCGGGATCATGGGATGTCCACGCGGATTTTGTCGATGCGGTGCCCGTCCATCTCCTGCACCGTGAAACGGATGTCGTGCGCCGTGAAGGCGTCGCCTTTGCGCGGAAAGTCGCGCTTGAGTTCGAGCATCAGCCCCGCGAGGGTCTCGGCCTCGCCCTGCACATCGGCGAAGGTGTCCTCGTCGATGCCGAGGATGCGTTCGAAATCCCCGAGGTGGGTCTTGCCCTCGAAGAGATAGCACTTGGGACCGAGGCACGTATAGAACGACTCGTCGTTGTCGCTCTCGTCGGAGATCTCGCCCACGATCTCCTCGATGATGTCCTCCAGCGAAACCAGCCCCAGCGTCGAACCGTACTCATCGACGACGATGGCCATGTGGACCTTGTTCGACTGGAAATCGGCCAGCAGGTCGTTGATCTTCTTGTGCTCGGGCACGAAGTAGGGTTTGCGGACCAGCTGCTGCCAGGCGAAATCGCTGCCGTTGTTGATGTAGGGCAGCAGGTCCTTGACGTAGAGCGTGCCGCGGATGTTGTCGATATCCTCCTCGTAGACCGGGATGCGCGAGAATCCCGATTCGATGATCGTCTTCTTGACCGTTTCGTAGTCGTCCGTGGCATCGAGCGCCGTGATGTCCACGCGGGGTTTCATGATCTCCTGCACCTCGGTATTGACGAAGTTGACGATCCCCGACAGCATCACGTGCTCCTCGGGGCTCGTGCTTTGGGTCATGTCCACAGCGTCGGCCAGTTCGTCCAACGATATTTCGCTCCTGTGGGCGGCCTTTTCGCTGATGCGGCTGCTCGTGCGGACGAGGATGTACGACAGCGGGTAGAAAATCCACCGCAGCAGCACGAGGGGCCGGGCCACCATCGAGGCGAACCTCACGGGGATGGTCTGCGCCAGCACCTTGGGCAGGATCTCGCCGAAGAGCAGCAGCAGGAAGGTCACCAACACGGTCTTGAACAGGAATTCGAAACGCAGGAACGTGAAAAGCGAGTCGATGATATTGGCCGTGAGAATGACGATGCAGATATTCACCAGATTGTTGACCACCAGTATCGTGGCCAACAGCAGATCGACATCGGTCAGCAGGCGCAGCACGGCAGCGGCCGACATGCTCTTGCTGTTCTGCAAACGGCGGACATCGTTGTGCGAAAGGGAGAAAAACGAAGTCTCGGCACCCGATACGAGCGCCGAAACACACAGCAGACAGAACGTCACCGCGCACAGCACGGCGATCTGGGGCGAAAACCCGTTGTAAGCGATCCAGGGATGAGCTTCTTCCAAACCGACAGTCAATTTGTTAATCGAACAGCGAGCCGCCCTGCGTCTCCTCTTTCGGAGCCAGCGCCTCCGCCGTATCGTCTTTCAGTACCTCTTTGCGGCCGCCGGGCATCTGCACGACGAACTTCGAGTTGCGCGACTGGTAGGCGGGCTTGGCCAGCAGGCTCTCGATATTGCTGTAACGGGTCGGCTTGGCCCCGAGCATCACTTGCTCGGGCTGGCGCTGCGCGACCTTGGGCGTCAGGGGCTTGATCGGCTCCAGCACGGGAGCCGCGGCCGACTCCTTGGCGACCGGCTCGACGATGTGGGGCGCAGGGATGATCGGCCTCATCGCACCGGGCTGGGCCTCGCCCTCGAAGCCCGTGGCGACCACCACCAGTTCGATGGAATTGCCCAGCTGCGGCTTTTCGCTCGTACCCCAGATGATGTTGGCATTGTGGATCACGCCGTGGTCGTCCTGCACGCTGGCGTGGGCCTGGATATACTCCAGAATCTGCACCACCTCCTCATACATCAGAGCGTCGGCGTCCGACACCGAGATGTTCAGCAGGATATTCTTGGCCCCCGAAATGAGGTTATGATCCAGCAGCGGCGAGCGCAGCGACGCTTCGGCGACCGCTTCGGCGCGGTTGTCGCCCTCGGCCGTGGCCACGGCCATGTGGGCCCGGCCGCTGTCGCGCATCACCTTCGACACATCGGCGAAATCGACGTTCACCAGGTCGCTTTCGACGGTGATGATCTCGGCGATGCCCTTGGCCGCTGAGGCCAGAATGTCGTCGGCCTTTCCGAAAGCCTGCTTGAGCGAGAGGCGGCCGTAAATCTCCAAAATGTTCTCGTTGTTGATGATCAGCAGCGAATCGGCGTTCTGACGCAGCTCCTCGATTCCCCGGAACGCCTGTTCGTAACGGATCTTTCCCTCGACGGCCAGCGGCGAAGTGACGATAGCCACCGTCAGCAATCCCATCTCGCGGGCCAGCTTGGCGATGACGGGCGAAGCGCCCGTACCGGTTCCGCCGCCCATGCCGGCCGTGATGAAGATCATCTTCGTGCCGGACTCTTCGAGCGTCTGCCGGATTTCGGGCAGCGACTCGACAGCCGCACGACGCCCGTTCTCGGGATCGTTGCCGGCTCCGAGCCCCTCGGCTCCGAGGCGTATCTTCAACTCGACAGGGCTCTTGTCGAGCGCCTGCTGGTCGGTATTGCAGACCATGAACGTAACCCCCCGGATACCGAGATTCCACATGTGGTTCACGGCATTGCCCCCAGCGCCGCCGACGCCTACGACCGTAATGATCGAGCCGTTCATGCGCGGAGCCTTGATTTCCGACATCAATTCGTCTGTCATATCGTTAACTCTCCTTATTATCCAAGTAACATAAATTATCCACCTTCCGCCGGGGAATGTCCGTCATTCGCGGCCTTTGCCCGCGGGGTCATGTACTTTTTGACCGCAAAAAGTACCAAAAACTCTCCGACGGATGTCTCCGCCTGCGACGGCATCGGGTCGGGAATCCTTATTCCACTCTATCGTCCCCTTCCCGGCAAACCTAAAATCACCTTTCAGCTTCCCTAAATCTCTTCGTCTTCGGCGGCCGAGAAGCCCTTGTTAATCTTGTCGATGGCGCTCATGACGATCGACCCGAAACCGCGCTTGCGCTTGGGCTCGACAACCGGCGGCCGCTCGTCCTCCCGCGGCGCGTCCTGCTCTTCGGCGGGCTCGGCCTCCGGCTGCGGAACGGGCTGCGGAACAGGTTTCGCAGGCGCAGCATAGGGCTGGGCGACACGGGGCTGAGGCACTCTATAACCTCCGACCGGAGGCTGCGGCGCAGGCTGACGCATCTCGGGCCGCGGAGCCGCAGGCCGTTCGACGACGGCGCATCCGCCCTGCTCGGCGCCTTTCAGCAGGATGCCCACGGCCGTCGAATAGGCCGGATCGGCGATCTTCTCCTTCGACTCCTCGGTGATGCCCGCCTCGGGAACGGCGACGCGCACGTCCATGCCCGTCACCCGGCGGAACAGTTCGTCGAGATCCTTCAGTTTCGCCGAACCGCCCGTCAGCACGATGCCGTAGGCCAGTTTCCCGGCGAAGCCAGAATCCTTGATCTCCTGCTGCACGAACTCGGCGATGTCCGTGGCGCGGGCCTCGATCACCGTCGCCAGGTTGCGCAGCAAAATATCCTTCGCCTCGCGGGCCGTGCGGCCGTTGACGCGGATCAGCTTGTCCTCGGGGGCCAGTTCGGCAACCGCCGAGCCGTATTTCTGTTTGAGGCTCTCGACGTGTTTCTCGGGAACGCTCATCGTGCGGATGTCGCGGTTGATGGCCGAAGCCCCGATCGGAATCGAGGCGATGTAGCGCACCACGTTGCGGTAATAGACCGTCACGTCGGTGACGCCGCCGCCGACATCGACCACGGCCACGCCCTCCTCCTTCTCATCGGGCAGCAACACCGATTCGGGCGCCGCCAGCGCGTCGGACACGACGCCCAGCATCTTGATCCCGAGGCGTTTCAACGCCATGTCGAGGCGCTGCATCGGGGTTTTGAGGCAGAGGATGAAATTGAACGTCGATGAAAGTTTCTTACCGAACGAACCCACCGGATTGCGGACCTCCTGGCTGTCATCGACCATATAGTTCTGGGGCACGCGCTCCATGATGGTTTCGTCGTCGGGAGCCTGCACGTTGCGCATGCGGTCGAACAGCGCATCGACATCCTTCTGGTTGACGCCGTTCTGGGGATCGTAGACGAAGACATGGTCGGTGTGGCGCGCGCAGCGCACGAAATCGCCCGAAATACCGGCATAAGCCTCCGTAATGCGGATTCCGAGCTGCTCCTCGGCTTCCGACACGGCTTCGCGGATGGCATGGCTCACCAACTCGATGTTCTCGATCCGGCCCGCATTGACCCCCTCGACGGGTTTCGAGACGATGCAAGCAACGTCAACGGCGCCTTCGGGCGTCTTTTCGCCGACGGCCACCACGACCGACGAGCAGCCCAGATCGACGGCAACGGTATAATTCTTTCTTTCCACGGTATAATCCTTTTACTTCTTGCAGACCACCTGGTCGTTATATCTGATGTCAATAGTGCGGTATTCGTTCCAGCCGATCGACGGAAGTCCGCGGCGGTAGAAGCGCTCCAACTTCCCGAACTTGCGTTCGACCTCCTCCAACCGGCCGAAAAGGATCGTAAAACGGCCGCTGCGGGGCGTCAGCTCCACTTCCAATGCTCCGCTGGGGGTCGTGTGCGCTGCGATCTGCACCACTTCCGACCTCCAAAAATCGTCGTTTTCGACACTCTCCACAAAGGTAAGGAGTTTCATGAAATCTTCGTAGCTTTTCTCCAACTTTTTTTGTTTCGCCCGCTCGGCCTCCTGCCGCCCGTCGATCCGTTCGATCTCCTCGCGGATCACGCGCGCCCGGTAGCGGTAGGTCCGGCGCAGCGCGGCCTTCTTTTCGCGCAGCGCATCGACCCGCTCGTCGAACTCCCTGGAGCCCTCCAGACGCCACCACTGCCGCTTGATGCGCATGCGGCGCAGGGCCGAGACATTGCGGTCGTTCTCCAACTCGCGGCGGTAGAGGGGATACTTCTCCCGTTCGAGTTCGGCGATCCGGTTTTCGATCTCCTGCGAACGCCGATCGACATGCTCCCGGACACTCCCCGCATACGACGCCGGAAAAGGCGGCCGGTACGAACCCGTGACCACCGGAACGTAGAGCGACGAGGCGCGCGGAGCGGCGAAAACATACCCTTCGGGCGTCACATAGGCGTTCAGTCCGTCGGTCAGCAGCCGCAAAAGGGGCTTGCGCTGGCTGATGGCGACATGCAGAACCCCGTCGTAGGAGACGTAGGCGGCCACTTCGTCCACGAAACCGTTGCGGGCGATCAGGCGTTCGATCCCCGTAAGATCCACCGCATCAACAGCCGTGCCGATCGTCTCGATTCCGCTTTGGGAAATCCATCCGCGGACCATCGCCGCCGAGACCAGATGCCCCTGCGAGGAGCTGTCCACGACTTCGATCTCCAAGCCTCCGACCCGCTTCGCCATGCGCACACGGCGCGCCGAAGCCCCCGCCCAGACGACATAGGCGGCGACGGCGGCCCACATGAGGCCCAGAAGCGCGGATCGGAGATAACGGTTCATCGTCTAACTTTTCGCACGGAGTTTTTCGGCGATGGCTTCGCAGCAGGCGTCGATATTGCCCGCCCCGAAGCTGATAACCACGTCCGTATCCATCGCGGCGACCTCGTCGGCCAGCCGTTCGCGCCCGACGATCCGGCAGGGGACCGTCACCCGGTCGGCGATGATCTCCGACGCGACGCCCGGGATCGGCTCCTCGCGCGCCGGGTAGATCGGCAGCAACACCACCTCGTCGGCGTGCGACAGCGCCTCGGCGAACTCCGCACAGAGGTCGCGGGTGCGGGTGTAGAGGTGGGGCTGGAAGAGCGCCGTGATCCGCCGCCCGGGGAACATCCCGCGCACGGAGGTCAGCGTCGCCGCCAATTCGCGCGGATGGTGGGCGTAGTCGTCCATATAGACCTGCTTCGGGGTGTTCACATAGAACTCGAAACGCCGCTTGACGCCCGAAAACGACGCCAAAGCCTCGCGCAGCTTCTCCGCATCCGGTTCCGTCCCCTCGGCCCGCGCGGCGCACCACACCGCGGCCACCGCGGCCACCGAATTTTCGATATTGATCCACCCCGGGATGCCGAGCGTACACCCTTCGATCACGCCGCCGGGCGTCACGATGTCGTAGCGGTAATGTCCGCCTTCGAGCAACTGCACGTTGCGAGCGTAGAAGTCGCACGGCGTATCGTAGGCATACCGGTAGACGGTGATCTCCGGATTGTCGATCACGATGTCGAGCCCCTGCTTGATGATAAGGTATCCGTCGGGGCGGATCTGCCGCACGAACTGCGCGAAAGCCTCCTTCACCGCTTCGTGCGTGCCGTAGATGTCGAGGTGGTCGGCATCGGCCGAGGTCACCACCGCCACGTCGGGATAGAGCCGCAGGAACGAACGGTCGAACTCGTCGGCTTCGACGGCCAGCCGCCCGCCCAAAGGACGGGAGCCGGAGACATCCGAAACCCCGCCCGCTGCCGGACGGATCTCCTGCACCCCTTTGCCGTCCAGCACGAGGTTGCCGCCGAAATTCTTGGAGATGCCGCCCAAAAACGCCGAGCCGCCGTCCGTCAGAGCGCGGTTGAGCCACGCCACCAGCGTCGAAGTGGTGGTCTTGCCGTGGGTGCCCGCCACGGCCATCACGTATTTGCCCTCGGCCAGGTGCCCCAGCATCTGCGACCGCTTTTCGATCCGGAATCCGTGCTCCGCGAAGTAGCGGTACTCGCTGTGGTCCTGCGGCACGGCAGGGGTGTAGACCACCATCGTCCGCTCCGGATCGAGAAACTCTTCGGGAATCAGCCGCACGTCGTCCTCGTAGTGGACCGCGGCGCCCTCGGCTTCGAGTTCTCCGGTGAGGTGCGAACGGGTGCGGTCGTATCCGGCGACCCGGCGGCCTTCGTGCAGAAAATAACGGGCCAGGGCGCTCATGCCGATACCGCC